>Ga0207639_10000494_pt1 | contig 27267 bp, 18 predicted proteins | sample KBSCornC32_FD_184299 | JGI IMG/M metagenome (GOLD analysis project Ga0207639, IMG submission 184299) | Corn rhizosphere microbial communities from Kellogg Biological Station, Michigan, USA - KBS Corn C3-2 (SPAdes) (version 2) | ecosystem: Host-associated > Plants > Roots > Rhizosphere > Soil ...
TCGCTTGCGGGAGAAGGTAGGGTGAGGGCGCTTGTGCGGTGCGCTTATCGTTGATGTTGTTCTTTAGAACGGCAACGCAAAGCTTCCTTCGCGAAAACCGACCCGCGTCCCTGCGTGTTCGTCCCGCATCCCTGCGGGCCGGTCACTTTCTCTTGCTTGCCCAAGAGAAAGTAACCAAAGAGAAGGGCACCCCTGCAGCGGCGCCCTCCGGGCATCCTGCCCTACGGGTGCGTGAACGGCAGCCGGGGTTCGCCGACGGCGCTTCCTGCGCCGACGGCGAACGCGCGCACATCCCTGTGCGCGCCCCTGCGGGCTGATCCGACCGCCGTTCACCGCCGCTGAAGGGGCCCGAAGAGCGGCGCGCTCCTGCGCGCAGAAGCCGAAGCGAGAGCACAGCGATGCGGGCGCATCGTCTCGGTGCTGGCGCTCGAAGAGCATCGCGACTTCCGTCGCTCCCACACCAGCGCGCACGCGCGTCGTCATCGCTTTCTTGTGGGGGCGGCGGAAACCGCGACGCATCTCCTTGATGCTGCGATGTCCTGCCGCTCTTGCTTCTGCGCGCAGGAGCGCGCTGCTTTTTATCCGGGTCCCCGTGCGGCCCGGCGAGCGGGCGGAGGAAAAGCCCGCAGGGGCGCGCGCAGGAAGCGCGCGCGTTCGTTGCCGGTACATGGATGTACCGTCAACGAACCCCGCAGCCCGCTCGTGCAGTCAGCCGGCAAGGAAGCCCGCTGACCGGGCCGCCCGGGGTGCCCTTCTCTTTGGTTACTCTCTCTTGGGCAAGCAAGAGAAAGTAACCTGCTCGCAGGGATGCGAGCGGAAAACGCAGGGATGCGGGTCGGTTATCGCGAAAGAAGAGAAGCGTCGCGCGCCGTCGTTCAAGAAGAACGACGGACACCACGCGCCAGAAGGGCTCCCGCAAGCGGGAGAGGGGAAATGAGCGCGAAGCGCCAATCGCGCTCAAAGGGTCAACGACAGAAAAAACGTCACATCCTGCGCATGTTTCGCGATCGCGTCCTCCACGAGGCCCGCGCGCAGCGTCCACCCGGCCTTCGCGTGCCACGCGGACGAGAGCGCGAGCGTCGCGGCATCGTCGAGCAGCGGGATCGCGCTGTCGTAGAGCGCGCCGTGCCATTGCAGCTGTGCGGCGACGTCCCAGCCGGGACGCAGCACGTAGCCGAGCGTCGCGTCGGCGAACGGGACGACGTCGTTCGCGCGGTTGGGCAGCAGTTCGGTGTCGCCGCGGCGCATCGCGCCGGCGCGCACGCCCCACGGCAGGCGCGTCGTCGCGTCGGTCGACTGCGCGGCGAGCCAGAGGCTCGCGTCGACGGCGCGGTCGTCGACGAGCGGGCTCGCGTGCGTGGTCGGCAGCTTCAGGGTCGCGCCGACCTGCCACTCGTGCGTGCCCGTGGGCAGGCGCCAGGCGACGTCGACGAGCAGCGGCGTCGCGGCGTGCAACGTGCGGTCGAGCGCGATGCGGTCGCCCGCACCGTCGTCGTAGGCGATGACGTGGCCGCTGCTCGCGATTTGGCCGCGGTCGCCGTTGTCGAGGCCGAAGGCACGGTGCCAGTCCTCGATGAAGCCGTCGAGGAAGCCGTCGTCGAAGGCGATCGCGCCGATCGTCGCGCGCGCGATCCAGCGGTCGCCGAACGCATGCGTGACCGCGATGCGCGCTTCATGGAACTCGCCGTCGTAGAGCAGGTGCTCGCTGCCGCGGTCGAACGCGAGCTCGGTGTTGCTCGCGCTCGCGACGACGTCGACGCGCCACGCGTCGGCCGCCGCCGACGGCGGCGCGAACGGCAGGCCGCTCGCGGCGGCGAACGGGTTCGCATCGCGATACAACAGCCAGGGCGCGCCCTCGTCGGCCGCCGCGATCGCGGGCGCGAACGCAGCGAGCAGCGCGAACCGGGCCGCCGTGCGGCGGTCCGGTCGCAACGTCGCGTCAACCATGCGGGTGCGGCGACGAGGTCGCGGCGAGCGTCTCCTCGGGCGGCTCCATCTTGTCGCCGAGCAGGCGACGCACGATCACGTAGAAGATCGGGATGAACAGCACGCCGAGGAAGGTCGCGAAGATCATGCCGCCGATCACGCCGGTGCCGATCGCGTGGCGCGCGTTGGCGCCGGCGCCGGTCGAGATCGCCAGCGGCAGCACGCCGAGGATGAAGCAGAACGAGGTCATCAGGATCGGGCGCAGTCGCAGGCGCGCGGCGTCGACCACCGCGGTCGCGAGCTTGCGCCCGGCGCGTTGCTCCTCGACCGCGAATTCGACGATCAGGATCGCGTTCTTCGCGGCGAGGCCGATGATCGTGATGAGGCCGATCTTGAAGAAGATGTCGTTGTTGAGGTTCGCGTCGAAGGTGTGGCGCATGAGCGTGGCGATCAGCGCGCCCGTGATGCCGACCGGCACCACCAGCATCACCGCGAACGGGATCGACCAGCTCTCGTACAGCGCGGCGAGGCAGAGGAACACGACGAGGATCGACAGCGCGAACAGCAGCGGCGCCTGGTTGCCGGAGATGATCTCCTGCAGCGACTGGCCCGACCACTGGTAGCTGAAGCCGCTCGGGAAGTCCTTGCCGCCGATGATGTCCTGCATCGCCTGCATCGCTTCGCCGGAGCTGTGGCCCGGCGACGGACCACCGTTCATCTGGATCGCGGAATAGCCGTTGTAGCGCGTGAGGCTCGGCGAACCCATGCTCCATTCGGTGCGCACGACGTTCGACAGCGGCACCATCGGGCGCGTGCCGTCGGACGACGCGCCGGCGGCGGCCGCGCTGCTCGGCACGTAGAAGTGGCCGACCGCGTCGGGCGACATGCGGTACGGCGCGTCGGCCTGCATGATCACGCGCTGTACGCGGCCCTGGTGGAAGAAGTCGTCGACGTAGACGGGCGCGAGCATGAGCTGGATCGCCGAGTAGACGTCGGTGAGCGAGATGCCCATCGACTGCGCCTGCACGCGATCGACCGTCATCTTGACCTGGGTGCTGTCCTCGAGGCCGTTCGGGCGAACGCCGGCGAGCTGCGGCGACTTGCCCGCCGCGCCGAGCAGCGCGTTGCGCGCGGCGATCAGCGCGTCGTGGCCGGCACCGCTGCGGTCCTGCAGGTACATCTCGAAGCCACCGAACTGCGACAGGCCCGGGATCGTCGGCAGGTTCAGCACGAACACCTGCGCGTCCTTGATCTGCATGAAGTTCGCGCCGTTGAGCTGCTGCGCGAGCGCGCTCGACACGTGCGGGCGCTCCTTCCACGGCTTGAGCCGGTAGAACGCCATGCCGACGTTCTCGCCCTGGCCGACGAAGCTGAAGCCGGACACGGTGACCACGCCTTCGACGTCGGGGTTCTTGCGGCCGATCGAGCGCACCTGCTCCATGACCTTGTTGGTGCGGTCGATGGTCGCGCCCGGCGGCAGCTGCACGATCGCGAGCAGGTAGCCCTGGTCTTCCTCCGGCACGAAGCTGCCCGGCAGGCGGGTGAACAGGAAGCCGCACAGCACCGCGATCGCGAGGAACACGACGAACCACGACGGCGAATGGCGCACCGCGCTGCGCACGTGGCCGGTGTAGACGTTCTGGGTCCAGTTGAAGCTGTCGTTGAACCAGCGGAACACGACGTTCTTCTTGGTGTCGTGCATCGGCTTGAGCATGCTCGCGCACAGCGCGGGCGTGAAGGCGAGGGCGAGGAACGCCGAGAAGCCCATCGACACCGCGATGGTCAGCGCGAACTGGCGATAGATCGCGCCCGCGCTGCCGCTCTGCATCGCGCTCGGGATGAACACCGCGGCGAGCACGACCGCGATCGCGATGACCGCGCCGGTGATCTGGCTCATCGCCTTGCGCGTCGCCTCCTTCGGCGACAGGCCTTCCTCGGCCATGATGCGTTCGACGTTCTCGATCACCACGATCGCGTCGTCGACGACGATGCCGATCGCGAGCACCATGCCGAACAGGCTCAGCTGGTTGATCGAGAAGCCGAGCATCCACATGCCGAGGAAGCCGCCCATCAGCGCGACCGGGATGACCAGGGTCGGGATCAGCGTGATGCGGAAGTTCTGCAGGAAGATCAGCATGACGAGGAAGACCAGCACGATCGCCTCGAACAGCGTCTTGACCACTTCCTCGATCGAGATCTGGATGAAGTCGGAGGTGTCGTACGGGATGAACCACGACACGCCCTTCGGGAAGCCGGGCTGCAGCTCGGCGAGCTTGGCCTTGACCGCCTTGGCGACGCCGAGCGCGTTCGCGCCGGTGAGCAGCTGCACGCCGAAGCCGGCGGTCGAGGTGTCGTTGTACTTCAGCGCGAAGCCGTAGCTGCCCGGGCCGATCTCGATGCGCGCGACGTCCTTGAGGCGCACGGTGGTGCCGTCGCTGTTCGTGCGCAGCAGGATGTTCTCGAACTGCTCGGGTTCGCTGAAGCGGCCCTCGGCGCGCACGGTCGCGGTGAAGCTCGCGCCGCCCGCGGACGGCTCGGCACCGACAGAACCCGCGGCCACCTGCACGTTCTGGCCGCGCACCGCGGCGAGTACTTCGGTCGCCGACAGGTTGAAGCCGTGCAGCTTGTCCGGGTCGAGCCAGATGCGCATCGCGAACTCGGAGCCGAACTGGAACGCGCTGCCGACGCCGGGGATGCGCTGGATCTGGTCGAGCACCTGGGTCGCGACGACGTTGTTGAGCGCGTAGGTGTCCATCGAGCCGTCGTCGGACTTGAGCATGCCGACCATGAGGAAGCCCGGGTTCACCTTCGACACGGTGATGCCCTGCTGGATCACCTCGGTCGGCAGGCGCGGCTGCGCGAGCGAGACGCGGTTCTGCGTCTGCACCGCGGCGATGTCGGCGTCGGTGCCCGGCTCGAACGTGAGCGTGATCGACGCCGAGCCGCTCGAGCTCGAGCTCGAGCTGAAGTAGAGCAGGTGGTCGACGCCGGTGAGCTGCTGCTCGATGACCTGGGTCACGGTCTTCTCGACCGTGCTCGCGTCCGCACCCGGATAGACCGCATTGACGGCCACCTGCGGCGGCGCGATCGTCGGATACGCCTCGACGCCGAGCTGGCTGATCGCGATCACGCCGCCCAGCGTGATGAGGATCGCGATGACCCAGGCGAAGATCGGACGCTCGATGAAGAAACTGGGCATGATGATGGTCCCGGAATTGGCTGGAATCGCGAACGCCGGCCACGCGGGCCGCCGTTCGTGTGCCGCATCCCGCCCACGGACCGCGAGGTCCGGAGCGGGAGGCGTGCGTGCCTAGTGCTTCTCGCCCGCGGCGGCGGCCGGCGCGCCGTTCGGCGCCTGGCCGTTCGCCTCCGGCTGCCACGGCACGGCCTTCGCCGGCGCATCCGGATGCACCATCTGCACGCCGGAGACGACGATCTGGTCGCCGTCGGCGATACCGCCGGTGACGATCCAGCTGTCGCCCTTGAGCGTTTCGGTTTCGATGCGCTTCTGCGCGACCTTGCCGTCCTGGCCGACCACGAACACGTACGCGCCCTGGCCGTCGCGCTGCACCGCGCGCTGCGAGACGAGCCATGCGTGCTTGAGTTCGCCGAGGCTGAGGCGAACGTTGACGTACATCCCCGGCAGCAGGCGGTGCTGCGGATTGGGCACGGTGCCGCGCAGGGTGACCGCACCGGTCGCCGCGTCGACCGCGGTGTCGGAGAAATCGAGCGTGCCGGCCTGATCGTAGGCGCTGCCGTCGGACATCGTCAGCTCGATCTTCGCCTTGCCCTGTTCGTACAGTTGCACGTCGCCCTTCGCGGCGGCGCGGCGCATCTCGTCGAGCGAGCCGACCGCCTGGCTGAAGTTGACGTAGACCGGATCGATCTGCTCGACCGTGGTCAGCAGGGTCGCGTCGCCCTGGCCGACGAGCGCGCCTTCGGTCACCTGCTGCTTGCCCGCGCGTCCGGCGATCGGTGCGGTCACGTTGGCGTAGCCGAGGTTGATCTTCGCCGCCTCGACGTTGGCCTGCGCCTGCTTGACCGCGGCGGCGGCGGTGCGTTCGGCCGCGTTGGCGGCGTCGACGTCGGCCTTCGACAGCAAGCCCTTCTGCGCGACCGAGCGCGCGCGTTCGGCGGCGACGTGGTTGTTCTGGTAGGTCGCCTGCGCCGCGGCGAGGTTGGCAAGCTGTGCATTCAAGGTCGCACGCAGCGGAGCCGGGTCGATCTCGAACAACAGTTGGCCTTCCTTGACGTCGGTGCCTTCGGTGTAGACACGCTTCTGCAGCACGCCGGCGACGCGCGCACGCACGTCCGCCGTGCGCACAGCGGTGAGGCGCCCGACGAGTTCCTGCACCAGCGGCACCACGCCCGCCTTGGCGGTGATCACGCCGACTTCGGGCGGTGGCATCTGCTGTTGCTGCTGCGCCGACTTGCCGCAACCGGCGGCCAGGGCGGCGAGGGTTGCGACGGCGACAGGGGTCAATGCGCGATGCAACTTCATCGTGGAGCTTCCTGTTCTCGGATGCGTAGGGGCGGCGGCCGATCGAAGACAACGGCGTGCGCGAGCGTCGCGCGAGCCGCGTCGGCAGCGACCGGACTATACCGCCGGGTACAGGAACATGCATCCTCACCGCGGCGGTTTTCGCCCAGGTCGAATGGCACTGTCGCGATCGCGAGCCTCGTGGGCACATCGCAGCCAGCCGGCTCCGCCACGACATGTCCGCCGTCGCACGGCGCGCGATCGCTGCCGCGCTTCAGCTCGCGTATAGGAAGCTCGGATGCGCCCGGACATTCGCGTTGCGCATGGACGGCGCGGAAACACGCGTGAAAAGGCGAGTCATCGACGTGGTCGCGAAGCCACGCGCAGCGGACCACGACGCATTCGTCGCGAGCCTTCGCCCACGCCCGCGCGTATGGATTCGCCGCGCCCTGCGGCGTATCCTTGCGGACCCGCATTTTTCCCCACTTTCGGACCTTTTCATGACCGCACAAGGCGCCGTGTCCACGCACGTCGATCCGATCCTCGTCCATCTTTCGACCCAGCTCAGCGGCACGGCTCTGGCGGACGCGCAGTCCTTCGCGCGCGAGTTCCTGCGTCGCATCGCCGCGGACGAGATCGCGGAGCGACCCGCGGCGGAATGGTCGGCGCTGGCCCAGGGCTCGTTCGATTTCATGCGCGAACGGCAGCCCGGCGTGGCCAAGGTGCGCGTCTCCAATCCGGTCGTCGGCACCGGCCGTGCCCGCACGGTCGTCGACGTCGTCACCGACGACATGCCGTTCCTCGTCGATTCGGTCGGCATGGCGCTGACTGCGTCGGGGCACGCGATCCATTCGGTGGTGCACCCCGTCTACCGCGTCGAACGCGACGCGAGCGGTCGCCTCGTCGCGCTGGCCGCGGCCGACTCGGACAAGGGCGCCGGCAAGGCCGAATCGATCATGCATTTCGAGATCGATCGCGTCGCCGATGCCGCCGAGCTCGACCGCCTGCAGCAGCAGGTCGCCGACGCGCTCGACGACGTGCGCGCGAGCGTCGCCGACTGGCAGGACATGCGCAAGCGCATGCTCGACCTCGCCGACTCGCTGGCCGCCAAGCCGATGCCGGTCGACGCGGCCGGCGTGGCCGAGGCGCAGGATTTCCTGCGCTGGGCCGCGAACGACAACTTCACGTTCCTCGGCTGCCGCGAATATGCGGTGGTCGATACCGGCAACGACGAGGTGCTGCAGGCGGTCGACGGTTCCGGCCTCGGGATCCTGCACGGCTCCGAGCGCTCGCTCGCGCCGCGCTCGCTGCGCACGCTCGTCGCGAAGGAGCTGCCGCAGTCGGGTTCGATGGACGCGATCATCCTGACCAAAACCAATGCGCGCTCGCACGTGCACCGGCCCGGTTACATGGACTACATCGGCGTGCTCGGCTTCGACAAGAACGGCGTGCCGGTGATCGAGCAGCGCTTCCTCGGCCTGTTCACCACCAACGCGTACATGGCGCGCCCGCAGGACGTGCCGCTCGTGCGGCGCAAGGTCGAGACGGTCATGCAGCGTTCCGGCCTGCGCCGCGATTCGCATTCGGGCAAGGCCCTGCGCCACGTGCTCGAGCTGTTGCCGCGCGACGAGCTGTTCCAGGCCAGCGAAGACGAGCTCTTCGCGACGGCGACCGGCATCCTCGCGCTCGGCGCACGGCCGCGCACGCGCGTGTTCATCCGCCGCGACAAGTACGGCCGCTTCTATTCCTGCCTCGTGTTCCTGCCGCGCGACCGCTTCGACACCGAAGTGCGCGAGCGCATCGAGGGCACGCTGAAGGGCGCGTTGCGCGGCGAGCGCATCGATTCGTCGATCCAGCTCGGCGAGTCGCCGCTCGCGCAGCTGCATCTGGTGGTGCGACCGAAGCCGGGCGACCTCGTCGCCTACGACGTCGCCGCGCTCGAGGCGCAGATCGGCCAGATCGTGCGCAACTGGCACGACGAGCTGCGCGACGCGCTGGTCGCGCAGCACGGCGAAGCCGACGGCCTGCGCCTCGCCGCGCGCTACGCGCGCGCGCTACCGGCGTCCTACATCGAGGAGGCGACGCCGCGCGTCGCCGCCGAGGACCTCGCGCTCGCGACGGCGCTGCGCGACGGCAGCGACATCAAGCTGAGCCTCGCGCCGTCGATCCGGCGGCCCGAGACGCTGCAGTTCAAGGTGTTCCGCCAGGGCGGCGCGATCGCGCTGTCGGAAGTGATCCCGCTGCTCGAGAACATGGGCCTCAAGGTGCTCACCGAGCAGCTCAGCGAAATCAAGCTGCCCGAAGCGACCGTCTACGTGCAGGACATCGCGGTGCAGGCGGCGACGCGCTGCGCGTTCGACATCGAACAGGTCGGCGACGCGTTCGAGGACGCGTTCGCGAGCATCTGGCGCGGCGACGCCGAGAACGACGCCTTCAACAAGCTCATCCTCGGTGCGCGGCTCGACTGGCGCCAGGTGAGCGTGCTGCGCGGCTACTGCAAGTACCTGCTGCAGACCGGCGTGACCTTCTCGCAGAGCTACATGGAAGAGACGCTCAACCGCTATCCGGCGCTCGCCGGTCTGCTGGTGGAGCTGTTCGAAGCGGGCTTCGATCCGGCACGCGAGAGTGGCGGTGCCGCCGCGGCCAAAGCCGCCGGCGAACGCCTCGGCGGCGAACTCCAGGCGCTGGTGCCGGCCGACGTGCTGAAGAAGCTGACGCCGAAGTTCGTCGACGACCTCGCCGCGATGCGCGCGAAGGCGCGCATGGACCAGGTCGGTGCGGTCATCGGCGCGATCAAGGCGCTGCTCGAGCACGTCGCGAGCCTCGACGAGGATCGCATCCTGCGCGCCTACCTCGGCGTGATCGGCGCGACCCTGCGCACGAGCTATTTCCAGCGTCGCGACGGCGCGCCGCGCCACACGATCAGCTTCAAGTTCGATTCGGCCAAGGTGCCCGACCTGCCGAAGCCGCGGCCGTACCGCGAGATCTTCGTCTACGGCCCGCGCATCGAAGGCGTGCACCTGCGCTTCGGCCCGGTCGCGCGCGGCGGCCTGCGCTGGTCCGATCGCCGCGAGGATTTCCGGACCGAAGTGCTCGGCCTGGTCAAGGCGCAGATGGTGAAGAACACGGTGATCGTGCCGGTCGGCTCGAAGGGCGGCTTCTTCGTCAAGCATCCGCCTGCGGGCGGTGATCGCGACGCCGTGCTCGCCGAGGGCATCGCCTGCTACAAGATGTTCATCAACGGCCTGCTCGACATCACCGACAACCTCGTCGAAGGCGAGGTCGTGCATCCGCAGGACGTCGTGCGCCACGACGGCGACGATCCCTACCTCGTCGTCGCCGCCGACAAGGGCACGGCGACGTTCTCCGACATCGCCAACGGCGTCAGCGCCGAACACGGCTTCTGGCTCGGCGACGCGTTCGCCTCCGGCGGCTCGGTCGGCTACGACCACAAGAAGATGGGCATCACGGCGAAGGGCGGCTGGGAGTCGGTCAAGCGCCACTTCCGCGCGATGAATCGCGACAGCCAGAGCGCCGACTTCACCTGCGTCGGCATCGGCGACATGTCGGGCGACGTGTTCGGCAACGGCATGCTGCTGTCGAAGCACATCCGCCTCGTCGCCGCGTTCGACCATCGCCACATCTTCCTCGACCCGAACCCCGACGCGGCGATTTCGTTCAAGGAGCGCGAGCGCATGTTCGCGCTGCCGCGCTCGTCGTGGGACGACTACGACAAGTCGCTGATCTCGGCCGGCGGCGGCGTGTTCGCGCGCGGCGCGAAGACGATCCCGCTGTCGCCGGAAGCCTGCCGCGCGATCGGCATCGCCGAGGGCACGACGCAGCTCACGCCGACCGAACTCATGAGCGCGATCCTCAAGGCGCCGGTCGACCTGCTCTGGAACGGCGGCATCGGCACCTACGTCAAGGCCGAGGCCGAGACCAACGCCGACGTCGGCGACCGCGCCAACAACGCGCTGCGCATCAACGGCCGCGACCTGCGCTGCAAGGTGATCGGCGAGGGCGGCAACCTCGGCTTCACGCAGAAGGGCCGCATCGAGGCGGCGCAGCACGGCGTGCTGCTCAACACCGACTTCATCGACAACTCGGCCGGCGTCGACACCTCCGACCACGAAGTCAACATCAAGATCCTGCTCAACGACGCCGTGCAGCGCGGCGAGCTGTCGCTCGACCAGCGCAACACGCAGCTCGCGGCGATGACCGACGAAGTCGAGCGCCTCGTGCTGTCGGACAACTACCGGCAGAACCAGGCGATCACCGTGATGGAGCACATGTCGGTGCACCGCCTCGGCTCGAACGCGCACTTCATCCGCACGCTCGAAGCGGAAGGCCTGCTCGACCGGCAGATCGAATTCCTGCCGTCGGACGCCGAACTCGCCGAGCGCAAGGCGCGCCACCACGGCCTGACGCGTCCGGAACTGTCGGTGCTGCTGTCGTATTCGAAGATCAAGCTGTACCAGCAGCTGCTCGATTCCGACGTGCCGGAAGACCCGTTCCTGTCGAAGGAGCTCGTGCGCTACTTCCCCGAGCCGCTGCGCGAGCACTACGCGGCGCACATGCAGCGCCACCGCCTCAAGCGCGAGATCATCGCGACGGTGGTGACCAATTCGATGGTCAACCGCATGGACGCGACCTTCGTGCTGCGCATGCAGGAAGACACCGGCCAGTCGCCGGCATCGATCGCGAAGGCGTATTCGGCGGTGCGCGAGATCGTCGACGCGCGCGGCATCTGGGCCGAGATCGAGGCGCTCGACGGCAAGGTCGGCGAGACGGTGCAGATCGACGCGCTGCTCAAGCTGTGGGACCTGCTGCGCAACCTCACGCGCTGGCTGCTCAACCAGCGCGGCGCGGGACTCGACATCGCGGGCCTGGTCGAGCGTTACGCGCCGGGCGTCGCGCAGCTGTCGGCGGCGCTGCCGCGCGTGCTGACCGCGAACAGTCGCGCCGACTACGACGTCGACGTCGAGAAGTGGCAGGGGCTCGACATTCCCGAAGCGCTCGCGCAGCGCCTCGCCAAGGTCGCCGAGCTCAACGCCGCGTTCGACATCGTCGAGATCGCGCTCGAGACGGGGCAGAAGGTCGAACGCGTCGCCTCGGTGTTCTTCGAACTCGGCCAGGCGCTCGACATCGACGGCCTGCGCCGGCAGATCGAGAACCTGCCGGTCGAGAGCCGCTGGCATGCGCAGGCACGCGGCTCGCTGCGCGACGAACTCGCGGCGCAGCACCGCGCGCTGACGCGCCAGGTGCTCGCGGGTGCGGCCACCGGCGACGCGCATCCGGTCGCGCGCTGGCTCGAGCGCGACGATCCGACCCTGAAGTTCACGCTCGGCCTGCTCGAGGAGATCCGCACGCAGTCGGTCGACTACCCGATCGCGTCGGTCGCGCTGCGCCGCTTCGCGCAGCTCGTGCAGGCGGCCGCGAAGGCGTCGTAGGCCGGCGCCTCGCCTGCCAGCGCCACGCAGGGTGGGCCTCGGCCCGCCGCTTCCTCGTGCCGGTCTCGTACGGTGGGCCTCGGCCCACCGTCCCAATGGCGGGCCGGGCGTGCGCGACGCGGAACGGTGGGCCAGGGCCCACCCTACGACGATGCGATGTGGTGTGGACGAGGCGCCATGCTCGTCGTTCCGCTCACGACCGTGGTTGCGCAGGTCTCGCCGCGCAGCCGAGAATCGCGCTGACACCCCTTTCCGGTCTGCCCGCATGTCACGACGCATCGCTTTCGTCGCCGCCCAGACCGAAGAAGCGACCAGCGCGCGCGCCGCGCTCATCGCGCGCTACGGCGACGTGCCGATCGACCAGGCCGACGTCATCGTCGCGCTCGGCGGCGACGGCTTCATGTTGCGTTCGCTGCATCGCCACATGGCGCGCGCGCTGCCCGTGTACGGCATGAAGCTCGGCACGGTCGGTTTCCTCATGAACCAGTACAGCCTCGACGAGCTCGACGCGCGCATCGAGCATGCGCAGCCAACGGTGCTGCGGCCGCTGCTGATGGAAGTGGTGACCGAAGCGGGCAACAGCACGACGTCGCTCGCGTTCAACGAAGTATCGCTGCTGCGCCAGACCAAGCAGGCTGCGCACGTGCGCGTCCTGCTCAACGGCGTGACCAAGATCGACGAGCTCGTCTGCGACGGCGTGCTCGTCTCGACGACGGCCGGCTCGACCGCCTACAACCTGTCGGCGCACGGGCCGATCCTGCCGCTCGGTTCGCAACTGCTCGCGCTCACGCCGATCAGCCCGTTCCGGCCGCGTCGCTGGCGCGGTGCGATCCTGCCGGCGATCACCGAAGTGAAGTTCGAGATCCTCGATCCGTACAAGCGGCCGGTCAGCGCCACCGCGGACTCGCACGAGGTGCGCGACGTCACCGAAGTGCACATCCGCGAATCGCGCGAGCAGACCGTGACGCTGCTGTTCGATCCCGAGCACAACCTCGAGGAGCGCATCCTCAACGAGCAGTTCGAGCTGTAGATGGCGCGGCCGCCGACGGCTGCGCGTCGCTTCGCCGCGCGCATCGCGCCGGGCCTGGCGCGGCTGTTGCTGCTGTTCGTGGTCGCCGCCGCGGGTGGCTGCGCCTCGCTGCGTTACTACGCGCACGTCGCGCACGGGCAGGTCGCGCTGCTCGCCGGGCGCGAACCGATCGAGCGCGCGATCGGCGACGTGCGCCTCGACGCCACCGTGCGCGAACGCCTGCGCGGGGCGCTCGCGGCGCGCCGTTTCGCGAGCGACCGCCTCGCGCTGCCGCGCAATCGCAGCTACACGAGCTACGTGCAGCTGGATCGGCCGTTCGTGACGTGGAGCGTGTTCGCGGCGGCGGAGTTCTCGGTCGAGCCGCTCACCCACTGCTTTCCGTTCGCGGGCTGCGTCGCCTACCGCGGATATTTCGATCGCGCGCACGCGGACCGCGCGGCGAAGGAGCTCGGACGGCAAGGCTACGAAACCGCCGTCCGTGGCGTCGCGGCGTACTCCACGCTCGGCTGGTTCGCCGACCCGATCGTCTCGAGCATGTTGCGCGGCGGCGACGACGAACTGGATCGCGTGATCTTCCACGAGCTCGCGCACCAGTTGCTCTACGTGCCGGGCGATACCGCGTTCAACGAGTCGTACGCGAGTTTCGTCGCCGACGAGGGCCTGCGCGAATGGCGGCTCGCGAATGGCCGCTCCGCCGCGGACGACCAAGCCGCCCACGACGACGCGTTCACGCGGATCGTGCTCGGCCTGCGCGAGCAATTGCGGAAGCTCTATGCGTCGTCGCAAGACGATGCCGCGAAGCGCCAGGGCAAGGCCGCGACGATCGACGCATTCCGGCGGCACTACGCCGAGCTGCGTGATCGCGAATGGAACGGCGACCACAGCTACGACGCCTGGGTCGCTGCGCCGATCAACAACGCGAGCCTCGTCCCGTTCGGCCTCTACGATCGCTGGTTCGGCGCGTTCGCCGCGCTGTTCGCCGACAGCGGCAATGACTGGACGGCGTTCCATGCGCGCGTGCGCGACCTCGCGCGCGTGCCGCAGAACGAACGCGATCGGCGGCTCGCGGCGTTGCAGGTGCGGCCCGACGTGCGCGTGCACTGAATCCGCTGGACGATCCCTGAATTCGCGCGCCGTCCGCGTCAACCGCGGGCGTGCGCCATCGTTCCTCCGCGATGACGGGCAATGTCGCCCGGATCGACGGGAGGAATGCATCATGGGTATCCGCAAACTCGCCGGTGCCTGCTTCGCGGCCGCGCTCGCGTGCTTGGCGGTGTCCGCCACGCCGGCACGGGCGCGTGCGGTCGTCGGTGTCTCGATCGGTGTCGCGCCGCCGCCACTGCGCGTCGAACGCTTCGGCGTGCGCGCGGGCTACGTGTGGGCGCCGGGCTATTGGCGCTGGAATGGCGCGCGGCACGTCTGGGTCGGCGGCACGTGGGTCGTCGCACGGCCGGGCCATCGTTACGTCGGGGCAGGCTGGGTCCGGGTCGGACCGGACTGGCGTTTCCATCGCGCTCGCTGGGTGCGCCTGTAAGCGACGCTCGCCGCACGCATAAGGCGACGAGGCCGCGCGAGCGCGGCCTCGTCGCGGCAGGTGTCATTGGTGCGCAGCCCAGCGTTCGTACTCGGCGCGGCTGATGCGGCCGTCGCGATTGAGGTCGGCATGGATGAAGTCGTTCGCGAGCGGCGGGTACGCGGCCGCTTCCGCTTCGCCGAGGACGCCGCGACCGTTGCGGTCCAGGTCGGCGAATGCCGGAGGCGCGCCGTACTGGCGCGCCTGCGGCTGGCCCGACGTCACCGTGACTTCGCCTTGCCGCGTCTGGTAGGTCGTGCTGCTCGTGTCCTGGGCCTGGACGCTGCCGGCCAACCCGAGCAGGCCGAGAGCGAGGATGTAGGGGCGCATGGTTTTCCTCCGGCTGATGGTGGTGCGATCGGTGGGCGCAAGGCGCCGACCGTGCCGCCGATCGTCGAACAGCGCGGATTAACCGCGGCGAACTGCAACGCGCACGCGCACAACGCGGCATGAACCGCAGACACGCGCGTGCCGATGCGGAACAATGCGCCATGCCCGCGTATCGAACGTCCTTCCTGCTGCGCCTCCCGATCGCCTGTGCCGCCGCTTTCGTCGCCGCCTGCTCGCAGGGCGACGAACCGGCCACCACGCGCGCCGCGCGCGCGATCCCGACGGCGGCCGCGCCTGCGCCGGTGGCGCCCGGGATCGCCGCGGCTGGGCCGGAAACCGTGCCGCCGGTCGCCGCGGCGCCCGCGCGCGGACTCGCGGACTTGCTGCCTGCGATCGAACTGCCGCAACCGTTGCAGTCGGCTGCTTGCCTCGCGCACACGCAGGCCGCGAAGGCGCGCGCGCCGGTCGCGGTGCATCGCTGGGTCGACGCGGCGGGCATCACGCACTATTCCGACCAGGCGCCTCCCGCGAACGCGCAGGGGCACCGCGTGATCGCGGTCGGCGGCGCGCCTGCGGTCGACGTGCAGGCGAGCGGCTACGACGTGAACCTGCCGGACCAGTTGCAGCAGCGTGCGGTCGCGGACGCGCTCGGCGTGCAGCGCGTGATGCACGACACGCTCGGCGTGCCGGTACCGGAAGGGATGAGCCTGAAGATCGTCTTCATCCGTTCCGACTCCGCCTATGCGCAGCAGGTCGGCGAGCCGTCGCTGGCGAAATCGAGCGGCACCTATTCGACGCTCGACCGCACGATCCGCGTGCGCATGCAGGACCAGGACGAGGTGAACTTCGCCGTGCTCCGCCACGAGATCACCCACGCGCTCGTGCACGAGTCGATCGGCAACCTGCCGGTGTCGCTCAACGAAGGACTCGCCGAATACTTCGGCCGCTACCGCAGCGGCGGCATGGGCGGGCAGGTCGACGTCGGCGAGCAGCGGCAGGGCATGGTCGCCGCGGCACCGGGTGGCGACGGCAGCGAGGCGCTGGTCGACCTGCTCTCGCGTGAAGGAGGGGATTTCTACACGGAGACGGTCGCCGCCGGCGAACGCGAGCGGCGCTACCTGCGGGCGTATTCACTGGTCGCGCTGCTCATGCGCGATCGCGAGGGCCGGCTCGCGTTGCAGGGCGTGCTGTCCGCGCAGGCGCAGGCGCCGTGCACACCGATCGCCGCCGAGCGCGTGCTTGACGCCGGGTATCCAGGCGGCCTCGGCCGCCTCGCGGCCGAATGGACGGCCTTCATGCGCAACCCGCCGAGCGACGTGCGGGCGTACTGAGCGCCCGGCGAACCTCCGCCTCGGGGTCTGTGGCAATTTGCAACAAGTCGGGTAGACTCGCGCCGCTGTGTCTGCACGGTTCACCCGCGTTTGGCGACCCGATGCTGCGCCGATCGTTGATCCGCTTCATCGCTTCACCTGCACACCTGCATACCCAGTGGTCGACATGCCCCTGAAGGGGATGGTTCATTTCAACCTAGTCAAAGAGTGGAGAGTTTCATGTCGGATCGTCAGGTGGGCACCGTCAAGTGGTTCAACGAGAGCAAGGGTTTCGGCTTCATCAGCCGTGAGAACGGCCCGGACGTGTTCGTGCATTTCCGCGCGATCAGCGGCACGGGTTTCAAGACGCTGCAGGAAGGCCAAAAGGTTTCCTTCCGCGTCGTGCAGGGCCAGAAGGGCCTGCAGGCGGAAGAAGTGACGCCGGCCTGAGGCCGCTCGCGTCGCATGAAGGAGGCCGCGGCTCGCACCGCGGCCTTTTTTTTGCGCGGTCCGCGCACGACCGCGCGCATGGCTGGCATGATCGTCGTCCCGCTTCCGGAGACGGCCGCATGAGCGACACGACCCCCTTGCTGATCGAGCCGCGCCTGCACGATCTCGGTGACGGCTTCACCGTGCGTCGCGTGCTGCCGTTCCGCCTGCGCCGCCATATCGGGCCGTTCGTGTTCTTCGACCACATCGGGCCGGCCGAACTGCCGCCCGGCCGCGGCCTCGACGTGCGTCCGCACCCGCACATCGGCCTCGCCACGGTCACCTACCTGTTCGAGGGTGCGCTCGGCCATCGCGACAGCCTCGGTTCGGTGCAGGTGATCCGGCCCGGCGACGTCAACTGGATGACGGCCGGCCGCGGTATCGTGCATTCCGAACGCACGCCGCCGGAAGAGCGCGCCGCCGGCCATCGCATGCACGGCATCCAGACCTGGGTGGCACTGCCGCAGGCGCACGAGGAAACCACTCCGGAATTCCTCCACTATGCGGCATCGACCCTGCCGGAACGCGCGCAGGACGGCGTGCGCGTGCGCGTGATCGCGGGGCGCTCGTTCGGGATGGAATCGCCCGTGCGCGTATTCGCGCCGACGCTCTACGCCGACGTGCGCTTCGAGCAGGGTGCAAGCCTGCGCGTGCCGACCGAGCACGAGGAGCGCGCGATCTACGTGCTCGACGGCGACGTCCGCGTCGACGGCGAAGCGCTCGCGGCCGAGCGCATGCTCGTGCTCGTGCCGGGTGCCGACGTCGAGGTGACGGCGGTTTCGGCGGCGCACGTGCTCCTCTGCGGCGGTGCTCCGCTCGACGGCGAGCGCACGATCTGGTGGAACTTCGTGTCGTCCGACCGCGCGCGCATCGAGCGCGCCAAGGCCGACTGGCTCGCGCAGCGCATCGGTAGCGTGCCCGGCGAGACGGAATTCATCCCGCTGCCGGAACACTAGTCGCCGGGGCAGTGCGATCCGGCGCGCCTGGCTTTGCGGGATCGCGCGTGCGCGTGTCGTCGCGACGATGACGGAGCACCCGGGGGCAGGGCTGCCCGCCGCTCGGGCTGCTATCCTGCACGGCCGAGGCGCCCGTCATGTCCCGATACACGAGTTTCCGTGAGTTCTATCCGTTCTACCTGTCCGAGCATGCGGACCGCAATTGCCGTCGCATGCATTTCGCCGGCAGCAGCCTCGTCCTGCTCGTCGTTGCCGTCGCGTTCGTCGCGCGCGACGCGCGCTGGCTCTGGCTCGCGCCGCTGTTCGGCTACGGCTTCGCCTGGATCGGCCATTTCGCGTTCGAGAAGAACCGCCCGGCGACGTTCCGCCATCCGCTCTACAGCCTCGCCGGCGACTGGGTCATGTACGCCGACATCCTGCGCGGGCGCGTGACGTTGTGACGTTCCGCGCATGAGGCACGACGCCCTGCCGCGGCCCGCGCAGGCCGACGCGCGCCTGCGTCACATCGACGCGCTGCGCGCTGTCGCGGCACTGCTCGTGCTCTGGCGCCACGTCGCCGACGCCTACGTCGGTCTCGGCGCCGGCGTCGGCGGGCACTGGCTTGCGAGCCTTGCGGGATCGATCGACGTCGGCCGCATCGGCGTCGTCGCGTTCTTCCTCATCAGTGGCTACGTGATTCCGTTCAGCATCCATCCGGAGCGGCCGGCGCCGATCGGCACCTTCCTCATCAAGCGCTTCTTCCGCATCTTTCCCGCCTACTGGCTCTCGATCCCGCTCGGTGCGCTCGCCACCTGCTGGCTGTGGGGGCGCCCGTTCGGCCTGTACGAGTTCCTCGTCAACCTCACGCTGCTGCAGGACTTCTTCGGCGTGACACCGGCGGAAGGCCTGTACTGGACGTTGCTGGTCGAGTGGGCGTTCTACCTGCTGTGCGTGCTGTTGCTGCTGGGTGGCAGCCTCGGCCGGCCGCGCCGGCTGCTCGCGTTGTCGATCGTGCTCACACTCGTCTATTCGACCGAGATGTTCGTGCGCTGGTGGAGCGGCGCGACCCTGATCGGCTCGAAGGCCGCCTTCATGCTGCTCAACCTGTCGCTGATGCTCGTCGGCACGCTCTACCGAACCCTCGTCGACGAAGCACGCAGCGACGATCGCGTCGTGCGCGCGGGGCTGTACGGCCTGCTGCTCTGGCACCTGCTCGCACTGCCGGTCGGTGCCGTCTGCGCGATCGGTTTCGAGCAGAACGCCACGATCCCGTATGCGCTGGGCCTGCTGCTCTTCATCGTCGGCGCGAGCGTCGTACGCATCCGCTCGCCGCTCACCGACTGGCTCGGTCGCGTCAGTTATTCGATCTACCTGTTCCATCCGGTGGTGTTCATGGTGCTGCTCTGGGGCCTCATGCGCCTCCCGGCGGATTCGCCCTTGCGCGCGCAGCACCTCGGTGTCTACATCCTCGTCAACGCGCTGATCACGATCGCCCTCGCGACGCTCGTGTACCGCTGGGTCGAGCGGCCCGGCATGGAACTCGGGCGCCGCTGCGCGCGGGCGTGGGTGCGACGGCACCCACGTGCGCCCGCGACCGCGGTCGGCGCGACCGTCGCCGGACTGCAAGGTGGCGATCCTCGGCCCTGAGCATGACTTTCGGCCCCGTCGAAGGGCTGAATCTCTCGGCTAGTCTTGTGACGTTTCCCATCTGCGCCTGCGATCGGGGCGATGCAGGCGCGCGTCCAGCCAGGAGAGCCGCATGATCGTCCGATGGAAGTACGGTCTCGCCGCGTTCGCGCTCGCCAGCGCGAGCGTGCAGGCGATGACCGCCGATGAACTCGTTGCGAAGAACCTCGAAGCCCGCGGTGGCGTCGCCAAGCTGCAGGCGATCAAGAGCCTGAAGTCCGAAGGCAAGCTGCTCGTCGGCGGCCAGTTCGAGCTTGCCGTCGTGCAGTACCAGAGGGCGCCCGAGTCGACGCGCTCGGAAGCCAGCATCCAGGGCCTCACCGCCGTGCAGGCGTGGGACGGCAAGGAAGCGTGGCAGATCTCGCCGTTCCAGGGTCGCAAGGATCCCGAGAAGATGAGCGCCGACGACGCCAAGGGCCTCGCCGACGACGCGCCGATCGGCGGTCCGCTCGCGGGCTGGAAGGAGCGCGGCAGCAAGGTCGACTACCTCGGCACCGAGGACGTCGACGGCACCGAGGCGCACAAGCTCAAGGTGACCCTGAAGAACGGCGACGTCGAATACGTCTACCTCGATCCGGACCACTTCCTCGAGATCCGTGTCGCGACCCAGCGCAGCGTGCGTGGCACGCTGGTCGAGAGCGTCAGCGACTACGGCGACTACGAGCAGGTCGATGGCGTCTACTTCCCGTTCTCGGTCGCGACCGAAAGCAGGCCGGACGGCAACCGCCAGCAGCTCACGATCGAGCACGCCGAGGCGAATACCTCGATGGACGACGCGCTGTTCGCGTTTCCGACGACCAAGGGAGCCGGCCGATGAACCGCCTGTTCGTGCAATTCACCCTCGGCGCGCTCGCATCGGCGTGCGCGGCATCCGCCGGCGCCGCAGCGCCGGACGCGAAGGCGCCGCGCTTCGATGCCGGCGTGGTGTCCGGCCTCGGCGCACGCAACATCGGCTCGGCCGCGATGAGCGGTCGCATCGCCGCGCTGGACGCGGTGCCGGGCAAGGACGGCAAGACCACGCTGTTCGTCGGCGCGGCCTCGGGCGGCGTGTGGAAGTCGACCGACGGCGGCACCACGTTCAAGCCGGTGTTCGACAAGCAGCCGGTGCAGTCGATCGGTGCGATCGCGATCGATCCGTCGCACCACGACACGATCTGGGTCGGCAGCGGCGAATCGTGGACGCGCAATTCGGTCTCGATCGGCAACGGCATCTACAAGTCGACCGACGGCGGCGAAACCTGGACGCACATGGGCCTCGACGCGTCCGAGCGCATCGCCAAGGTGATCGTCGATCCGCGCAACGGTGACGTCGTCTACGCCTGCGTGCCGGGCAAGCTGTGGAGCGACTCCGCCGACCGCGGCCTGTACCGGACGAGCGACGGCGGCAAGAGCTGGCAGCTCGTGCTGAAGGGGCGCAACCTCTCGACCGGCTGCTCGTCGATCAGCCTCGATCCGAAGAATCCCGACGTCGTGTTCGCGGGCCTGTGGGACTTCCGCCGCAAGGGCTGGACGTTCCGCTCGGGCGGCGAATCGGCGAGCGTGGAATCGGGCAGCGGCCTGTTCCGTTCCCCTGACGGTGGACGCTCCTGGACGGAGGTCACCGACGCGGCGAACAAGGGCTTCCCGAAGAAGCCGTACGGGCGCATCGCGGTCGCGGTGGCGCCGTCGGATGCGAACGTCGTCTACGCGATGGTCGAGTCGACCGACTCGGCGCTGTTCCGCTCCGACGACGGCGGCAAGACCTGGGACAAGCGCGACAAGAGCCAGCTCATGGTCTGGCGCCCGTTCTATTTCGCCAACCTCGTGATCGATCCGAAGAACCCGGATCGCCTGTTCAAGCCCGACTTCGCGCTCATCCAGAGTTTCGACGGCGGCAAGAGCTTCGCCAACACCGGCGGCGGCACGCACGGCGACCACCACGTGATCTGGATCGACCCGACCGACACCGCGCACGTGATCACCGGCGACGACGGCGGCCTGTGGCAGTCGTACGACGGCGGCAACAAATGGTGGAAGCAGAACAACCTGCCGGTGTCGCAGTTCTACCACGTGAGCCTCGACGAGGCTGATCCGTTCCGCGTCTACGGCGGCCTGCAGGACAACAGCTCCTGGGTCGGCGACAGCGCCTACCCCGGCGGCGTGACCAACCAGCGCTGGGAGAACATGTACGGCGGCGACGGCTTCTGGATGTTCGAGGATCCGGCCGATCCCGACTACATCTACGCCGAGTACCAGGGCGGCGCGATCGGTCGCGTCAACCGCAAGACGCACGAACTGCGCACGATCCAGCCGCTCGCCGGCTACCAGGAGAAGTTGCGCTGGAACTGGAACACGCCGATCGCGCTGAGCCCGAACGAGAAGGGCACGATCTACATCGGCTCGCAGTTCCTGTTCCGTTCGCGCGACCACGGCCAGAGCTGGGACCGCATCTCGCCGGACCTCACGACCAACGACCCCGCCAAGCAGAAGCAGGAAGAGTCGGGCGGCATCACGGTCGACAACTCCGCGGCCGAGATGCATACGACGATCTACTCGATCAGCGAGTCGCCGAAGGCGGCCGGCACGATCTGGGTCGGCACCGACGACGGCAACGTGCAGCTCACGCGCGACGGCGGCAAGAACTGGACGAACGTGGTCGGCAACATCAAGGGTGTGCCCGCGCGCGCGTGGGTGTCGTGGGTGCAGGCGAGCAACTTCGACGCCGGCAGCGCGCTCGTCGCGTTCGACCGCCACACGTTCGGCGACATGGCGCCGTACGTCTACGAGACGCGCGACTACGGCCGCAGCTGGAACCCGCTGCTGTCGCCGAAGGACGACAAGGGCGTGCGCGGCTACGTGCACGTGATCAAGGAGGATCCGCAGCGCGCGGGCCTGCTGTACGCAGGCAGCGAGTTCGGCCTGTGGATCTCGCCCGACGGCGGCAAGGCCTGGGCGCCGTTCCGGGGCAGCGACTTCCCCGCGGTCGCGGTGCGCGATCTCGCGTTCCAGCAGCGCGACGCCTCGCTCGTGCTGGCGACGCACGGCCGCGGCATCTGGGTCATCGACGACCTCACGCCGCTGCGCGCGCTCGACGCGAAGGCGCTCGCGAGCGAAGCCGCGTTCCTCGGCTCGCGCCCCGTGCAGCAGCGCATCAACGCGTTCGGCGGCTGGTCCGAGGGCGACGCGGCATTCAGCGGTGCGAACCCGCCCGCGGGCGCAGAGATCGCCTACTACCAGAAGAGCCGTCACCTGTTCGGCAAGCTCAAGATCGAGGTGATCGACGACAAGGGCACGGTCATCGACACGATCCCGGCGAGCGTGCGGCGCGGCATCAACCGCGTGACCTGGCAGATGCGTGCCAAGCCGCCGCGCGTGCCGCCGGCCGCGCAGGTCGCGTTCAACGCCACGCAGGGTCCGCGCGTGCCGCCCGGCACGTACACGGTGCGCATGACCAAGGGCAAGGACGTCTACGAGACGAAGGTCGATGTCGGCCTCGATCGCCGCTCGAGCTTCGGCGTGGCCGACCGTCGCGCGCAGTACGACGCGGCGATGCGCGTGCGCGCGTTGTTCGGCGAGATGAGCGACCTCGTGTTCAAGATCAACGCGGTGCGCGCGCAGGCCGACGCCGCGGCGGCGAAGCTTCCCGAAGGCGATGCGAAGCGCAAGCAGCTCGCGTCGCTGTCGGGCGACGCCGACACGATCCGCAGGAAGATCGTCGCGACCAAGGAAGGCGGCGCGATCACCGGCGAGGAGCGCCTGCGCGAGCACATGGACACGCTGTACGGCGCGATCATGTCCTACGACGGCAAGCCGTCCGACTACCAGCTCGCGCGCGTCGAGGTGCTGCAGCGCGAGCTCGGCGACGTCGCCGACGCGTTCTCGAAGCTGCAGGGCGGCGAGCTCGCGCAGGTCAACGGCGTGCTGCGCGGCGCGAGCCTGCCCGAGATCGCGGTGCCCGCGGGCGCGCCGCAGGAAGAGGCGGGCGGCGGATCGCACGGCGAGCACGAGGACGTGCATGCGCCGTGGGAGCGGGACTGACGAAGACCGCGCTGCGCCGGTCCGCGCGATGGCGTGGGTGGGCGGAGCGTGAAGGAACCGGCCGCGCGGCGTCGACGCCGCGCGGCTTCCCGCTCAGTGGCCTGCGCCCGCGGCGACGTTGCCGAACGGCGGCTTGGCGAACCAGACCACCGGGATCATCGCGAGGAACAGCGCGGTGCAGAGCAGGAAGACGTCATTCACCGCGAGCGTGAACGCCTGCCGCGTGACGATCGAATCGATGATGCTCCACGCGCGTTCGGCCGGTCCGCCGAGCGCGGACAATCCGTCGACGAAGCCGGTGGCGGCCGCGCTCGCGCCGTTGACGTGCTCGGCCAGCACCGCATGGTGGTACTCGCCGCGGTGCTGCCACAGCGTGACCGACACCGCGGTCGAGATGCTCGCGGCGATCGTGCGGCAGAAATTCGCCAACCCCGACGCCGAGCCGATCTGGTGCGGCTCGAGTCCCGACAGGAACACCTGGTTCAGCGGGATGAAGAAGCACGGGATGCCGATGCCCATGATGAAGCGCGGCCAGATCAGCTGGTCGAACGACGCGTTGTCGGGGAACGAGGCGAACCAGTACGACGTCACCGCGAACACGATGAACGCGAACGTCACGACCGAGCGCAGCTCGAGCTTCTGGATGTTGCGGCCGATGATCGGCGAGACGAGGAAGGCGAGGATGCCGACCGGCGCGGTCGCGAGCCCGGCCCATGACGCGGTGTAGCCGAGCACGGTCTGCAGCCAGAGCGGATAGACCACGTTGATGCCGAAGAAGCCGAACATGCCGAACGACATCGCGGCGACGCCGACGAGGAAGTTGCGCTTGCGGAACAGCGACAGGTCGACGACCGGGTGCTCCTCCATGAGTTCCCAGGCGATGAAGAACGTGAGGCAGACGACCGCGACGATCGCCAGTAGGACGATCAGCTGCGAGGAGAACCAGTCCTTGTCGTTGCCGTTGTCGAGCATGAACTGCAGGCAGCCGACGCCGAGCACGAGCAGCACGAGGCCGACCGTGTCGACCGGCGTCTTGACGATGACCGATTCGCGCTTGTGCAGCAGGCTCCAGGTGATCACGATCGCGAGCAGGCCGACCGGCACGTTGATGTAGAAGATCCACGGCCACGAGTAGTTGTCGGTGAGGTAGCCGCCGAGGATCGGCCCGAAGATCGGCGCGACGACGACCGTCATCGCCCACAGCGCGAGCGCGAGTCCCTTCTTGTCGATCGGGTAGTTGTTGAGCAGCAGGCTCAAGGAAAGCGCGACCATCGGGCCCGAGCCGGCGCCCTGCAGCAGGCGGCCGACCACGAGCATCGGCATGCTCGTCGCCATGCCGCACAGGGTCGAGCAGAGCACGAACAGCAGCGCGGACACGCAGAACGCGCGTACCTCGCCGAACTGGCGGCCGATCCAGCCGCTGATCGGCTGCATGATCGCGCTGGCGAGCGAGTAGGAGCTGATCGCCCAGGTGCCTTCCTGCGGGCTCACGCCGAGGCTACCGGCGATGTGCGGCACCGAGACGTTGACGATCGTGATGTCGAGCACTTCCATGAACGTCGCGAACGCGATCGCGACGGTGAGTAGCGCGAGCGGTGCGCCGTGCAACGGCGGCAACGGCGGGCGCTGCTCCGGTGAGGCAGCCATCGGGAGTCCTCAGTGCGAGCCGGGCAGGTTGGCGCTGACGACCGCGTCGGCTTCCGCATCCGCCTTGGCGATGTCGCGCGCGTAAACGTCGGTCTGCGCCACCGCGGTATTCGCGCCGGCTTCCGCGAGCATGCGGCCCGAGCGGTCGTGCGTGTCGACCTTCACCGCGGTCGACAGGCCGACGCGCAGCGGATACTTCTCGAGCTGCTTCGCGTCGAGCGCGACGCGCACGGGCACGCGCTGCACGACCTTGATCCAGTTGCCCGAGGCGTTCTGCGGCGGCAGCAGTGCGAACGACGAGCCGGTGCCGGCGCCGAGGCCGACCACCCTGCCTTCGAACTCGACGTTGCCGCCGTACAGGTCGACCTCGACCTTGGCCGGCTGGCCGATGCGGATGTGGCCGAGCTGGCTTTCCTTGAAGTTCGCGTCGACCCAAAGGTCGTGCAGTGGAATGATCGTCAGCAACGCCTGGCCCGGTTGCACGCGGCTGCCGACCTGCACGCTGCGCTGCGCGACGTAGCCGCCGATCGGCGCGACGATCGCGTTGCGCTCGGCGTTGATCCACGCTTCGCGGAACGCCGCCTTCGCCTGCATCACCGACGCGTTGCGCGCGACGTCGGTGCCGTCGACGAGCGCATGCGACGCGGCTGCCTGGCGCGTGGCGAGGTCGAGCGCGGCCTTCGCGGTGTCGACCGCCTCGCGCGCGTGCGCGACTTCCTCCGGCGCGATCGCCTTGTCGGCGAGCAGCGGCTGGCGGCGCACGAGGTCGGCCTCGGCGCGCGACAGGTCGAGCTTGCGTGCGACGATCGCGGCGTCGTACTGCGACGCCATCTCGGTCTGCTGGCGCACCTGGCGCACCGCGTTGGCCAGTGAACTCTTCGCCTTGGCGAGCGCGACGTCGGCGTCGGTCGGGTCGAGCTTGACCAGCACCTGGCCGGCCTCGACGCGCTGGGTGTCGTCGGCGAGCACGGCGACGACGGTGCCGGACACCTGCGCCGACAACATCACCTGGTTGCCGGCGACGTAGGCGTCGTCGGTGACCTCGCGCTGCGACCAGACGAACAGCCACAGCAGGTACCAGGCGATGCCGACCGCCACGAACACGAGCGCGATGATCACGAGGACCGTGCGACGCTTGCCGTTGCTGCCGTTCTTCGGGGCGCCGCCGGCCGTGCCGGCGACGGGGGTCTGCGAATCGCTCATCGTCGAGACTCGTGGTTATTTGATGGGGGAAGCGGCATCGCTCGCCGCGAGCGGATCGCCGTCGAGGCGGTAGCCGCCGCCGAGTGCCTTGGTCAATGCGATCTGCGCCGACACCGCCTGCGCGTCGAGCGTGAGCAGGGCGTCGCGCTGTTCGAGCACCTGCGCCTGCGCGCCGAGCAGGCTGCGGTCGTCGACGAGGCCCTGGCGCACGCGCGCGGTGGCCGTGCTTTCGAGCGCACGCGTCGCCGCGAGCTGGCCGTTGCGTTCGTTGCGGCGCGCGTCGACCTGGGCGAGCGTGAGCGCCTGCGTGGCGACGTCGCGGGCGGCGTCGACGACGGTCGCGTCGTATTGCGCCGCGGCCGCATCGAGCTGCGCCTGCGACGCGCCGTAGCCGGCCTTGAGCTGGCCGCGGCCGAAGATCGGCAGGTGCAGTGCGGGACCGATCGCGGCGGTGCGGCTGCCTGCGTTGAGCAGCTTGTCGAGGTCGAGCGACTGCAGCCCGACCATCGCGCCGAGGCTGATGTCCGGGTAGAACTCCGCGCGCGCTTCGTCGACGCGGCGCAAGGCCGCTTCGACGCGCCAGCGACTCGCGGCGATGTCGGGGCGGCGCGCGATGAGGTCGAGCCCGACGCTGCCCGGCAGCGCCGCGTCGACGCTCGGCAACGCGCGTGCTTCGAGCTTGGGCAGGTCCGCTGGTGCGACGCCGAGCAGGCCGGCGAGTGCGGCGAGGCGGATCTTCGCGCTGCCGGCGTACGCGGCCTGCATCTCGCGCACCGAAGCGAGCTGCGCGTCGGCCTGGTGCACGAGGTCGGGCGAATCGATGCCACGAGCGACGCGCTTGTCGGCGAGCGTGCGCAGGCGCTGCAGCACGCCGATCGAATCGTCCGCGAGGGCGAGGTGGGCCTGGTCCGCCTGCCACGCGAAATAAGTGTCGGCGACCGCGGCCGTGAGCACGAGGCTCGCCGCGCTGCGCTCGGCCTCGGCAGCGCGTGCGTCGTCGACCGCCGCCGCGACCGCGGCGCGCGTCTTGCCCCAGAAGTCGAAGTCGTACTGGAACTGCAGGCTCAGGTCGCCCTGGTTGTACCAGGTGAAGCCGAGGAACTGCGGCGGGATCAGTCCGTTCTCGCTCAGGCGCAGGCGCTGCACCTGCGCGTTCGCCTGCGAGGAAAGGCCGCCCTGTGCGCGCGCGAC
>Ga0207639_10000495_pt1 | contig 27230 bp, 25 predicted proteins | sample KBSCornC32_FD_184299 | JGI IMG/M metagenome (GOLD analysis project Ga0207639, IMG submission 184299) | Corn rhizosphere microbial communities from Kellogg Biological Station, Michigan, USA - KBS Corn C3-2 (SPAdes) (version 2) | ecosystem: Host-associated > Plants > Roots > Rhizosphere > Soil ...
CGCCCGAAGAACGGTACGAGCACGGCCAGGAGTCGTTGCTCGGCATGCTCTATCGCGAACATCGCAAACGATTACTCCGGTTCGTGCGTCGCAGAAGGAGGGGCGAGGATGCCGAGGATATCGTCCAGCAAACCTATTGCCGCATCGCGAGCCTGGAGCGAGACAAGCTCGACGCGATTGATTCGCCCGAGGCCTATCTTTTGAAAGCTAGCGAAAATCTTATTCGCGACGAGGCCAGGGTCTGGGCGCGGCAGTCGGCCGATCGGCATGTATCCGAAAGCGATGTGCCCCTGGAAGGCCATGATCAGATCGCCACTCTTGAAGCCCGTGACGTTCTTCGACGGATCGACGCCGCGCTGATGCGGCTCAAACCCCGGACGCGCGAGATATTCCTCGCGCACCGTATCGACGGCTATAGTTATGCAGAGATCGCCGCGCGTACCGGACTCAGTATCAAGACCGTCGAAATGCATATGACCCGCGCCATCGCCTGCCTCCATCGTCATCGGACGGGGCGATGAGCCACGGCCCGAAGGACGGGGCGGGATCGCGCGCAGCGGTTGAATGGTTCACGCTGATGCGTGGTCCACACGACGATGATGAACGACGTGCGTTCGAGGACTGGCTGTCCGAGCCCCAGAACGCGCAAGCCTATGAAAGTGTGGTCGCGACCTGGGACCAGTCCATGTTCGTTGCCCGCACCGATATCGGCCGCGGTCGCAATCTCGATCGTGCCCGGTCCAGGCGTGGGCCTCTGATCCTCGTCGCGGCGAGTATTGGGGTACTCGCACTGGTTTCGGGGGGCGTGCTCGTCGCGCGCCACAGGCCCTGGTCGGGCCCGCTTGGTGAGACGCAGGCCGTCGAGATTGCCGCGGATCAAGCGCAGCGGCGCACCGTCCGACTTGGCGATGGATCGCAGCTCACGCTCGATCGCGGCGCTTCGGTACGCGATCTAAGTTCAACCGTCGAACGACATTTCGTTCTGATGCGCGGCCGCGCTCGATTCGACGTCGCCCGTGACGCTCGTCGGCCGTTCGTCGTCGATGCCGGCACGGGGCGGATCATCGCGCATGGCACTGAGTTCGACGTCTCGGTGGAAGACCGCACTATACGCGTGGTTCTCCTTCGCGGGGTGGTCGAGGTCCGGCGCCGGGACCAGCGTGGATTGTCGACGGACCGGCCGCGCTTTCTGCATCCGGGCGAGCAGGTCATCGTCGGAATCGACAGGATCGCCGAACCGTCGCCCGCCGATGCGCAGATGCTTGGCTGGCCTGACACGATGATCAGCTTTGACGATGTGCCGCTCTCGCGCGCCATCGACATCTTCAACCAGTCGAGCGAACGCAAGATTGAGCTCGCGGGTGCGGGCGTGGCGGCCCGGCCACTTTCGGGTGCCTTCCGCCGCGACGACCCTGAAGCCTTTGCCCAGGCGGTGGCGGCCAGTCTCGACCTGATTGTGGATCACGCAACGCCAGGCATCATCGTGCTTCGCTCCAGAGAATCCACCAGGACACAAAAATAGTCACAGGGTAAATCCTGTCACCGCCGTCTCCCCGGTCGATCAGTGCACATGTGCTGACGGAACCGAGGAGGGGACAATGCGAAATCTGGATTTCTGGCGGGGGCTGATCTGTTCGAGTGCCATCGTAGCGGCAGTGCCCGCTTATTGTCAGGATCAGGTGCGCCATCACGTCCGGTTGCCAGCGCAGTCGCTCGACAGCTCGCTTCGCGCCGTCGCCTTGGTGTTCGGACGGAATGTCAGCATGCCATCCGATGTCGTCGCGGGGCGCCCCGCCCCGGCGATCGACGGCGCCTATACGTTCGAGGAAGCGGTAGCGGCGCTGCTTCGCGGTAGCGGATTGGAAGCGATTCCTGCGGGGCGGGGGATGGCGATCCGGCAGCCACGGATGTCCGAAAGCGGCGGCGGTGATATCGTCTTGACCGGGACCCGTATTCGCGGGACATCGCCGGCCGGGGAGCATGTCCTCGCGCTTGACCGCAGGGATATCGACCAGAGCGGCTATGCGACCACGCAACAGATCATCCAGTCGCTGCCGCAGAATTTTGGGGGTGGCCCCAATGAAGCGACGTTCGGATTCACGATCCGCAACAACGCCAACGCCAATTTCGGGTCGGGCGCCAGCGTCAACCTGCGGGGTCTCGGTGCTACCTCCACACTGACGCTGATCGACGGGAATCGTACCGCACTGGGTGGCGTGGCCGGTATGTTCGTCGATCTGTCGCTGATACCGTCATCGGCGATCGAGCGCATCGAGGTGCTGCCTGACGGCGCTTCCGCCATTTACGGGTCGGATGCGGTTGCCGGCGTGGTCAACGTCAAACTGAGGAATGACTTTCGCGGCGCCGAGACACGCGCCCGGTTCGGGGCGGCGGATGGCTTCACCGAAGGGCAATTCAGCCAGTTGATCGGTGTCGGCTGGTCGTCCGGCAATATCACGCTCGGTTATGAATTCTACCATCGCGGCAATCTCGCGGCATCCGAACGGCCCTATGCAACCGAGGACCTCCGGTCCTTCGGTGGGCAGGACTATCGCAAGACCTTCTCCAATCCCGGTACCATCATCGCTGCCAACGGACAGGTTTTCGGTATCCCCGCCGGTCAGGACGGAAGGAACCTGACCGCAGGCCAGTTGCTCTCCGGCCAGCCCAATCTCGCCGATGGCCGTGCCAATACCGATATCCTGCCGCGGCAGGACCGGCATTCGCTGTTCGCATCGCTCTCGCAATCGCTTACCCCCTGGCTGCGCTTCACTGCCCAGGGCTTCTTCGCCGACCGCCGGTCAGTGCGCCGATATCTTCCGGATAATTACGGCTATGTCGTCGTGCCGACGACGAACCCCTTTTATGTCGACCCGATTGGGACACGGCAGCCGATCACCATCAATTACAGCTTCGAAAAGGACCTTGGGGCCGAGACGTTCCGGGAGGCGGTCAGAGCATGGAGCGGCACCGCCGGACTGGAGGCCACGATCGGCAAATGGCGCGCGGAACTGCGCGGATCCTATGGCTATCAGCGCGAGGAGAGCTTCGAGACCAACACGCCAAATTACTATTACCTTGCCCAGGCGCTCGCCGACACAAATCCGGCGACCGCCTATAATCTGTTCGGCGACGGCTCGTTCACGCCGAAGGCGACGATCGATCGCGTCCGGGGCTGGTATGATTCCCGGGGGTTTTCGCGGGTTCGCACCGGCGCGCTGAAATTCGATGGACCGCTATTCCGCCTGCCCGGCGGCGATGCGCGCATGGCGATCGGCGGGGAAGTGCGCCGCGAAAGCTACGATGCGGCGTCGACCTCGTATCTGTTTTCGGCGACTCCATCCGACGCAGGGTCGGCCGGCTTCCCGATCTCGCGGACGGTTTCCGCCGGTTACGCCGAATTGTCGCTGCCGATCATTGGCGCAGGCCAGCATATCCCGCTGGTGGAGGCGCTGGCTGTGGCGCTCGCTGGACGGGTCGAACATTATAGCGACTTCGGCACAACGACGAATCCGCGGGTCGGGATAAGCTGGAAGCTCGGCGGCGGCCTGTCGCTACGGGGCACCTGGGGCACGTCGTTCCGCGCGCCCAGTTTCGCGGACATCCGGACGGGTAAGGGAACGGCTTTGTACCTTCCGTTGTCGGTCCCCGATCCCGCGTCGCCGACCGGTCGCTCCAATGTTCTCGCGCTGATCGGCGCCAACCCTGATGTCGGCCCTGAAAAGGCCAAGACCTGGATGATCGGGGTGACTGTCGCACCCGACCGCGTGCCCGGCCTCAAACTCGATATCGGCTATTTCGAAATAGCCTATCGCAACAGGATTGGCGATCTCGGCACAGATTATATGTCGTTCCTTGCCAACCGGCCGCTATATCAGGCGTTGATCACCGACAATCCGTCCGCGGCGATATTGAGCGGCTATTATAGCGACCAGAACTTCCGCAATCCCTACGCCATTCCGGCCAATGCCATCCGCGCGATCGTCGACGGCCGCACCCGTAACCTGTCGGCACTCCATATGAACGGGCTGGATTTCGACTTTGGTTATGCCGCGACTCTCGGCACAGCTGCGGTCTCGACGGGGGTCAGTGGAACATGGATCTTCCATGCCCGGCAGCAGATCACGCCGACCGCGCCGCTGACCGACATCGTCTCGACGATCGGCAACCCGGCTGATCTTAGGCTAAGAGGGCGGCTGATCGTCTCGAACGGACCGTGGAGCGCGGCGGGGTTCGTCAACTTCGTCGATTCCTACCGCAATACCGCCGTCATTCCCGCCGAACCGGTTTCGAGCTGGACGACTGTCGATGCTCAGATCGGCTATGACCTTGGTCGCGTGATCGCGGGCACGCGCCTCTCACTAAGCGTGTCGAACCTGTTCGACCGCGTGCCGCCTTATGTCGAGAATGCCTCGGTCTATTCGGCCTCCGGGTTCGACCCTGAAAATGCCAGCCCGATCGGACGTATGGTCGCGCTGCAGGTGGTGAAGAAGTGGTGAGGGGGGCGTTAGTAGCGGCGATCCTCCTCGCGGCGACGCGAACTGCGGCGCAAACACCGACGATCGCCGATATGGTGGAACTGACCGATATATCGAGCATCGCGGTATCGCCTGATGGGCGGCAGGTGGCGTTTCGGATGGAGAAGGCGTCAATCGCGCGCAACGCCTATGACCTTGCCTGGTATGTGGTGCGGTCGGACGGTTCGGCGCCAGCTCGTCGCATCGCGGACGCGGGTGAGGGCGATTGGCGCGACGGCATGCTTGCTCCAGAGCCGCCGGTCTGGACCGCCGATTCGCGGGCCATCCTCTATCGCGCGGTCGCAAAGGGACAGGTGCAGGTCTGGCGCGCGGATGCAGCCGGAACCGGCGCGCGGCGATTGACCGACGACGCCGCCAATGTCCGAGGGTTCGCGATCACCCCGGCCGGTGGGGCGATCGTCTATGCCGTCGGGGCGACCCGTGCGGCGATCGAACGTGCCGAGACACACGAATATGACAACGGCGTGCTGATCGACGCGCGGGTCGATCCGGCCCGCCAATTGTATCGTGGGGCGCTGATCGACGGCCGCCTCACCAGCGACCGGCTGTCGGGCCGGTGGTTTACTTTCGGCGATATACTCGCAAATGCGCCCAGCGCCTTTCGCACGCTCGACCTGTCGACGGGACATCTCCGTGACGCGACCAAAAGGGAGGAAGGGTTGATCGAGCCCGCCGCCAGGCCGATGGACAGGATCGACGGGCACACCATACTCTCCGAGGCGCAATCCGGTGACGCTCGCGGCACCGCCTATTCGCTGGTCGACGGGCCATCGACGGTCGTCGCGATCGCACGGCCCGGACAGTCCAGGCCGATCTATTGCCGGTCGCCGCTTTGCCATCAGCTGATCAGGGGCGTCGCCTGGCAGCGAGGTTCCGCTAATATCCTCTTTGCCGCGAGCGACGCTGCGATGAACCAGATTCTCTATCTCTGGATGCCTGCCACCGGCGAGGTGCGGCGTATCGCCGGGGGCGAGGGGCGGCTCGAGGGAGGACGCGACGGGCGGCGCGGCTGCGCGATCGATGCCGTTGCCGTCTATTGCGTCGCCGCGTCAGCCAATAGCCCGCCCCGGCTTGTCCGGATTGGGATCAGCTCAGGCACTGTCACGACACTGGCAGCACCCAATGCCGGTCTGGACGGTGATAGCCAACTTCGCTTCGAACCCCTCGCCTGGAGCGATCGATCGGGCCACTCGTTCGCCGGGCAATTGATGCGGCCTTCCAGGTCGATTGCACCCGCACCGCTCTTCGTCACTTACTATCTGTGCGACGGCTATCTTCGCGGCGGCACGGGGGATGAATTCCCGCTGCGTCAGCTCGCCGCCTCGGGCATCGCCGTGCTGTGCATCAACCGGGCGGCGACCGGCGCGGCGCCGCAGGATCAGGTCGCGCAATATCAGCTTGCCGACGCGGGGGTCAGCGCCGCGATCGCGCTCCTTGCGGAACGCGGCGTCGTCGATCCGCATCGGGTCGGGATGGGCGGGATCAGCTTCGGCGGCGAAGCCGCGATGTGGATCGCCCAGCATTCGGGCAATCTCGCCGCGGTGTCGGTCGGCAATACCTTGCTGTCACGAGCCTATTATTGGCTCAATGCGATGCCGGGACGCGAAGTCCCGCTGATGCTGAAGCAGGTCTGGGGCCTCGATAGTCCCGATGTCGACCGGGACAGATGGAAAATGCTGTCGCCGGAGTTCGCCATCGAAAAAATCCATGCGCCCTTGCTGATGCAGCTGCCCGAGCGCGAATTCCGCTACAATGTCGAGCTGGCGGCGCGCCTCGGTCAGGCGTCGAAACCGGTAGAGCTTTGGGCGTTCCCCGACGAGACTCATCTCAAATACCAGCCCCGGCACAAGGTTGCGATCTACCAGCGCAACCTCGACTGGTTCCGTTTCTGGCTTCAAGGCTATGTCGATCCAGACCCGGCAAAGGCCGCGCAATATCAGCGCTGGCGCGCCATGGCCGGAGCCGGATCGCGCGCGGACGAGACCACGCCACGCACCCAGCGCTCGGTGTCGACGATCGGAAGCAGATGATAGAAGAGCGTGTCGCGGTTGGCGAACGGGCGGGCGAGATAGGCTTCGATCGCGGAGGCGTCAAGCAATCCGGCCGCGGCGAGATGTCCGTCGAGCAGGAAGGGTCTGAGCCGGTTTCGGTTGATCTCGAACGTTCGTGCGCAAAAGGCTTCCATGCCGCCCTTGGTACGCCGGTTGAGGGTAAGGTCGGGGAGCAGACCACGGAACGCCGCGCGCGCCACCGCACGATCGCGGCCGCCGGCGACCCACAGCCAGCTTGGTATCGCGACGCAGGTCTCGATGACGGGCTGCGACAGGAGCGGGAAGATCGAGGGCGCGATGTGCTGCCGTCCGTAGCCGTCGAGATGCGAGTAGGAGGCAAGGATCGCATGAATGTGCGCCCTGCTGCCGCCGAGCGCATTGTCGGGCTCCACGAGCCATGGATGGTCTGCTGGCTCCGCGGGGAGGCGATCCGTGTTCAGGAAATAGCTGTTGCGTCGCCAGATCGGACTTGGGCGGCGCCGTCTCCCTTTTCGTAGGGTAAGATCGGTCACTTTCCACAGATTGGCATTATGGACCTCGGCGACGTCGCGGATGCTGCGCAACAGACCCAGGCCCATGTTTCCCGCGTGCAGCCTGTCCGTGGCGGGCGCCACGGTTCCAAGCGAGCAGAAGACGCAATCGCCGCCGGTTCCGTTGATGAACCCGGTAACCTCCTGTTCCTCGCCGATGGCCGCGAATTGCCGGTCGGCAAGTCGCAGCATCGCCAGCATACCCGGCCGCGCTTCGAGCGAGGCGGCGCTTTCGGTCAGATCGATCTCGCCATCGACCAACTTCTCGACCAGCGGCATCCGGCAGTGTTCGGCAACCGCCCGCGCATAATGCCGTTCATCCCCTTCCGGCCCAGGCGTCGACAGATTGACGGCGATTGCGCGCCGTCCGGTTGCGGCGAGCGCCGCGGCGACGATCGACGAATCCAGGCCGCCGGACAGTTCGAGCGCGAGCTTGTCGGACGGCGCCACCAGCGCCTCGACCGATTGCACGACTGCCGCCTGGACGGTCCGCGCGGCGTCGTCAAACGAGCGGGCACCGCCTGACCGCACGAAATGCCATGGCGACCAGAGGTTGACCCGATCGTGGCGCGTACCCTGCTCGACCGCGCAGTCGCCGGGCATGACTTCATCGATACCAGCGATGCCGGTATCGCCGGTGTGGAGATGGGAGAAGCTGAGGTGATGGGCGACGAACGCCCAATCGACCGCCGGGCGAACGATGCCCGTTCGACACAGCATGTCGATATCCGAGGCCAGGTACGTGACAGGCCCTCGTCTTGTCCTGAACGCATGCACGCCGCCCGAGGGCGCACGCAGGATATGCACCGCCGCTTGGGCCGGATCGGCGATCAACGCGACATAATCGCCCCAGCATCGAGCGATCAGTGTCCGGGCGAGCGCGGAAGGAGACGCGTCGTCGAGCATCTCGACCGGCGCGGCGGAGCCTTTGTGGAAAACGGATCCAAGCGCGATCCCGTTCGCGCCGAGGTCGGTCGTCGGCGTCGCGCGGTCGGCATAGACTGTCAGCAGCGCGTTTTCGAACACCAGCCGGAGATTTGCCGGCGTGCCGGTGACGGTACCGCCCGCCGCCCGGCGGTTCGGGTCGACGACCGCGAAGAAAGCCGCGCCGATCATATGACAAGAATGGGCGAGAAGGATCGGGCGTGATCGAGCACGTCGTTGAGGACCAGATCACCGGCCTGCGCCCAGCAATGCGCGGCGAACGGCCAGGCCTCAACCCCGAATACCAGCCGGGGATAATGTCCTCGTCGCGCCGCAAAGCGCAGGAACGCCAAAGTATCAGGCAGGCATTTATTGGCGAGCGGCACGAGGCGGCGATAGCGGATGAAGGCCTGAGCGAGCGCGGCAATGCGGCCGGCTGCCGCGTCCTCGCCGGTCCGGCGGTGCTCTATATCGGCGATATTCCAGCGCAGCGAATGCCGCTTGACCAGTCGCCGTGCCATGGCAACCAGATACGCTATCTCGGTTGCGGCGATCGGGTCGAACACTTGTTTCCGGACATCCCCTTCGACCGCGCTGTGCGTCGGAGAGGGAAGAGATGGCGCCCGCTCGAGCGATGATTCCAGTTTTGCCGGTTCGACGAAGCCGAGGCGTTCGAGGCGCTCGATCTGGCCGGGGGCGATTGGACCGGCCCGCCGGTCGGCCAGCCAGTCCAGCGCCGCCGACGCATCTGTCCCTACTTGCCAGTATCGATCCCGGTCCAGATCGAGGACGATCGCGCAACCGGGAAAGCTGCAATGCGAGATGCTGGCACGGAAACGAAGCGCATCCATCGCACAGACCCTTTGCGCCGATACGGGCGGGCCACGAGGACCCGCCCGCCAAGGGACATCAGTCGTCGTCGCTGATGCCGACCACGCGCGTGAATGCGCTGAGCTCGATCTGATTGTCGGGCGGTCCCTGGGTCTCGGTGCTGGCCGCGCCGAGGTCGATCAGTTCGACTTGCTGAAGATCACGTTCCATGTGCCTTCTCCTTCATGTCGCGGGAGTGCGACACGAGGATTTTATGAGGAACGTGGAAGTATCTTAAATTTATAGTGATTCTATATTCGGAATATATCTCGAATATATTCAGGAGCGATGATAGATCGCCTGAACTATCTGCGGAATATAATTCACGCATGATCGATGGTAGCCGATGACGTGCCGCGCCGTCGATTTGATATCGGCTTGATCAATCGCCATCCGGAGTGCGCTCAGGTCGAGATGGCTGGTCGGCAGAGTCCGCGATTCCGCCACCCTGGCGGTCGCAAGCCGGTCGTTCGCGGCTGCGATAGAGCGGACGATCTCGCTATTGCCGGACAGGGCCGCGATCCTGGCAAACACGTCGCGCACGGTCTCGCCATCGACTCGTGCCGCCCGGCCCGGGGATTGCGGCATCGCGCTGCGCGGCCATTGGCGCAGCGCGATGCGCAGAATCTCCAGATTCCACATATAGAGGCTGCGTAAACCCGGCTCGCTCACCAGCGGCAGGAAGAAGCCTTCGGCGAGTCGCATGTCGACCAGATGCTCGCCCACCAGCCGGTGCAGCGCGTCGCGCACCGGTGTCGCGCTGCTCCCCAGCGCATCGGCATAAAAGGCAGACTCAAGCCGGTCGCCGGGAAGTATGTCGCCGGAGAGCAGGCGCTCCTTCAACGCATCATAGATGCGTTCGGAAGTGTGCCCGGCATTCATCTGCTCCGCCGCTGGTCGGCGACATAGGCCTCGACCATGTCCGCCTGATCGGGCCGCAGCGCATCGATCGCCCCAATCCGCTCCGGGACGGCGTCTCCGAGCAGGATCGAGGGACAGCGCCCTTCGAAATTGCCGAGATTGGGACGATGCTGGCGATAGCCGACCAGGCCTGCGAGGTCGGGAGGAAAGGTCCGCGCGATCGCCGGCGGATAAGCGAGCCACTGATTCTCATAGGGTTTCAGCCATCCAAGACAGTAGCTGACGATCATGCCGCGGCGCACATCAGGGCTGTCGTTGCCGCCCGCGCCGTGCAGCGTGGACCCGAGGAACAGCAAGGCGTCTCCCGGCCGTAGTTCCGCGACCATCGGCTCGGTTTCGGGAGCCGCATCGAGGGCCGCCGCGCCATGGCTTCGTGGCCAGATCAGGGTCGCGCCATTGTCGGCACGATAGTCGGTAAACGGCCACATGACGTTGACGAGATATTCGGTCTCGCCGATCGCGCCGCGCCACATATCCTGATCGCGGTGCGGCACCTGGGCAAGGGCGCCCGGATGGAGCGCGAGCGCTTGGGTAAGGTTCAGCTGGATGGTATCGCACCACGGGGCCAGCAGCTGCCCGACGATCGCGAGCACCAGCGGATGGCTGACGAACTGTGCCGCATACGGAGAGCGCGTCAACAGCCTGCCGAAACGCTTCGTGCGCGCGCCGTAGAAGCCGCCCTGGCAAAAAGGCGTATCGTCGAAATCGACCGCAAGATCGTCGTCGAGCCGCCGCGCCATCGATGCCGGGACAATATCGCGGATGATGCAATAGCCGTCGCTCCACAGACGCTCGGTCCAGTCGCGCACCGGGTTTTCATCGGCCGGCGGGCCTTCGGTTTCACGCAGCATGGGATACCCCTTCCGCATTCGGCTGTCCGGTACGGATGCCGGCTTCGGCGAGAAGGCGCGGGGTCTCCTCATCGATCTCGATCGCGAGCGCGACGAGCATCTGACCGTCGATCATCCTTGGCAGGCCAAGCGGCCGGCACCGCCAGCCAAAGGCGAGGATCTGCTGGAACCATCCCATGTCGGCGACGCCGGTGTATCTGTTGATATCGTTCGCGGCGCCGAACCCGGCAAGCGCGCCGATCAGCTTGTCGCGCGCATCGCGGCGCGCGGCGGCGTCGATGCGGCGATCGAGGCAGAAGCGCGTCACCTCATAGATGTCTGGTCCGCGCGGCACGTCCTCTTCGCAGAGGTCGCCATAAAGATCGGCGAGGATATGCGGACGCGTCGTCGGCAGCAGGCGCGCCGACGCCAAGTGGCTGCCGTCTCGCCCAGCGACCACCAGATAGACGGCGTGCTCGTCGTCGAACTGGTCGACTTCATAGCGCTCGTCGAGGACCGGAACATCCCATCCGAGCAGGTCGACGAAGACCTCCTTGCGCGCCACGAACATCCTTCGCAGCACCTCGCGCTCCTCGGCCGGATCGAAAGGCTCGACCATATGCAGCATTTCGCCATGCTCCCATCTTGCGTGCGAGCAGGATGGTCGCCCGGAGACCGGCCGCCGCGCTATTCCCAGAAATGGGTATATGAGCGCCCGAAAATGTCCGCGAAGCTGATGGTCCCGTCGAACAGGGCGAGGATCAGCAGGATTGTCCGTTTCCGCACCCCATAGCGCTCCAGGGCCTGTTTGAGATGCAGGACCACCGTCTCCTGGCTGATGCCGAGGATGCGGGATATCTCCCACGCCGTCTTCCCGCGCGCCGTCCAGATCAGGCAATCGCGCTGGCGATCGGTGAGCCGGGGGAGATGGCCGGACCGGCATCTCTGCTTAGCCTGGATCCGGCGGGCGCCTTCGAAAGCGGCGATTCCGACGAGTTGGGCGAGCGGCAGCACGTCATTGGCGATCGTCCGGCCCGCGCCGACGACGAAGCTGCACGACCCATGGGGCTCGCCGACGACGTTGAAAGGGATCGTGAAGCCGTCCGCGAGATCGTGCCGGCGGGCAAGCTCGAGCATCTGATCGTCCTCAGGCGTCAGCTCGATAAAGTCCGAGATCCTGCCCCAGCGAAAACCGGCGCCCGTCCGGTACGTCGCCCGGTGGATCGGATCCGACATGCCGTACCGGTTGCGGTCGAAATAGGCGATCCAGTCGTCGGGATAGGTGGAGAGGCGGATCGCGGGTTTCTGCGAGTGATGGGTCAGGGCGAAGCGGGTGAAGCCCATTCGCCGCGTCATCTCATCGAGGAGGCAGGAGAGGTCCTGATTGTCGTTCGCAGCACCCACGGACCGGGTGAATTCTTCTATGGCAACACGCGTACGCAACATGCGCGGTACCGAACGAAGGTGGCGTCTCAAGTCGCCAGATCCCCTTCGATCGTCCTTTCCTGTTCATCCGGACTCGTTGTCGGATCCTCGCGTCCGTCGAGGCCGGATACCAAAAGGAACTTTTATCATAGCATATTGGGAGAAAAGGACAATTCGGCGATTGGTCGATACCGTCTTCGTCGTCGTGCCGTCGCGGGTGCGGCATAGTTGGCCGGGCAACCCCCTTTCCACGACTGGCGCGATCCGGCCTCCTATGGCCGCCTGCGGGGCATCGATCGCGCCGGCCTGATGTGGGAGTGGCTGCGCCGCGATCCCGATTACGTCGCCTGGTATACCTCGGCGAGCGAGGCGACGTGCGATCACGCCGGCGAACATGACCCCCTATCCTGGGGGCTTCATTTTCGCCGAAAATCCATGCCGCGCCGCGCCCGAAGCCTGTCTGATCTGGCAGGCTGAGCTCGACCCGGGCACGCTGCGCATGGCAGCACTTCCGGCCAGCAGCGACCACGCTGACCGGTTCGATCCCGACCGCTTCCGCCGCTGGTTCACGCTCGTCACCGATCCGGAAGGCCGCGAACATGCCGTACTGTCGGACGGCTATCATCACATCCGGATCGACATCGAAGATGGAAGCCTCGCGGCGGGCCGTCCCGTCGTACTTCGCTACGCGCTCCAGGGCATCGTCGGCGCGGCTGCCGAAACGCGGTTGGCGCCGCTACGCCGTCTGATCGGGCTCTATCGGACCGGCCGCTTCCTGCCCGCGCTCTTTCCCCCCGATCGCCGCGTCGAACGCGCGCTTAGCGCGCTTCGCGTCCATGATGCGTTGCACGCCGGCGCCTCGCAACGCGACATCGCCGTGGCGCTGTTCGGGACTGAGCGCATACCCGCCGATTGGCGGACGGCATCGGATTCGCTGCGATCCCGTGTCAGGCGCCTCATTGCCGAGGCGCGGCGCATGGCCGGTGGCGGTTATCGACGGCTGCTACGCCGCGAAGGGGACGAGGGGAGGTAACGCGAGGGACGGCATGTGGGTGGCAGGATCTCGAGGTCGACAGGGGCGCGGAAGACTGCCGGGGGCGAGGATGGGGTGGCGAAGATGGTGCGCGAAGCTCAGCGGGGATCCGGCCAGTCGGACTGCATGACGATCAGGTTAAACACCCCGCCATAGGCGCGGTCCTCGATGATCTTTCCAGTAAACCCGATTCCCTTGAGCTTTTCCGCGCGCTCGCGCTGTTCGCTCGTCATCAGTCGCGGGTCGAAAGCGACCTCGGTGAACAATGTATTGGGATCGATCTTGAAGTGCCGGACCTTATCACCCGTGCCCAGCTTGCCGGTGCCGACACAGAGCAGCCGAACCTCGCGTTCATCGCTGAACCGGGCTCGTTTGGTGCAGAGCGATTCCGCCCGTCCATCGGGCGTGCTGAAATAAAGCGGCCCTTCCGGCCGCGAAAGGCGGTTGATGAGCGACTTGGCGAAGTCCTCCTCTGCGTCATATTGGACGCCGGCGAGATAGAAATGTTCCTCGCCATGCTCGGCAGCCCAGCCCTCCATTGCCGCCAGCAGACGCCTCGGGGTCGTCGTGACACGCACGCCTTCCTCGTCCGGCACCTTGTTGCGGCGAGTGGCGGGATCGAGTTCGACCCGCGAATAGGCGCGTAGCAGAACGTCGGACTCGGCCTCGGTCGACCAGCATTGCGCCCAGCAGGTCGAGAGATAGTCGGCGAGCTGTCGTTGGGGTTTCTGGAAACCGGCCATTGGGTCGGGTGTCATCTGGAAGCGGGCGCAGGGGTCCTCGCGGGGGTCGATCCACAGCGACGGCTGCACAAGCGCCATCTGTCCGGATTGGATCAGTTCCTCGAAGCGCCAGAACGGGAAAATCCGGTGGAGCGGACGGTCGAGATCGGCGTCAAGCCGCACCCAACGCACGCGGTCATGTGCCATTGCATTTCCTCTTCAATGCCATCGTAGCGGCAGCAGCCTGAACGAATCAAAAAAAGGCCGGCGCCTCGCGCGTGACCCGCGCGACCGCGCTCTATGGCTCGCTGCCACTCGCCACCGAGCCTCGCTGCGCGAGTCTCGTCCATCCGGTGACGATCGCTGGCGCAAGTCAGCCAAAGGCTGACCCTGATGGAGCGGGGCTGAGGACGCACACTGCCGGCGCGAAGCTTCGGCAGAGTGCGGCGCCTGATGGCGGCCCCGCGGGCGCTCGCGTTCCACGCCCGGCCGGCGCGCCCGGTTTCGCTGGCCGGCGACAAGCCCCGCCGGCTGGCGCGAAGCCCGGTTCGACGCCGCTGATCCGGCCGCTCCACGCGGGAGCCCTTCTTTGTTGGGCCGGCGGTGCCCGCCGGCGTTGGTGCGGTCGCCGCTCGCGCGGCGGCGTGGTCTGTGGCCTCTCCCGGAGGCGCGGGAGTGGGCGGCGCGCCCTCCTGGACTCGCGCGCGGGCGCCACAAGCCGGGCTTCGCCCGGCTCCTCCACTTCGTTCCGGCCCTTCGGGTGCCGCCCCCGCTTGCTGCGCGAGTCCGTGCGGTCGCGTCTCGCCGCCCACCCCCGCTTTCCGGGGAGGCCATGCGGTTTTTGGGATGGATAGGAGCAAGCGATGGGACAGAACAACAAGCGCGGCGCGCGTGGCAAGCGGGGGAGCAAGATGCCACCCGCTCCCGCAACCGGCCATGCCAGCATCTATGATGAGGTGACGCGCCGGATCATCGCCGAACTCGAGGCGGGGCGCTTCCCTTGGGTTCAGCCTTGGGGTCGCGCCGGGGGCAGCGGTCCCGGCCTGCCGCGCAACGCGCTCACGGCCCGCACTTATTCAGGGGTAAATGTTCTGATCCTGTGGGGCGCGGTCATCGAGCATGGCTGGCCCTCGCAAAGCTGGCTCACCTTCCGGCAAGCGCTTGAGGCCGGCGGCAGCGTTAAGAAGGGCGAGCATGGCGTGACCGTGGTCTATGCCGATCGCTTCACCCCCGAGGCCGAGAAGGAGCGGGCGCGGGAGAGCGGCGAGGACGCGCGTAGCGTGCCGTTCCTCAAACGCTTCACCGTGTTCAATGTCGCGCAGTGTGAAGGGTTGCGCCCCGGCCTTGCCGCCGACCCGGCACCCTTGCCCGAACGCGAGATCGCGCCCTTGGCCGAAGACGTCATCGCCGCCTCGGGCGTCGATTTCCGCATCGGGGGCGACAGGGCATTCTACGTTCCCAGCCTCGATTTCGTGCAGGTGCCGCCGCAACCGGCCTTTTTCGACCAGATCAATTATTATCGTACCTGTCTGCATGAACTGACCCATGCGACCGGCCATCCTTCGCGGCTGGCGCGCGACCTCACCAACGCCTTTGGCACCAAGGACTATGCCCGCGAGGAATTGATCGCCGAAATGGGATCGGCGTTCCTCTGCGCCGCGCTCGGCATCGTGCCCACCGTCCGACATGCCGATTACCTCGCATCCTGGCTCAACGTGCTCCGCGAAGACCTGAGCGAAGACGCGGCGGTCCGGGGGACCGGCGCGCCGCGAGGGCGCGCGATCTTCCGCGCGGCCTCTGCCGCCACCAAGGCCGCTGACTGGATACTCGCCCGCCATGCCGAAGCGCAGGCGGGCGAGGGGAGGCAAGCGGCATGATTCTCCTGACCCCCGAGCTTCGCGCGGCGCTCTGCGCCAACCATGCCGCCCACCGTGCGGCAGCCGATGACGACGGGCGCGATCACGATCCCGCGCCGGTCGCCAAACTGTTCAATCCGGTCGGCGCGGCGACATGGCTCGCGACCGAACTCTATGACGATGGCGACACGCTGTTCGGCCTTGCCGATCTCGGTTTCGGATGCCCGGAAATGGGCGTGTTCAGCCTGTCGGAGATCGCCAGCATCCGTCTGCCGTTCGGGCTGAGGATCGAGCGCGACCTGACCTTTGCCAGCGCGGTTCCGCTGTCGGTCTGGGCAGACCGCGCCCGTCGTCTCGGCTCGATCCCTCTTGCTGAAAACCAATTGTGCCGCTCGTCGGCCGACCCGCTTCCGCACCCCTGACGGGCACGGATGACGCTGGCGGGCGTCTCCCGCCGATAAAAGCCGGTCCGCACTCTCCGCAAAGAAACACGGACCGGCACCTTTAGAAAGGTGATCGTGATGAAACTCGACTTTATCGATCTTGGCAAGCTGTCGGTCAGCAAGGCCAATATGCGGTATGCCAAAAAGGCCCCCGACGTGACCGACATTCTGCCCACCGTCCGCAAGCGCGGCATCGTCGTGCCGGTGCTGGTCCGCGCCAATGGCAGCCCCGACACGTTCGAAATCGTCGCGGGCGCGCGGCGCTACCATGCCGCGCTGATCGTCGCCGACGAACGCCGCGAAGCCGGGGCCGAGGTGGACGCCATGCCGTGCGCGATCCTCGATGCGACCGACGACGCCAACGCCATCGAGGCCTCGCTGATCGAAAACCTCGCCCGGCTCGACCCCGACGAGGTGACGCAATGGGAATGCTTCACCCGGCTGGTCAGGGAAGGCCGCCAGGTGGCCGATATCGCCGAAACCTTCGGGCTTCCCGAACTGACCGTCCGCCGCGCTCTCGCACTCGGCAATTTGCTCCCACGCATCCGCCAGATGTATGCGCGCGAGCAGATCGACCGCACTACCGTTCGCCATCTGACGCTTGCCACCAAGAGTCAGCAAAAGGCGTGGCTGGCGCTCGCCGACGATCCCGACAACTATTGCCCGACCGGCCACCAGTTGAAGGCGTGGCTATTCGGCGGACAGTCCATCGCGGTCAAACATGCGCTGTTCGACGTTGCGGCGAGTGGCCTCGCAACGGTCGCCGATCTGTTCGGCGAGGATGCCTTCTTCACCGATGCCGATGCGTTCTGGCCCGCGCAGAACGCCGCCATCGAGGCGCGCAAGCTGGCCTATCTTGAGGAGGGGTGGAGCGATGTCGTGATCGTTCCGGCGTCCGAGCATTTCGCGACATGGGAATATGAGAAGGCCGCCAAGCGCAAAGGCGGGCGCGTCTATTTCGACGTGCGCGCGTCGGGCGAAGTCGTGATCCACGAGGGCTATCTGTCGCGACGCGAAGCGCGCGCCCGCGCCGAAGGCCATGACAAGCCGGACGTGCCGACCAAGGCCATTCGGCCCGAAGCGACCTCGGCGATGCAGGATTATATCGCGCTCCACCGCCATGCCGCCGTGCGCGCGGCGCTCGTCGGACATAACGGGATCGCGCTTCGCGCCATGGTCGCGCAAGCTATTGCGGGCGCGCCGCTCTGGACGATCAAGGTCGAGGCGCAATCGTCACGCAACGATGCCGTGCGCGAAAGCGTCGAGAACGCCGCCGCCGAAGCGCGGTTCGACGAGCAGCGCCGTGCCGTTCTCGGGCTTCTCGGCTTTGATCCCGACACCCCGACCGTGACACATGGCGATACCGGCATCCACGGCGCGATCGGCGTGTTCCTGCGCTTGCTGGACCTGCCCGATATTGCGGTGATGGACATCCTTACCATCGTCGTCGGCGAGACGTTGGACGCGCGATCCCCGCTGGTCGACGCGCTGGGCGCCGAACTCAAGGTCGACATGGCGCCGGTCTGGCAGGCGGACGATGCCTTTTTCGACCTCATCCGCGACAAGGAGGTGCTGCGCGCGATGATGGCCGAGGTGGCGGGCGACACGGTCGCCGCCGCCAATGCCAACGAGAAGGGCAAGACGATGACCCGGATCATCCGCGCCCATCTCGACGGCAGCGAAGGCCGCGCCAAGGTCGAGCATTGGGTGCCGCGCTGGCTGGCGTTTCCGCCGTCCAGTTACACTGCGCGCGGCGGCGTCGCCTCGGTCGCGATGCACAGGGAGGTCGAGGAAGCGCGCAACGACAATCAGCCCGAGCCGCCCGACACGCCCGCGCCTGCCGTGGTCGAGCCGCTGCCGCTGGCTGCGTGATCCGTCGCCGGGTGGGCGGTCCCTGCCGTCCGCCCGGTTTTCTTCGCGCGCAAAGGGGAGGGCTGAAATCCGGCCGCGCGCCCTCGCGCCTTGCAGGCGCTCGGGCGCGCGGTCTATTTAGAAAGGGATCGCACCGGCCTGATAAAGCGCCACGACCTTGTTGCGATTGACGAAGTCGCGCGTCTGTTCGATCTCCCAATCCTCGAAGGTCAGGAAAAGCTCGTCAGCCAGCGCGCCGATGATCGGCTTGCGGCGTCGGAACTGATGCGCGGTCAGGTCATAATTCCAGCTGCCGACCATCACCCAGAAATGATGCTCGGCCGTGCCGCGCTTGGTGCCCTTGATGATCCGCACATTATCCAGCCCGTATTTTTCTTCGACCAGATAGGTGAGGATGAGCGACACGCTCTCGCAGCAATTCTTCGGATAGGAGAAGCTGTGCGGATAGTCGAAGCGGTCGTCTCCCTTGTTTCGCTCAAGGAAGTCGAGGAGCAGTCGGGCCGAGGCGTCGATGCGGGATTTGAGATTGCGGGGAGGCATCGCCGATGTGGATGCTCGACCTCGCCATCGGTATCAAGATAAGGATCGTGTGAAAGAGCGGCGCTGGTGCGACAGGCGATCGCGCGGCATTGCCGCGGGATGAGGTAAGCAGGCGATGGCCGAGATTGAGCCCTCCGGATCCTATCTGCTCCGGCTCGATCCCAGATTTCCGTTCGATGATGTCGATGCGATCGGCCGACGCCTTGTCGCCTCCGGTGCGCTGGTGCCCGGCTATGTCCCGCCCGATGCCGGATTGCTCTCGATCTGGGCGTTCAAGCACGCGCAGGATATTGACGACTCCCGAACCCTGCTCCAGCCCGATCGCAACCTCATCTCACGCATGGCACGGGTCGCGCGCGATGGCGTTCCTGCAACGGTCGATACGCCGACCCGGATCGCGATCGACCTTATGGCATTCGCCCAATCAATGGACCTTGAGATCGACCCGTCGATCGCCTTCCACGAGCTCGCCCATCGCGAGGGTAACGATATCGCGCAGGAGGAATTGCGGTGGTTCCGCGCCGCCGACCATGGCCAGGCATTGGCCTGGATCGATCTCGCCCATGGGCGCGCCTCTCGAGTTCCGATCATCAATTCGCGCGGGCGTGAGGATGTTGATCTCGCCAAGCCTATCTATCGCTGGAACCGGAATTACGTTGTCGCGCTGAAGACCGCCGAACTGGAACTGAGCGCGATGCAGCCGCTCGATCGCGCCCTCGCGCTTCTCCGGTGGATGGGGGACGATTTCTTTTTTGCCGGGCCGGCGGCGATCTTCGCGACCATGTATTTCTCGCCGTTCGCCGCCAAGCGGCGATTGTTCAAGCAGCTTCGCTCGGCCGATCGTGAACGCGCCATCGCTGGCGTCCGCAACGCTGCATGGGACATCACCTACCTCAGCCAGTTCATCGCGCAGTTACCGCGAAGCCATACCGAGAATGTCTTCTTCATCCTTGCGACTGCCGATCGCGGCCTTGCCGAGATCGCGCCGGTCCTGACGATCGATGCCGATGAGGCGGATTACGTCGAAGCCTTGACCGGGCGCCTCGCCAACTGGTGGCCGCCGCGCGAGGCGATGACGATCGCGGAAGCCTGCTTTGCGCGCGTCAAGGCGGTCGAGTCACGCACGGAACCGTTGCCGTTCTTCGATTCCGCGATGACCCGCGGTCTGATCGATACGGGCGAAAGCCTGGTCCGCGCATGGACCCCAGCCTGACCTTCTTCCGCGCGCCTTCGCGGTCTACCGAGGGGCTGGGCGGGCGGGCTGGCGGCGTTAGGCATCACGGAGTTCGATCGAAAAGTTGAACGATCTGGAAGCACGAGCCCTCGCGCTCGAGGGTTACAAGCCTGCGGTCTGCGACGCGCCCCTTGTGCTCACGGTCGAACCGTTGTGGCTCATCGGCGCATGACCTGGACCGGCATCCGTGCCCGCCAAACCATCGCGGCAAACCTATTTCCCCGCCCGTGTGCCACGGGCTCCTCGCGGCCGCTTCGCTGCAAATAGCTTCGCCGCTCCGGTCCTCCGCTGACGCTTCGGCCCTAACGGGTTCGCGGGCCCGGCTTCTGCCGGCCCTTCGGTCGCGCCTGTCGCCCGAACGGTTCGGGCGCAGATCAAGGAGACGAACAATGCCCGCAATCGGTTATGTCACCCGCAACGGCGAAGGCTTCAAGGGCCAGATCCGCACCCTCTCGATCCGCGCTAACGTTGAGATCCTGCCCAACAGCCGCAAGTCCAGCGATGCCCAGCCCGACTATCGGGTCGTCGCCGGCGGCGCGGAGATCGGCGCGGGATGGCTGCGCCGCAGCGAGATGTCCGGCAACGACTATGTGTCGCTCACCCTCGCCGCCCCGGAGTTCGGCCCGCGCCGCCTCTACGCCAATCTCGGTCGCGCCGCCGGCCAGGACGATGACGACGCCTTCGCCATCATCTGGAACCCGGTCGACCCCGTCATCGCGACCCCGGTCGACTGACTAGCCGACCCCGCGCCCGCTCTGGCCGGCGCGGGGTCACTCTTTTCATTGTCACTGCGCATCAATCCAGTAGGATTCCAGCAAGATGAAAACCGACCTCGACCATCTCCCCGGCGGCAAGCGGCGCGACCTCGAACGCATCGTCGAAATCCTGTTCGCCGAGTTCGAGGACGCAACGGCGCTCGCCACGCAGAAGTGGAAAAAGCAGGGGCGCATCCTCAAGGTGATCCTCTACGGTTCCTATGCGCGCGGCGACTGGGTCTCCGATCCGGTCGGCGGATATTATTCGGATTACGACATCCTCGTCGTCGTCAGTGACGATCGACTGACCGACCCGGTCGACTATTGGTACAAGGCTGAGGACCGGTTCCTGCGCGATTATTCGATCAGTAAGCGCCTGTCCGCGCCGGTCGGCTTGATCGTCCACAGCATGAAGGACGTGAACTTCCAGCTCGCGCGCGGCCGGCCGTTCTTCATCGATATCGTGCGCGACGGGGTCGTGCTCTACCAACTCGACAACCACCCATTCGATACGCCGAAGCCGCTCTCGGCCGAGGAGGCACGTGCCGAAGCCGGGACGCATTTCGACCAATGGTTCACGAGCGCTGCCAACTTCCTAAAAACGGCGAAGTTTTCCATTGCGGAAGGCATGAACAATCAGGCCGCCTTCCTGCTGCATCAGGCGGCCGAGCATTTCTATCATACGACGCTGCTGGTGCTGACGCTCTACAGCCCCAAATCACACAAGATCAAATTCCTGCGCGATCGGTCCGAGGACATCGCGCGCGACCTTATCCCGATCTGGCCGCGCGACAGCAAATTCGGCCGGCGCTGCTTCGAGCTGCTGCAACAGGCCTATGTCAACGCGCGCTACTCGCCGCACTACAAGATCACCGGCCCCGAGCTCGAATGGCTCGTCGAGCGGATCGAACTGCTCCAGGCCGAGGTGAAGGCGATCGCCGAGCGCCGGCTCGCGGGCGACTGACCTCGATGAGTTCGGTCAAGCCTGCCGAATTGCGCATGGTCGACGAGGTGCTGCGCGGCGACAGCAAGGGCTATATTCTCGACTTCTCCAACCGCACGTTCGCCGAATTCTTCGAGCTGGAGTTCGATGTCGACCTCTATGGCGGCGACTATGAATCCGAGGGAACGTCCAAGGCGAGCCATCTCCGGGACTTCCTAAAAAAGGTCGATGACGCGACCGCCGCGCGCGTCCTGCGCCGGCTATATGACTATCGCCAGTCGCTGGCCGCCCAGCTCCGCGCTGATCAGAACCCGCTCGGCGAGGGCCAGTTGCTCGCGTTGATTAGTCGGCTCGAACGGGGCGAGCCGGGCACCGGCACGCCGCCCCGGCCGATCTTCGACCGCCGCAATTTCGAGACGCTTCGTGATCGCCTCAACACGCTCTGGGACATGGAGTCCCATCCGCGCGGCTATGCGTTCGAGGCCTATCTCAAGGATCTCTTCGACGCCTTCGGTCTCAAGGCGCGCGAGCCATTCAGGCTAGTCGGCGAACAGATCGATGGCAGCTTCCAGCTCGGCCACGAAACCTATCTGCTCGAAGCGAAATGGCTGAAGGAGCCGGTCGGGGGTGCCGAATTGCATGGCTTCCACGGCAAGATCGACCAGAAAGCGGCATGGGCGAGGGGGCTGTTCGTCAGCTTCGGCGGGTTCACCGACGTGGGCTTACAAGCCTTTGGGCGTGGAAAACGGGTCATCTGCATGGAGGGCCAGGACATTTACGAAGCCCTCAATCGCAACCTCCCCATCGATATGGTGCTCGAACGCAAGGTACGGCACGCCGCCGAGACTGGCGAACCCTTCGCGCCGCTTCGGACCCTCTTCCCAGTCGGATGATAAGGCAAGTGTCGCCTCCGGAAAGGAGCGTGCCAAGCCCAGCAAATGAGCAGCCGTTGCTGGTCGAGCGAGTGCCGGATCAGGCAGGCTCGACGGTGAATTGCCACGTGGCAAAGGGCTCGAACTGAACCGTCACCTCTAAGGCGGCGCGTACGGTGCCGGACTGCAGGCCGCGAGGGGGGTCGTTTTTGGCATATGCCGTAATCGACCCTCCCGCCGGGTAATCTCCTCGGTCATCGGTGACGCATCCCGCGGCGCATGCGCGCGCCGCACAGCAAGGTGCATCGCCATGATCGATCCTGCCGACGAAGCCGCCATAGCCCGCGCCGCCCGCGCGCGCGGCGGCACACCTTTCCTCAGCCCCGAACAGGCGGCCTTCTATCTAGGGCTCTCCGTTCGCACGCTGCAGGAGTATCGCAGCGCGGGAATCGGACCCCGCTTTCGCCGCCACAGCCGGCATGTCCGCTACCATATCGACGACCTGGACGCTTGGTCGAAGCGACTGGGGGAGGCGGGCGGTGATGAGTGAACCCGCTCTCCGGCGCGTTGGCGATGCGTTGCGCGCCGATCGCGCCCGTCGCCGCAAGCGCCTCCGCCTTGTCGGCGCTACGGCCACGCTGGTCGCGGCGCTCGGCGCCACCATCGGCTGGTCGCCATATCCACGCTTCCTCTGGAACGTCAGCGCCAGCGCCCCAATTGGCCTGTGGCGCGTCGCTCCGGACGTGCCGGTCAAGCGCGGCGACATGGTGGTTGCGCGCCTCGACGAACCTTGGCGGAGCCTTGCCGCGCGGCGACACTACCTCCCGTCAAATGTGCCGTTGATCAAACGCGTCGCCGCCGAACCCGGTGACCGCGTCTGCGCGATCGGAGCAGATATCACTGTCGAGGGAGCCCGGATTGCGACGCGCCGACAGCACGATGGCGCGGGCCGGGCGATGCCGCACTGGCAAGGCTGCCAGGTGTTGCAGGGCGGCGCGACGCTGCTGCTCATGGACGATCCCGCGTCGTTCGACGGACGCTATTTCGGGCCAACGGCGCGCGGCGACATCATTGGCAGGGCCTATCCATTATGGCTCCGCTGAAGCTCGCCGTCGTCGCGATCGCGCTCGTCGCAGGCACGCCTGCCCACGCGGATCCTCTTGCGCGCTGGCAATCCTATATCGCCGAGGCGTCGGCCCGGTTCGGCGTACCGGTTGCCTGGATTAAGCGCGTCATGCGCGCCGAGAGCGCCGGGCAGACGCAGTTTCAAGGGCGGCCGATCACCAGCCGCGCCGGCGCAATGGGGCTGATGCAACTCATGCCGGCGACCTGGGCGGCGATGCGCGCGCAGCTCGGTCTTGGCGCCGATCCCTACGATCCGCACGACAATATCCTGGCCGGCACCTTCTATCTGCGGCTGCTGTACGACCGGTTCGGTTACCCCGGCCTGTTCGCCGCCTATAATGCCGGACCCGGCCGCTATGTCGATCATCTGGCAACCGGCCGACCACTTCCCGGCGAGACGCGCGCCTATCTGGCGACGGTTGCGGGCAACGGGCCGCAAGTCATCGCGACGTCGGTGAGCGCCTCACCGCCGCTCTTCTATACGCTCTCCTCGAAGGTCCAGACACCGGGCGCCAGCACATTGTTCGTGACGCTATCGAGCACCACGAGCGGTTCGCGATAGCCGCGGTCCCGCTCAGCGAATTCATCTTGATGGGAAAAACGTGCGTTGGGGATGGCGGCTAAGGAGAGGGAGAAATCTGCTCAGTTCTGCCCAGGATACCGGGGCGGAACGGGCCGCCTCAAGGACGATGGTTCCCCAATTTTGCCGGCGCCGCCGCTGCGCTTCGCTCCACGGCGGCGCCAACAAAATCGGCACCCCCATCGCCGCTGACGCGGCCGCTTCGCGGTCCTTGACCCGACCCATTCCACCCCGGGCGAAGCCTTCATCTTTCGCAAGATCGAGGAGGCTAAGATGTCGATTGAACAACAGATCGAGGAGCTGCGCGCCGAACTTGGCGCCTGTTTTGACCGCCGCGAAGCGCGCCAGATCGCCGCCGAATTACAGGCTGCGATAGGAGAACGCGAGCGGTGCGCAGCGGCACTTGAACCCGCACGCGAGTAGAAGGACCGATCACCAAAATGCGCTCGGAACGGCGTCGATGCGGCGTTGTTTCGGGCGCTTTTTTTGTGCGCGGTTGGCCGCAGAGCAGGAGGGGCGGGCGAGGGGCTGGTGGACGGCGAGGGGCGGAAATGGTGGAGCGGCGTATGGCAAGATGAAGCAATGGTGCCGGTCTGCGACCGGACGCCATAAGCTATTGTCTGCACACCGCTTTTTCTGGTGCCGTTGGCACCAAAGGGGCGGCGCTGGTGCCATGCCCCGCGCGACCCCGCAGAATTCCTCACTTAATTTGGCACCGGTTTTCATGCCCTTTGCGGGGCGTCATGCTGCGGATTCCTTCGGTATTTCCGGTGCCCGCTATGTTCGACGACGACGAATTCGTGCCGCGCCTGGGCCGCATGCGCGCCAAGGGCAGCAAGCAGGGAAAGAAGTTTCTCCACCGCATCCTTGCCGCCGCCAATCTCGCGCGCGGAAGCGCTATGACCGGCCGGCGCAGCCGCTTCGACGGCAGCCGGATCGGACGCGGCTCCGGCGTCGGTCGCGTGCTCGGCAGCCGCGATCATTATGCCGCGTTTCGGGCGCGCCGCGTGATCATCAAATCGCGAATCGTGAAGCTCGCCGGCAAGGGATACGCGGCGGCGCGGGCGCATATGCGCTATATCGAGCGCGACGGAACGACCCGCGACGGCGGTCGTGGTCAGCTCTACGGCGCCGATACCGACAAGATCGACGGCAAAGCGTGGCTCGATCAGACGGAGAGCGATCGTCACCAGTTCCGGTTCATTGTCTCGCCGGAGGACGGCGCGGAGTATGATGATCTGAAAGACCTGACCCGGCGGCTAATGGCGCGCATGGAGGAGGATCTCGGAACCAAGCTCGACTGGGTGGCGGTCGACCACTTCAACACCGGCCACCCGCACTCCCACATCATCCTGCGCGGCAAGGATGATCGCGGCAAGGATCTGATCATTGCGCGCGAATATATCACGCAGGGCATGCGCGAGCGCGCCGCCGAACTGGTTGATCTCGATCTCGGTCCGCGTACGACCGACGCGATCCAGGACAAATTACGCGGCGAAGTCGATCGGGAACGCCTGACCAGCATAGACCGCACTTTGCTGCGCGATGCCGATGCCGGCCGGCTTGTCCGCTCGGGCGCAAGCGATGCGTTCGACCAGACCGTGCGGATGGGTCGGCTGCGCAAGCTCGAACGCCTCGGTCTCGCCGCGCAGATGGGGGCGTCGACTTGGCGGCTCGCGCCGGACCTTGCCGAGACGCTGAAGCGCATGGGTGAGCGCGGCGACATCATCCGCACGATGCAGCGCGCCTTTACCGCGCGTGGGGCAGCTCCGGCGCTGGCCGATCAGGCCATCTACGATCCCGCCGCAGCCGATGCCCGGCCGCTGGTTGGCCGCCTGATCGAGCGCGGTCTGTCGGACGAGCTGAACGATCGCCACTATCTGCTGGTCGAGGCGACCGATGGCCGCACCCATTATGTGGAGATCGGAAAAGGGGAGAATGTCGAGCCGCACGCCAATGGTGCGATCGTGCGGATCGAGCCGGTCCCGGTAGGCGTCCGCGAGGCGGACCTCACCGTCGCGGCCGTCGCTGCCGTCAACAGCGGGCGCTACGATGTCGATGCGCATCTTCGTCATGACCCGTCCGCGACCGAGGCGTTCGCCGAAACCCATGTGCGCCGGCTGGAGGCAATGCGGCGGCTGACCGGGGGCGTCACGCGCGAAGCCGACGGAACATGGCTCATCGCACCCGATCATCTCGATCGCGCGGCGGCCTACGAGACGACACGCGCAAAGGATCGGCCAGTGGCGGTCGAGACGCTTTCGCCGCAGCCGCTCGAAAAGCTGGTCGGTGCCGAGGCCGCGACCTGGCTCGACCGCGAGTTGGTCGCAGCCGATCCGGCGCCCCTGCGCGATGCCGGATTCGGGCATGATGTGCGCGATGCCCAGGCGCGCCGACGGCAATGGCTGATCACGCAGGGGTTCGCCGAAGAAACAGACGGGCGCATCGCCTATCGAGCCGGCATGATAGCGGCACTCCAGCGGCGCGAGCTGCTGCGCGTGGGCGCGCAGCTATCGCGCGAAATGGGAATGCCGTTCACCGAGACCGAGCCCGGAGTGAACGTCAGCGGGATCTATCGGCGCCCAATCGATACGATGAGCGGGCGGTTCGCGTTGGTTGAGAAATCGCGGGAGTTTACGCTGGTGCCGTGGCGGCCGGTTCTCGATCGCCAGGTCGGCAAGACCGTGTCCGGCATCATGCGCAGCGACGGGATCAGCTGGAGCTTCGGGCGTGGGCGGAGCGGGCCCGGCATTTCTTGAGGTCGGTGTATCAGCGTTCCATCAGGCGCTGACAGGAAGGTCCGACGAAGGCCCAGATCGCCTCGACGACTTCGGCCAACGCCAGGCTTTCGAGTTCGATCGAGGCGGCATAGCCGCGCCATTGCCGTTGCTTGGTTTCGTCATTGATCAGTGCGCTCGACAAGCCAGGCGGGCGCTCGCGGGGAATGTCGGTCCGGCGGCGCTCGAACGTCACACGGATCGCCGCGTCGAGATCATCCGCCGCGATCGGCATGGCCTGTGGCAGCGCCCACAAGTCGTAATAGTCCTTCATCCGGCCATTACCGATTCCGAGCGCGACTATTGCCTGGAATTTCTCGGCGATGACCGTGGCCGGCGGATAGGAGCGAATGCGCGGGGCCTCCATGTCTAGGAGGGTTGGATAGGCC
>Ga0207639_10000497_pt1 | contig 27148 bp, 24 predicted proteins | sample KBSCornC32_FD_184299 | JGI IMG/M metagenome (GOLD analysis project Ga0207639, IMG submission 184299) | Corn rhizosphere microbial communities from Kellogg Biological Station, Michigan, USA - KBS Corn C3-2 (SPAdes) (version 2) | ecosystem: Host-associated > Plants > Roots > Rhizosphere > Soil ...
CTGGTCGAGCGTTTCCGCACTATCGTGGACCTGCCCGATGCCGCTTAGGCTGGACGCCGCCGACGCGGGCTTCGCCGCCGCCTTCGATGCGCTGGTCAACGCCCGGCGAGAGAGCGACAGCGATGTCGCGGACACGGTGCGCGGCATCATCGCGCGGGTGCGGGGCGAGGGCGACGCCGCGCTCGCCGACTATACGACGAAGCTGGATCGGCATGACCTCGACGCCACCGGCTGGCAGGTGACCCAGGCCGAGCGCAACGCCGCGCTCGCCGGTCTCGATCCCGAACTCAAGGCGGCGCTGGAACTCGCCGCCGACCGGATCGCCACCTATCATGAGAAGCAGAAGCCGGCGGACAGCGACACCACCGATGCGGCGGGCGTGCGTCTCGGCGCGCGCTGGCGGCCGGTGGATGCGGCGGGGCTGTATGTTCCGGGCGGCAATGCCGCCTATCCGTCCAGCGTGCTGATGAACGCCATCCCCGCGCGGGTCGCGGGGGTGGACCGCGTCGCGATGGTCACGCCGACCCCCGACGGCCGCGTCAATCCGCTCGTCCTCGCGGCGGCGGAGATCGCGGGGGTCGCGGAAATCTGGCGCATCGGGGGCGCGCAGGCCATCGCCGCGCTCGCCTATGGCACGGGGCGGATCGCCCCCGTCGACGTCATCGTCGGCCCCGGCAACGCCTGGGTCGCGGAAGCCAAGCGGCAACTTTATGGCGTCGTGGGCATCGACATGGTCGCGGGACCGTCCGAGATCGTGGTGGTGGCGGACGGCGACAATGATCCGCACTGGACCGCGGCCGACCTGCTCAGCCAGGCCGAGCATGATCCGACCAGCCAGTCCATCCTCATCACCGACGACGCGGCCTTCGCCGATGCCGTCGCGGCGGCGGTGGAGGAGCAACTCAATAGCCTCGCCACCGGGCCGCGCGCACGGCTGAGCTGGAACGACCATGGCGCGATCATCCTCGTCGCCGACCTGATGGACGCGGTGCCGCTGGTGGACCGGCTGGCGCCCGAGCATCTGGAGATCGCGACCGCCGATCCCGAACCGATCTTCGCGCGGGTGAAGCATGCCGGCTCGGTGTTCCTTGGCCGGATGACGCCCGAGGCGGTCGGCGATTATGTCGCGGGGCCGAACCATGTGCTCCCGACCGGACGCCGCGCGCGCTTTTCGTCCGGCCTTTCCGTGCTAGACTTCGTGAAGCGCACCAGTTTCCTGTCCCTCGACGCGGCGGCTATCGCGGCGATCGGCCCGGCGGCGGTGGCGCTGGCGCGGGCGGAGGGGTTGCCCGCCCATGCCGAAAGCGTGGCGCGGCGGCTTCTCCAAAGCCAACCCAATCCGTTCGTCCTGAGTAGGGACTGAGCCAGTCGAAGGCCCGTATCGAAGGAAATGCGCCAGGCTTCCTTCCTTCGATACGCCATTTCGACAAGCTCAATGGCTACTCAGGACGAACGGTAATGTGTATCGAGAGTATATCATGACAGATCGTGCCCAGACCCGCTCCGCCGCCCGGCTCGCCGCCGTGCAGGCGCTCTATCAAAAGGAGATGGAGGGCACGCCCCTGCCGCTCCTGCTCAACGAGTTCCACCAGCATCGCCTTGGCGCGACCATCGAGGATGTCACCTACGCCCCCGCCGAGGTCGCCTTCTTCGACGACATCGTGAAGGGCGTGTACGCGCGGAGCGAAGAGATCGACGGCCATATTGTCGCCAAGCTCGCCACGGGCTGGACACTGGAGCGGCTCGACCGGCCGATGAAGCAGATATTGCGCGCGGGCACCTATGAACTGCTCGCGCGGGTCGATGTGCCGACCGGCACCGTCATCACCGAATATGTCGATGTCGCCCACGCCTTCTACGAAAAGCGCGAGACGGGCTTCGTCAACGGCCTGCTCGACGCCATTGCGAAAGTCGTGCGGGCCTGAGCCGGGAAACGGACTTTATCGCGGCGCTGCGGGGGGTGGCGACCGATCCCGCCGCGCGCGGCCTGATGGACGACGCGGCGGTGCTACCATCGCCGGGCGGCGACATCGTTCTGACCCACGACATGCTGGTGGAAGGCGTCCACTATCTCGCCGACGACGCGCCCGCCGATGTCGCGTGGAAGCTGCTGGCCGTAAACCTCTCCGACCTCGCCGCCAAGGGTGCGGAGCCGCTGGGCGTGCTGCTCGGCTATGCGATGACCGACGAAGCTGACTGGGACGCGGCGTTCGCGACCGGCCTGGGGGAGGCGGCGCGGACGCTGGGCGTGCCGCTGCTCGGCGGCGACACGGTGCGGATGCCGGCGGGCGCGCCGCGCGCGCTGGGGCTGACCGCGCTGGGCCGCGCGCCGGCGGGTGGAGCGCCCGCGCGATCCGGCGCACGGGCGGGGGACAGCCTCTATGTCTCGGGCACGATCGGCGACGCGGCGCTCGGTCTCGCCATCCGGCAGGGCCGCGCGGAGGGTGCTGATTGCCTTGTCCAGCACTATGTCCGGCCTGTGCCGCGCCTTGCGCTCGGGGCGAGCGTGGCGCGCCACGTCCACGCCATGGCGGATGTTTCGGACGGCCTCCTGATCGACGCGCAGCGCATGGCGATGGCGAGCGGCTGCGCGATCCGCATCGACCTCGATCATGTGCCGCTGTCGCAGGCCTATCGGGCCGCGCGGGGCGGGGGGCTGGACGATCGGCTGTTCGCGGCCACGGGGGGCGACGATTATGAACTCTTGTTTGCCGCGCCGCCGGGCCTGTTTTCGGCCTGTCCGGAAGTAACCGCTATAGGGGCCGTGGAGGACGGGCAGGGCCTCCTGCTGTATTTCGAGGATCGGCGCATCGATCTGCCCGACAGCCTCGGCTATGAACATGATGCCGGTATGGGGAACGGCTAGAGCATCGAGCCTTAAATGAGAACCGTTCGGGCTGAGCTTGTCGAAGCCTTGTCCTTTCTTCAAGAAGAACAGCCCTTCGACAAGCTCAGGGCGAACGGAAGTAGCGGTGACCCCGATTAGCGCAGTTCGCTCTAGGTTAAATTCCCGCTAATCCTCGCTGGTTTCGGAGATGAAACATATCGGCGACCATAGCATGATCCAGTCTGGAGAAGCGGTATCATGTCCCTGATCGATAGCGTCGCACGAGCGAACCCCACGCCGATGCGCCTTCCTCTCCCTGCTTCCCGTCCGGTCGGTGCGCTCCCGTCCGATTCCGGCCCGTCCGATTCTGGCCCGTCCGATCCGGGGCCTTCGGTGACCTGGGAACCCGTTCCCCGCTTCTCGTCTCCAAATGTCTATTTCGATCCTTCGCTGGCGAAAGCGGGCGCGGACAGGGCCAGCACCGGCACCGCCACCGCCGATGTGCAGGCGATCAACGCGGAGACGCCGGTCGCTCCGGCGCAGGATCCCGCGCAGGTCGTCGCGCAGGCCACCTACATTATGGTCACCGACCTGCTGTCGCGCCCGGTGGGGGCGTCATCCCGCCTCAAATTCGCCTGATATCCCTATTCCGGGGCGCCCCTTTTCCCGCGGGCGGCGTCCCGGAACCTGAACGAAAGCGCTTGACGCCGGACTGACCACAGATACTCTCCACCCCGCGCGATCGGGTCCCATGGCGGCGCGCGAAACAAAAATGGGGGAGAGTGATAATCATGACATTGGTGTTGATCGCCATAGTATGTGGCGTGCTCGCTATCGTATACGGGGTGGTGACCAGCCAGCAGGTGCTGCGCGCGTCGCCCGGCACCGCAAAGATGCAGGAAATTGCCGCTGCTATCCAGGAAGGCGCGATGGCCTATCTGGCCCGGCAATATCGCACCATCGCCATCGTCGGCGTCGCCGTCGCGGTCATCCTCTTTTTCACGCTCGGCACGCTGTCGACCGTCTCCTTCCTCATCGGCGCGATCCTCTCGGGGCTGGCGGGCTTCATCGGCATGCATATTTCGGTGCGCGCCAATGTCCGCACGGCGGAGGCGGCGCGCACGTCCTTGCAGGGCGGCCTGACCCTCGCCTTCCGGTCAGGCGCGGTCACCGGCATGCTGGTGGCGGGCCTCGGCCTGCTCGCCATCGCGGGCCTCTTCTGGTATCTGACCGGGCCGGCGGGTCTTGCGCCCGACGATCGCACCATCGTTTCCGCGCTGACGGCGCTGGCGTTCGGCGCGTCGCTCATCTCCATCTTCGCGCGTCTCGGCGGCGGCATCTTCACCAAGGCGGCGGATGTCGGCGCGGACCTGGTCGGCAAGGTCGAGGCCGGCATCCCGGAGGACGACCCCCGCAACCCGGCGGTGATCGCGGACAATGTCGGCGATAATGTCGGCGACTGCGCGGGCATGGCGGCGGACCTGTTCGAGACCTATGTGGTCACGCTGGGCTTGACCATGGTGTCCATCGCGCTTCTCGTTAAAACCTCGACCGCCGAACTGACGGCGCTGATGTCGCTCCCGCTCGTGGTCGGCGGCATGTGCATCATCACCTCGATCATCGGCACCTATTTCGTGCGGCTGGGCAAGTCGAACAACATCATGGGCGCGCTCTACAAAGGCTTCTGGACCACGGTGATCCTGTCGGCGGTCGGCATCTACTATGTCACCTGGCAGACGTTTGGCGACATGAACCGGGTGATCGGCGCCAATCTGGATGGCACCGGCGGCTATACCGGCATGAGCCTGTTCTGGTGCATGATGATCGGGCTGGCGGTGACCGGCCTGCTGGTGTGGATCACCGAATATTATACCGGCACCAACTATCGGCCGGTACGCTCCATCGCCCGGGCCAGCGTCACCGGCCATGGCACCAACGTGATCCAGGGCCTCGCCATCAGCCTCGAGTCCACCGCGCTGCCCACGCTGGTCATCGTCGTCGCGGTGGTCGCCACCTTCCAGATCGCGGGGATCATCGGCGTCGCCTTCGCCGCGACGTCGCTGCTGGCGGTGGCGGGCATGGTCGTCGCGCTTGATGCCTATGGTCCCGTCACCGACAATGCTGGCGGCATCGCGGAAATGGCGGGCCTGCCCGACGATGTGCGCCAGCGGACCGATGCGCTCGACGCGGTGGGCAATACGACCAAGGCGGTGACCAAGGGCTATGCAATCGGATCGGCGGCGCTCGCGGCGCTGGTTTTGTTCGGCGCCTACACGACCGACCTCCGGGAATATTTCCCCAGCCTGGAGGTGGATTTCACGCTCAACAATCCGTTCGTGATCGTCGGCTTGCTGCTGGGCGCGCTGCTGCCCTATCTGTTCGGCGCGTTCGGCATGACGGCGGTGGGCCGCGCGGCGGGCGCGGTGGTGGAGGACGTGCGCGAGCAATTCCGCACCAATGCCGGCATCATGGAGGGCACGTCCAAGCCCGACTATGCCCGCACCGTGGACATCGTGACCAAGGCGGCGATCCGCGAGATGGTCATCCCCTCGCTGCTGCCGGTCCTCTCCCCCATCGCGGTCTATTATATCGTGACGCTGGTCGCGGGGCAGGCGCAGGGCTTCGCGGCGCTGGGGTCGATGCTGCTGGGCGTGATCGTATCCGGACTGTTCGTCGCCATTTCGATGACGTCGGGCGGCGGCGCATGGGACAATGCCAAGAAATATATCGAGGACGGCAACCATGGCGGCAAGGGATCGGACGCGCACAAGGCGGCCGTGACCGGTGACACGGTCGGCGATCCCTACAAGGACACCGCCGGCCCCGCGGTGAACCCGATGATCAAGATCACCAACATCGTCGCGCTGCTGCTGCTTGCCGCGCTGGCGCATGCCGCGATGTAGGCGATGACCGGATAGCCGCCCGACGAGAGGCGGTCGAAACTCCGCCCGGTGGCGACGCCGGGCGGATTTTTTGTGGAGCGCGACAAAGTCCCCCTCCCGCTTGCGGGAGGGGTCAGGGGTGGGCAAGCGACCGGTAGGTCGCTGTTGACCTGAGATCTTGCGCAGGCCCACCCCCAGCCCCTCCCGCAAGCGGGAGGGGAGCCATCTCCTCACCCTCAACATTTGCCCTACCGCCAACATCGCCTATAGCGCGCCCATGCCCCCTCTCGCCGCCTTGTCCCGCCGCATCGCCGCGCTCGAAGCACGGGGGCGCGGCCGTGTGCTCAGCGCGCGGGACGGACTTGACTTCGCCTCCAACGACTATCTGGGCCTTGCGCGCGATCCCGCCATTGCCGCCGCCATCGCCGCAGCCGCCGCGCGCGGTGTGCCGGCGGGGTCGGGCGGATCGCGGCTGCTGCGCGGCAATGCCCCGGAGCATGAGGCCCTCGAAGACAGAGCCGCCACCTTCTTCGGCGCTGAGGCAGCGCTGTTCTTCGGCAGCGGTTTCGCCGCCAATGCCGCGCTGCTTTCCACCTTGCCGGGGCGGGGCGATCTGATCGTCGCGGACGAACTCATCCACGCATCCGTCCATGAAGGGATGCGCTTGTCCAAAGTGGAGCATGTGCTCAGCCCGCACAATGATGCCAGCGCCGTCGAGGCCGCGATCGTCGGCTGGCGTGCGGGCGGTGGGCGCGGCACGCCGTGGATCGCGGTCGAGAGTGTCTATTCGATGGATGGCGACATCGCGCCGCTCGCCGACCTGATGGCGGTCGCGGATCGGCACGAGGGCGTCCTCATCATCGACGAGGCGCATGGAACGGGCGTCTTCGGGCCGGGCGGCCGGGGCCTTGCCGTACCCTTTGAGGGCCGCGAGAATGTCATCGTCCTCCACACCTGCGGCAAGGCGATGGGGGTCGAGGGTGCGCTCGTCACCGGACCACGGGTGGTGAAGGATTATCTGGTCAACCGGGCACGGGGGTTCATCTTTTCGACATCGCCGTCGCCGTTGATCGCGGTCGCGGTGAGTGCCGCCATCGACCGTCTCGCGCAAGCCGACGACCTGCGCGCGCGCCTCGACGCAATGCGGGCGCAGGCGGGGCGGATGATCTGCGCGCCGATCGGCCTGCCCGCGCCGGTCAGCCCTATCCTGCCCGTCATCCTCGGCACGGACCGGCGCGCGATGGCGGTGGCGGGCGCGTTGCAGGATGCGGGCTTCGACATTCGCGGCATTCGCCCGCCCACGGTGCCGGCGGGGACCGCGCGGCTCCGGATCACGCTGACCCTGAATGTCTCCCCCGCCGACCTCGACGCGCTGGCGCCAGTGTTGCAGGCGGCATTGGAAGCGCACTTATGAGCGGTATCCTTGTCGTCACCGGCACAGATACCGACATCGGCAAGACGGTGGTCGCCGCCGGCCTCGCCGGCGCGCTGGGCGCATCCTATTGGAAGCCGATCCAGGCGGGCGTGGCGGATGGCACCGACAGCGGGAGGGTTGCCTATCTTTCCGGCGCGCCCGTCCTGCCCGAAGCCTATCGCCTCGCGCTCCCCGCGTCGCCCCATCTCGCGGCGGAGGCGGAAGGGATCGCCATCGACACGGCCCGCCTCATCCTTCCCAATGCGCGGCCGCTGGTGGTCGAGGGGGCGGGGGGTGTGATGGTGCCGGTGACGCGTCAACCGCCCCTGTTCATGGCCGATTTGTTCGCGGTCTGGGGCGCGCCTGTCCTGCTCGTCGCGCGCTCTGGACTGGGCACGATCAACCACAGCCTCACCAGCCTGCTGGCGCTGCGGCAGAAAGGGGTGCGCGTCGCAGGCATGCTGATGGTGGGCGATGCACATCCGGATAATGAAGCGCTCGTGCCGATGCTGGGCGGCGTGCCGTTCTTCGGTCGCCTGCCGCACCTCGCCACGCTGGATCGGGCGAGCCTGAGCGCCGCCATCGCCGCGCATATCGACGTCGATGGCATCAGGGCCGCGATGACATGAGCAATTCCCCCATCTGGCACCCCTTCACCCAGCACGGCCTGCGCGAACCGATCCCTGAGGTCGTCTCCGCCTCGGGCGCGCTCCTCCACTGCGCGGACGGGCGCACGCTCATCGACGGCATTTCCAGCTGGTGGGTCATCACCCACGGCCATTGCGAGCCGCGCATCGCCGCCGCCATCGCGGAGCAGGCGGGCCGCCTCGACCAGATCATCTTTGCCGGTTACACGCACGAACCCGCCGAGACACTGGCGCGCAGCCTCGTTCGCCTGACCGGCCTGCCCCGCGTCTTCTATTCCGACAGCGGATCGACGGCGGTGGAGGTGGCGCTCAAGATGGCGCTGGGCCATTGGCACAATCGGGGCGAGGCGCGGCACCGCATCGTCGTGATGGAGCATAGCTATCATGGTGACACTATCGGCGCGATGTCGGTGGGAGAGCGGGGCACCTTCAACCGCGCCTATGCATCGCTGCTGTTCGATGTCGCCAAGGTGCCTTTCCCGGTCGCGGGACGGGAGCAGGCGATGCTCGATGCCCTTGATGCCCTGTGCGCCGCACCGGACAAGCCCGCCGCCTTCATTGTCGAACCGCTGGTGCTGGGGTCGGGCGGGATGCTGTTCTACGGCGCAGAATTGCTGCACCAGATGGCGGAAATTTGTGCGCGGCATGACGTGTTCTTCATCGCCGACGAGGTGATGACCGGATGGGGCCGCACCGGCACGCTCCTCGCCTGCCAGCAGGCCGGCGTGACGCCCGACCTCCTCTGCCTCGCCAAGGGACTGACCGGCGGCGCTATCCCGCTCGCGGTCACGCTGGCAAGCGAACGGATATTCGAGGCCCATTATAGCGCGGACCGGGCGGACATGTTCTTCCACTCGTCGAGCTTCACCGCGAATCCCATCGCCTGCGCCGCCGCCAACGCCAATATCGCCATCTGGGACGGAGAGGATGTTCCGGCGCGCATCGCGGCGCTGGGCGCGACGCTGGATGCGGGTCTGGCGAGTCTCGCCAGCCACGACCGATTGACCAACGCGCGCCGCGTTGGCGGCATCGCCGCTATCGACTTACGGGTCGAGGACGCGGGCTATCTCTCCAGCGCCGCACCCATGTTGCGCGCGCATTTTTTGAATGCGGGCCTGTTGCTCCGCCCGCTTGGCAACACCATCTACGCCATGCCGCCCTATTGCACCGATGAGGCGCAGGTGGAGAGGATATTCGCCGCAATCGGCGAAGCGGCCGATACGGTCGCCTGACACTCTATCGCCTTCTCCTTTCCTTTCGCCGTTTTTGGCGCTATGGGCGCGCAACTCAAGAATCGGATAACTATGGCTAAAGAAGAACTTCTCGAAATGCGCGGACAGGTGGTTGAGCTGTTGCCCAACGCCATGTTCCGCGTCCGCCTCGAAAATGAGCATGAGGTATTGGGTCACACCGCGGGCAAGATGCGCAAGAACCGCATCCGCGTGCTCGTGGGCGACGAGGTGCTGGTCGAGCTGACCCCCTATGACCTGACCAAGGGTCGCATCACCTACCGCTATATGCCGGGACGCGGCGGGCCTGGGCCGGCCTGAACGCCGGTCACATGCGCGCTGCCGACACCCGTCCACCCCTCGTCCTAGCATCGGCCTCGCCCCGCCGCCGCGACCTTCTCGCGCAGATCGGGTTGCAGGCGGACGCCATCGACCCCGCCGACGTCGACGAGACCCCGCTGAAGAACGAGCTGCCGGCCATCTATGCCGCGCGAATCGCCGCGCAAAAGGCGGCGGTGGTCGCCGCGCGCCATCCCGCCGCCGCGATCCTCTCCGGCGATACGGTCGTGGCCTGCGGGCGTCGTATCCTGCCCAAGGCGGAGGATGAGAAGACGGCGCGCGAGTGCCTGAAACTCCTCTCCGGGCGTCGGCACCGCGTTCTGAGCGCGGTGACCCTGATCGATCCGCAAGGCACCGCGCGTCATCGCCTGTCCACCAGCATCGTGCTGTTCAAGCAATTGCACGCAGGCGAAATCGACGCCTATGTCGCCACCGGCGAATGGCATGGCAAGGCGGGCGGCTATGCGATTCAGGGTCGCGCGGCGGCGCTCATCCGCTGGATGTCGGGCAGCCCCTCCGGCGTGATCGGCCTGCCCCTGTTCGAGACGCGGGCGTTGCTCGTGGCCGGAGGATTGCTCCATGACTGAACTCTCCCCGCAGCAACAATGGCTGTATGAGGAAGGCGTGGGCGAGGCGCGCGCTGCGCTCGTCGTCAACGACCGCATCCTCGAAGCCGCCATCGAGCGGTCCGCCCCGGTCGCCCGCGCTGGCGCGTTCCTGTCCGGACGTCTCGTCGAAACCATCATACCCAAGAAGCGCGGCATCGTGCGGCTGGACGGCGGCGAGGAAGTCCTCGTCGAGCCCATCCCGCCCAAAGTCGCCGAAGGCTCCGTCGTCGTGGTCGAGATTTTCCGCGAGGCAATCCCCGAGCAGGGCCTGACCGGCATCCGCATGAAGCGCGCCATCGGCCGCATCGCCCCATCTGGATCGCGGCCCGCGCCCGCGCCGACCCTGCTCGATCGCATCACGGCGACCGGCATCCCCGTGCGCCCCTGTCCCGCGCATGAGGCGGACTGGCTGGAGCAATGCGGCTGGAGCGAATTGCTGGCCGAAGCCCTATCGGGCGAGATCGTGCGCGAGGATGCCTCGTTGCGCATCTTCCCCACGCCCGCGATGACGCTGATCGACGTGGACGGCATCGCGCCGCCCGCGCAACTGGGACCGAAAGGCGCCAAGCTCGCCGCGCTCGCGATCCGGCGGATGGGGCTGGCCGGCTCGATCGGCCTCGACCTCCCGACGATGAACAACAAGGACGAGCGGTTGATCGCGGCGGCGCAGATCGACAAGTTCCTGCCGCTCCCCTTCGAGCGCACCGCCGTCAACGGTTTCGGCTTCGTGCAGATCATCCGCCGGCGGGAACGGGCATCGCTGATGGAATTGCTGCGCGGCGACCCGGTGACGGCGGGCGCGCTGGCGGCGCTGCGCGTGGCGGAGCGGCATGGCACCGGCGGCCCCGTGACCCTGACCGTCGCGCCGGAGGTGGGCAGGCTGATCGCACGCTCCCCGGACTGGCGCGGCCTGCTGGAACGGCGGCGCGGCGGCGCGCTCACCATCGTGGCCGACGCCGCTCTGCCGCTGGAGACGTGCCATGCCGCATAAGGTGCATTGCCCGACGTGCCGCAAGCCGACCGATCCCGCCTTCAGGCCCTTCTGCAGCCGCGGTTGCCGCGACCGCGACCTTCTGGCCTGGTTCGGCGAGGAATATCGCACCCCCGGCCGCTCCACGGACGAGGAAAGCGATAGCCCGCCCGCATCGCTCTCGGGCGAAGCGGAGTAGGGATTTGGCGCTGTCCCCGGCCATCGTCGAAATGGCATTTTAGGGGCTGGACAGGGGATCGGACCGACGCCTATAGGCATCGCTCCGCACGCGGGGGCGCACAAGCCGCCACCCGCAGATGCCCGTGCCCGGGTAGCTCAGTTGGTAGAGCATGCGACTGAAAATCGCAGTGTCGGCGGTTCGACTCCGTCCCCGGGCACCATTTCCCTGTACATCGGCGTCCGCTGACGCTTTCCAGAACCCCTGAAATCTGCCATTTTGACTGGAATTTGGCCGCATGTGTTCATGCGTGTTCGGTCGTAGCCAGTCGGATTTTGGGGCCTTTCTGGGGCCTTCTTCGATCCGCCGATTTGGAAAGGCCCCCACAATGGCGCTGACAGATATAAAGATCCGAAATGCGAAGCCGGGGGACCGGGAGTTCAAGTTGGCGGATGCCGGCGGGCTTTACCTTCTCGTCACTCCGGCCGGCGGAAAGCTCTGGCGGGTCAAGTTCAGGATCGGCGGCAAGGAACGAAAGCTGTCTCTTGGAGGCTGGCCAGCCGTGAGCCTTGCTATGGCACGGAAGGAGCGGGACAAGGCTCGCGAGTTGATTGCTGCTGGCGGTGATCCCGCACGCGAAAAGCAGTTGGAAAAGCGGCGGGCCATTGAGGGGGCCGCTGCGACCTTCTCCGTGATGGCACAAGAATATTGCGAGAAGAGGAAGCGCGAGGGCTGGGCGGAAGCGACTGCGGAGAAGAGCGAGTTTCTGCTGTCTCAGCTCGCTGACATTGGCACGATGCCAATCGCGGAAATTCTGCCGGCTGACGTGCTCGCCTGCCTGAAAAAGATAGAGCGGCGCGGAAAGCTGGAGACGGCACGGCGCTCACTCCAGTTTGCGAGCAACGTCTTTCGCTATGGTGTCGCGACTGCGCGTGTGGTCAGCGATCCCACTCGCGATTTGCGCGGCGCTCTCACCACGCCAAAAGTCCGGCATCATGCCGCCATCATTGCGCCCGTCCGCGTAGGGGAGCTGCTGCGCGCTATCGACGGCTATGAAGGGCAGGGAATGACCAAGCTGGCGTTGCAGCTTGCACCGCATGTATTTGTAAGGCCTGGTGAATTGCGGCAGGCGCGATGGGATGAGATCGACCTGGATGCCAGCCTATGGGTAATCCCGCCCGAGAAAGCCAAAATGAGGAAGGCGCACCACGTGCCTCTCTCGACACAGGCCCTCGCTCTAATGCGAGAAGTGCGGTCAGTCACGGGACCGGCCGGCTACGTATTTCCTTCGATCCGTTCTCGCGCCCGGCCCATGAGCGAAAACACCATCAACGCGGCGCTACGGCGGCTGGGCTACACCAGCGACGAAATGACCGCACACGGATTCCGGGCAATGGCGTCAACGCTGCTGAATGAAAGTGGCAAATGGCATCCGGACGCTATCGAACGCGCCTTGGCCCATGGCGACAATGACAAGGTGCGTGCGGCCTATCACCGTGGCGCGCATTGGAATGAGCGGGTGGAGATGGCGCAATGGTGGAGCAACCATCTCGATACGCTGCGCAAAGGTGCTGATGTTGTACCGATCAAGAAGGCAAAGGGAGGCGGGAAATAATGGCTCGCGCTCCTTCATCACGAGAGTTGCGGTGCCGGTGTTCTGCCAATGTGGTCATTTTGCCGGGCACCGCAAAGTGAAAAGTCCTGCAACGATATAGTCGGGCGTTCGCAGGCGCCCAGCAAGAATTGATCGCCAGCCAGACCGTCGCATTTCCCTCCCAGCTGCCGATGCATCGTGAGGCTGAACAACGGTCACAATCGCTGAAACTGCGGGCTTTGCCCGCGTTCGATCCGCGAACCCGATCCACCTTCGCGCTCGGGAAGGAATTGGAATCTAGGTCGAAGGCCATGGCCATTAAATAGAGGGGAGTGATCTGCGAAGCGGATGACGCGCAGCGGGGATGTCGGGGGAGCCACACGCGCGCGGCATTCCATTTGCGGTTTCGCCTCACGGCTAGCGCCGTCCTGTCGCCCCGGTTGCGCGAGGGGAAGGCGGGGGGGGGGGGGGGTGAAAAGTCAGTAGCCGTGTCGGCCATAGGACCGCCGTCCCTCTCATGGGCAGATTTTATTTTCGCACGATGCGTTTTCCGGATGGGGCGGCCTACCAGGCGGTCTCAGAGATGCGAGCCGGACGGCCGGGGTGTTCGCCAACTCAAAGGCTGCGCCGCGTTGCCGCCACGACCCTGCCCGCCCGATCCGGGCATACTTGTAGGCCGGATTTGCGATCATGCGCAGGGCCGGGAATATCGGGGAATTATTTCCCATTTTCCGGACGGCTTTCGGGAAGTCATGATTTACAAGGGAACAGTGGGAACTTGGGAACATATGATGTCAAACAGGCAGAATGCCTTGCGTTTGGAGGGTAGCGGTCTGTTCCCCAACCCTCGCGCCGTTCTGGGAACATGGGAACGGAAAAGTCCGCTCCCAACGAAGGAAAATTCGCGCGCGTGTGGCCTCCCCGTACCTCCGCCAGCCGGAGAGCGGCGGTAGTGGCAGACGAACAACGTTCCGATATCCGCGAAACGATTCTGGCGATGTTCGGGTGGCAACCGGACGCGCTGGCGTTCGATTCTCTTGACTATGAAACTTGGCCTCAGCGCCTTCGCGACTTGGCTGGGGAGGTAGAGGACGGAATGGACAATGGGGATTTAGCGCCCCTCGCCTCCTACCTACGCGCGGGCTACCCTCTTCCTATTTGGCTCTCCTTAAAACTGGCGGCTGCGATAGAACTAGAAGGCGATGGAAGATATTTGGTCGAGGCTCGGGGCCGGAAAAAGGGGGAGCAGGGCGAAAAGGCCGCTGCTGATCGATACGCTCGAAACGCGAATATCGGGGCCTATGTGGCCTTTTACCTGCACAAGTACGGGCAAAGTTCTGGCATATATGATTCGGCGATTGCCGACGCTCGCACGAAATTCGGTCTAGGCGAGAAGTCATCTGCGCCGGCCCAACACTATGCTGCCTGGCGAGATCGAGCGTTCCAAAAGGACGGCTCGATACACCCTTTCTATGCTGTTTTCTTTTCCGATCGTTATTGGGAAAACTACTTTTCCAATCGCTTCGATTAGCGATTGGAGCGCGGTCTTGCTGACGGCAGCGGACTAATGTGCATTTTACCGAACTCCCTCGAACACGGGAGTTCCAAATGAACGACACACCATCGGGCGCGCCTCTCGCCTATTCGATCAAAGAGGCCAGCCGCGCCACGTCCCTTGGCCGGACGCGGCTCTATCAGTTGATTGCCGCCGGACGGCTGGAAGTCGTCAAGATCGGCAACCGGACGCTCATCCCCGCCCATGCTCTGCACAAGCTGCTGGAAGGCGATCGATGATTGGGCGAAGCAGTGCCGCAGCATCCGGCCGGATCGACTTTCAGCGGATCAACAGCGCGGCGCTGGCCAACGCTGTTGCTGTTGTGCGGGGTCTGCTGCCCGTTGGTCGGATGGAAGGCCACGAGTATGTCGCTCGCAATCCGCTGCGCCCGGATCGGCGGTTGGGGAGCTTCAAGGTCAATGTCACGACAGGCCGGTGGGCGGACTTTGCGACGGGTGACGGCGGCGGCGATCTGGTGAGCTTGGCGGCGTTCGTTGCGGGCCTGGCTCAGCGTGAGGCTGCCATTCGGCTAGCGGAATCCATGGGGGTTTCCCCGTGGGCATGAACGAGAAGCTGGACGATCCCTTTGCCAATGTTTCCAAGTCCATTGCGGCTGGAGGTGACGTACCGGCCGGGGATATGCCCGAGTCCAAACGAAAGGGCGCGCCCAAGCCCAAAGGCGACTGGGTCCGCCCGGTGCCAGCCGGTGCTCCGGACGCTCGCACCTCCCACAATCACCATGGTAGGCCTTCTGCATCATGGGCTTATCGTGACGCGGCTGGCGGACTGATCCATTGGGTTTGTCGCTTCGATAAGCCGGACGGGTCCAAGGAAATCCTGCCGCAAACACTATGGCGGGATGCCGGGCGGCTGGGATGGCGCTGGGGTGCACCGCCGGTCCCTCGCCCGCTCTTCGGGTTGGATCGGCTCGCTTTGGCTCCAGCCGCGCCTGTTCTGATCGTGGAAGGCGAAAAGACAGCAGATGCAGCCGCAGCCCTGTTTCCGGGCTTCGCGGTCGCGTCATGGTCCGGCGGGTCAAAGGCGGTCGGCAAGGCGGACTGGGCAGTGCTTGCGGGTCGAAGGGTGGCGATACTGCCCGATGCCGACATGCCCGGCCGCGAAGCCGCAGAGGCCGTCCGAAACGCCGTGCTGGCGGCTGGAGCAGAGGGGGCGGCAATAGTCCAACTCTCCGCCTCGCTGCCAGCCGCATGGGATTGTGCCGATCCGTTTCCGCCCGGCTTTTTTTTGGCTGACTTGCTGGCGCTGATCGGCGCAGCGCTCGATGCCGCCAGTTCTGGGCGGCTGGAGATCCCGCATGGATATACGCTCGATGCGGACGGACTGTACTGGCTTGAGCCGGGTAAAGACGGAGCCGAGGCGCGTACCGTCCGACTGTCCGACCCCTTCGATATTATGGGCGAGGCGCGCGACGGGGACGGCGGCGATTGGGGCTTGCTGATCCGGTTCCGGGACCGCGACGGGATGGAAAAGCGCAGGACCATCAAGCGGGCGGCGCTGGCGTCGGACGCGGGTGCGGTGCGGGCGGAAATGGCGGGTGCGGGAATGCTGATCCTGTCCGCGACAGGCCAGAGCGATCGGTTCATTCGCTTCCTCCGGGCGGTGACGCATAGCGCCCGCCTCACCCTGGCGGAAAGGACCGGCTGGGTTGATGCCAGCCGCTTTGTCTTGCCACATGCCGTTATTGCGCCGCCGGGCGCAGAGCCGGTCCATTTCGACGGGGCGGCATCGGCTCTGCACTATCGCCAGAACGGCAGTTTGGACGGCTGGAAACGCAACCTGGCCGCGCTCGCATCGGGCAACAATCTGCTGACATTTGCCATTTCGCTGGCCTTTGTTGGGCCAATCATGCGCTGGCTCGATATGGAGGGTGGCGGCTTTCACTTTCGCGGGTCGTCCAGCACGGGCAAAACGTCGCTCGCCATGGCGGCTGGTAGCGTTTGGGGCGGCGGCGGGTCGCTGGGCTTTGCGTCAAGCTGGCGGGCGACTGGCAATGCCCTGGAGGGCGTCGCCCATGGACATACCGAAACGCTGCTGATCCTTGACGAGCTGGCGCTTGTTGATCCGCAAGAGGCAGGCAGCGCCGCCTATGCTCTCGCCAGCGGCCAAGGGAAGGCGCGGGCGCAACAGAGCGGGGCGTTGCGCCGCCGCGCCGAATGGCGCGTGATGGTATGCAGCACCGGGGAAATCGGTCTTGCCGATCATATGCGCGCCGCCAAGAGAGGCGAACGGACGATGGCCGGACAAGAACTGCGCTTGCTCGACCTGACAGCCGATGCTGGGGCGGGCTTTGGGGCATGGGAAGTCCTGCACAACATGGCCAGTCCAGCCGCCTTTTCCGATGCGGTTAAGGCGACCTGTGCCGTTCACTACGGCCACGCTGGTCCTGCTTTTGTGCGTGGTCTTGTTGCTGATCCTGCCCATTGGCAGGGTGAGACCAAGCGGCTGGCCAAGGTTATCGCAGGGAAAGCTAAGCAAGAAGACGATAGCGGGCAGGTTCATCGCGGCGCCTTGCGTTTCGCTGCCGTCGGGGCGGCTGGCGAAATGGCGGCAGCGCTCGGCATCGTGCCATGGGGCGTCGGTCAAGCAGAGACGGCGGCGTTGAAGTGCTTCAATGCTTGGGCGGCTGGCTTCGGGCGCACCGGCTTGCGAGAGCATCGCCAGATACTGGAGCGGGTCCGCAATGCGATACAGGCAGGGCAATCACGCTTTGCCAACGTTCCCAAATCCAAGGTCCAGCCGGGAATTGGAAATGATCCGAGCGACGGCGAAACCAGCAACCGGGAAGGTGAAGCCCGTTCGCTTTCGACATTGGGCTATCTGCACCACATTGAGCCGGGCGCATCCTGCTATCTTTTCCATGATAACGGCTGGGGCGAAATTCTGACTGGCTGCGATCTAAAGGAAGCTGCGAGTGTTCTTCAAGCGCATGGCTTTCTGGTTCCCGGCGATGGCGGGCGGCCCAAACGTAAGCAGCGTATCGGGGATCAAAACCTTCGCTTCTACACGGTACGGGCGACGATTCTGGAATGGGACGCAAGCGACCTGGGCAAGCCCGCCGATAGGCAGGGGGCCTATGTTCGGCCAGCCGAGCTGGCCGGATTGGCGAACCACGCTGGGTCGATCGCGCCGGATTGGGGCGGTGAGGACAATGGGACTCACGATTTCGTGCCCGGCTTTGACGATTGATGGGGGAAATTCAGATACCTGATTTTACCCTGGGAGCAACTCGGGGGCGTTGGGGCCTCAGCGATCGCCCGGCGGCTGAATTGCTCGCGTAGCGCGGTCCACAAGATATTGGATGCTGAGCCGGCCTGAGAGGTCGGACTTGCTGTAATTGCGGACATCTGGCGCCATTGACACTGTTCCCAGCGCAACTTTCAGGGAACAGCGTTCGACGAACCGGGAACGCCGTTTTAGGTTTCATTTCAGGGTGTTGTGACCTCTGTTCCCATTTTCCCACGGTTCCCTGCGATGTGGAGCAGCCCGACAAGGCAACGCACCTGCCGGGCGTATGGCGGAGCATACGGATCGCGCCCCGATCCCTAATCACTTTGCCGATCGCAGTCGTGTCAGTCAGTTTTGCGCCACTTCCCGCCATTCCACGGCGACTTCACCGTGCTTGGGAGCGGACATTCCGCTTTGACCTGCTCTGGGACGAAGCGGTCGTTCGCCTGCCGGACGCTGGATGTCAGCTTTCGGCAAGAGCGGACAAGGGGAAGCCCCTGTTGCACACCGCCAACCTGCAAGCTCGACACACTGACCCCAACATAGTAGCTATGCCGCTATCTCTGAAAGGCATGTAAAAAGACATGAGAGCAATTCGCCTGCGCAACATACGTTCACTCGCGGACACAGGTGACATCGCAATCAAGCCCATTACACTGCTACTCGGTCAGAACAGCAGTGGTAAAAGCACCGTTTTGCGAACACTGCCCCTGCTAAAACAAAGCGTTAGAACGCGATCCAATGCACCCATCCTATGGTATGGCGACCTAGTTGATTTTGGATCGGCGCGAGAAGTAATATCCACATTTGCACGCGATCAGTCTATCTCACTTGAATTTGACTTGGGGCCTATCCGACTGGCGCGCAATTCATATTACTACTACATGGAGCACGACGCCGAGGCTGCCGCTGTGCGTATCGCCATCTCGCTCAATGAGCATGACGGGAGAACTCGACTAAGGAGCTTCGAGATTTCAGTCGAAGATGATCGTTTATTTATTGAAATTGACGCGAAAGGATCAGCGTCAACGGTCAGAGTGAACGATATTGATTTCACTCGGCTCCTTTCGACCGAACGCTATCGATTTTCGACTTCGGAGGTAGTTCCACAACTAATCAGAAGCGCCCATGAACCCGTCGGAAGGAATTTCTATCCGGGGCGGACGCGTGCGTTGGAAGCGGTTGAGCGAGAGATCAGGAAGTTTTTCACCGACCGGCTGCCAACGCGCGTTCGAGAAAACACCATCACGAAGATGCTTCATAGGATGCCTTACCGGGCTGGATGGAAGTTTGTCGCGAGCCTACAAGACGCTGCAACTTTGAAGTCGACAAAAGACCTCACCAAACTTCTCTCCAGCGAGGCTGGCTACAAAGATTTCAGCCACATACGCTCACTTTTCATGCTTTGGGAACTGCCAGATATTCTCGCGTCAATTGAAAGGAAAGTGACATCGACGTTCTCGGCGGTTTCGTATGTAGGGCCGTCGCGTGCCACCGGCGAACGCTATTATCGTATGCAAGAATTGGCTGTTGATCAAATTGATCCGCAGGGCAGGAACTTGGCGATGTTTCTGAACTCACTGACCGTTACGCAGCAAAGGCAGTTTTCGGATTGGCTCCTGGATGCTGTTGGATACGCGGTAAAAGTAGAAAGATCGACAGGCCATATTCAGTTGCAACTGAGGGAGCAAACCTCAGACCGCTTCTATAACATCGCGGACATGGGCTACGGCTTCTCCCAAGTTCTGCCAATTATGGCTCAAGTATGGTCGCGGCGTGCAAGAACCCCATCAGCAGCAGGTCCAATTATAATCGCCATGGAACAGCCGGAACTTCATCTGCACCCCGCCTATCAATCCAAGCTCGCAGATGTTTTCGCTAGGTCAATTTCAGCAAAATCGGAACATGGCAATCCGCAACGCGCGGCTCGCTTTGTCATCGAAACTCACAGTGAGGCATTAATCAATCGTTTAGGAGAGCTGGTCCATCAGGGTGTCTTAAATCACGATGACGTTGCGATCTATGTGTTTGAAAGACACACTAGCGACGAAGCATCAACGATCAGAGATGTCCGCTTTGAAGACGATGGCACGTTGATTAATTGGCCCATTGGCTTTTTTTCTAGCGCGCAATGATCATAGAGCTATCACCTAACTTTGCAGCCTTCGGCGCTGCCGAGTGGGTCAATTATCATCAGGCAATCGAAAACCTGATAACTGCGCATGGACAAGGGTGGCACCTATTGTCGCCAGCCAGAGATGTTGCGGCTTCGATACGCCTAGGCTGCACTCTTTCTGCCACCCAAGAGCAAGTGTTCCGACACTACATTAGCGCCAAAATCAGCGAACTATCTGGCCAAGCACGATCATCTGATATGACGATCCTAGCTAATGTCGATGGCGAGGATCGACGCACTATACGCGCCAATCAAATCGGAGTGCCATTACGGTTGTTCTCGGATTTGGCCTCTTGCGCACCATCGCGCCTAATCACGGAGAACGCTGCCACTGACGGGAAGGCACTTGAACTACTTGCCCGTCTGATGGCGAAAGAATTGGGCTACGGCGGGCGAATTCAGCTTGAGTTAGTCCATGGCGGAGGCGGCACCACAGCCGCCTGTTATCACGCCGCATGTCAATCGGGCCGCCCGACCCTATGCGTTCTCGATAGCGATAAGAAATATGATAGCGCACCCCTTGGAGAAACGGCGCGCCAAGTACAAATGCTCGCTGGTACCGAAGTGCATCCTACCGTTGCGCAGCGCGTGCTTCCTGTTCGTGAACTGGAGAACGCATTGCCTCTTTCCGCCCTGCTGGATGTGTATGCAAACAATCCGGAGGTTCGGCGTCGCGTCGCATCGCTGATAGAATATGCGCAAAGGCGCGTCGTCGAGGGAATACCGGATGAAGCAAATGTCCTTTCATACCTAGACATGAAGCTGGGTCTGAGGCGGAAAGACATCGCGAAGCTGCCGGCGTTGGTCCGGCCACCCCATGTGCGTTTCGCTCAAGTGGTCTCGACTTCGCATCGCACTCGAACGGAGTACGATGACTTAACTGATGGAGTCATGATACATTCAGGTGTTGCGGAAGCCCTGTTGCAGCAATTCGTAGCGTTTCTAGAGGGGCCGCTTCACCTACGCAGAAACCTCGACCGAAAGATTATTCGCTCTCCAGCTTGGTCATGGTTGCGCGACCTGCTCGCACTAGTTTTGGCTTATGGAACCGCCGGTCAACGCCTCCCCGTGCGGTAAGGCGTGCCATGAGGGTCTGCATGAACCAAGACTATGAAGGTATGTTCAGAACATACTGCACCCGAGATGCGGGTGGCCCCGCCACTTCTCGGAGCCGGGAGTGCCTGCACTTATTGGTCTTATTCTTCTCGCTCGCAATAATGTGCTCGTAGATCGAACGCGGCTGCGCCGTGCACAAGCTGTCGCCTCTGGGACGGCAGCTATACCGGTATAGGCACTTTGAACCGGACATTCCGCAAACGGCCAAAATTGCCACATCCTCCCAAAAAGAAATGATTGGGGGGGCCTTATTGGGGGCCTTCTTTGTGTTTGAATCGAGAAGAATGGCTTATTTTCGGGTTTTTGGCCGGCCTTTTCGACTCCGTCCCCGGCACCATAAACTCCTTCGCCATTCGCTGGCCACCGCCGAGCCTTCCATATTGGGCTGTTTCCTGCGTGGTTTCTCTTCGTGGACGGCCGCGGGTCTTCGCCTGCAATCGCTCGTTCAGGGGCCAGATTCAGGGGCCATTTGAAATGGAAAGTGGCCCCCATGGCATTGAGCTACATTGCCATTCGCAATGCAAAGCCAAAGGACAAGCCCTATAAGATGGGCGATACCGGCGGCCTCCTTCTGCTGGTCCAGCCGAGCGGCGGAAAGCTGTGGCGGCTCAAATACCGGATCGATGGTAAAGAGAAGAGGCTGGCGCCGGGCAGATCGTCCGGCCGGAACAGCGCCGGCCCGCAGAAACAACGGAATCCGGGACTTGCCTGTCGTTGCAGAGTCCAGTGGGATGACAGGTTTCTGGTTGAACCAGTTGTTCACAGCGCAAGAAAGGCGCTCGCAATCAAGGTGTTTGTGCAGCAACATGATATCAGCATTCTTATGCAGATGCTGAGGAAAATCCTGTGCAATTGCCCTCCCATATCGTGTTATCTAACTGATTTATAACAGTTGTTATGATTTGGCATATCTATTGCTTTGATGTCCTCTGCACAGGCGTCGCACTCGCTCCTGTAGCAAAACCCAGGAGGCCGTCATGACAATCCAACATGCTTACACCTATGCCGCGACACTCAAGGACTCTCTCAGAATCGACTGGCGCATCGAGGATGTCATCGGTGAAGGTAAATCACTCGATTTCACAAAGCCGTTTCTTCCAGATTCGCTTGCCCGCACGAATGAACTCGATTTTCTCTCCGACAAAGAACGGCTGATCCTCAATCAAATCCGCGGCGCGACCTATTTGCATCTTTTCGGGCTGGTCGAGGAATTTATCCTTCCTTTTGCCGTAGATCGGGCAAAGGACGACGTCCATGGCGACAAGACACGCACCCGCGCCATCTTGACCTTCGCGGAAGAGGAAGCGAAGCATCAGGAACTGTTCGAGCGCTTCTCGCTGGAGTTTCGCAAAGCGTGGACGACCAGGCTCGACCTCATCGGCCCCGCTGCCGATATTGCCACTGCGGTGTTGGGCCATAGCCAACTTGCAGTGGCGATCCTGATCCTTCATCTTGAATGGTTGACCCAGCGCCATTATCTTGAAAGTGTAAAGACCGATGAACAACTCGATCCGTTGTTTGTGAGCTTGCTCAAGCACCATTGGCTCGAAGAATCTCAGCATGCCAAGATAGACACGATCATTGCGGCCGAACTTGCCAGCAAGGCAACTCCGGATGAAATCGAAGCGGCAATTGACGAATTTCTCGGCATTGGCGGCCTGCTCGATGGGGGGCTGCAGCAGCAAGCGAAGTTCGACTCCGTGGCCTTCGAAGACGCAGCGAACCGCAAACTTACTGACGACGAACGCTCCCGGCTGGAAACGCAGCAACTGCGCTCCTATCGCTGGACGTTCCTTGTATCAGGTCTGGAACAGGAAAATTTCGTTCGCGCCATTCGCGATCTGAGTGAGACAGGTCTTGAGCGTGTACGGGCGACCGCAAGTGCACTGAGTTAGGGCCTTTTTCAAGCAGATGGCATCATCTGCTGGCTCGGGAAATGCGGAAACAAAGGATCGTTAGAGCATGATCCGATTCATTCTGATCGGATCATGCTCTAGGTTTCCGCTGGCGAGCGCAACGATTGACGGGCATGCTTTGGCATTCGTTGCGCGACAGCGGTCATGGCCGATCAGCGATGAAAGGTCGATATCTGGCATCAAGAGAATGCCGTGAGTCTGAATGTGGACGAGAAAAACTTGTAAGCGTCCGTTAGGAAATGCATGTTCCAAGTGGATCAGGTTGTTATATCCATCTTTTCAACCCACGATCCATGATAATAAGCACTGATTTAATATCAAAGTGAATAATATATTATGCCATGTTAACCTTGTTATAGATATATGTTCCATAGTTTGAGTGATATTCGCCCAATAACGAAATAATATTTTCCGTAACGAAGACGGCATGATTGGTTACTTCGGGAAGGCCCATCAACTCCCCGAATCTTCCGCGAGCGAGCGGCCCCGCCACAAAGATTGACCGGTTGGCGCCATGCACGCCCAACAGGCGACTGTTCGTGTCCACAGCGAGGCCCAGCCCGGTCGGATCGGATATAACGAGCCCCTCTTTCACCAGTCCCGCCAGAAAGGGCTGACCATCCAGTATTCTGGAGTGACCGGGGCCGGTGGTCGCGATCACGGCGTCGAAGATACGGGTTTCAATATTGCCTGCGCGATCTCTCAGCGTAATGGCGAAACCATCGTCTTTCATGCCGGCCGCCTGGATGGACGCGGCGGATATGGTCAATGTCCCATCCGCCGTGCGCCGGTCCAGCAGTGCCCCAATTTGTGGTGCGATGCGGAAACGATGCGTATCCCAGAATGGCCGAAGATGGCGGATCAGGCGGCGCTGCTCAGGCAGGGGAAGCGCCGTCCAGATGTCCTGCCCCTGCGTTCGCAACCGGTCGAACAGCCCTTGCCATGGCCCTCCCTTTTTGACGGCATCCCGGACACGGCGCAGCAGGTCCAGCGCCGTTCGCGATGGTGGATTGAGAAAATCGCCATATGGTTCGACCGGCTTTGCCGCGTGACTGCGCGACCGCTGTCCGCGTCGTGAGATGGCAGTTATATCGCCGACATGTCCCTTGCCATCGAGGGAAGCGATGACGTCCGCCATCGTCAACCCTGTGCCGACGACCAAAACCCTGTCGCGTATTGCCACGGCATCAAGTGCATCCAAAGCCCATGGATCGCTGATGAATTTATGGTGCCCGCCAAGGCTGTCGCTCAAGGTGGGGGGAGGAACCGGCGGGGGATGGCTGGTGGCGATGACGACAATATCGGCTGCGCTCTCAAATCCATTTGTTGTGCCAATTCGCCACCGGCCGTTTGTCGGCGTGATGCTCGCCACGCATGCGCGATGATGCACTATCTGGCCAGTATCGAGGAGGGGAGCCAGATTCTGCGTTATATAACGGCCGAACAAGCGCCGGGCGGGAAAGCAGCGGCCATCGGTCAGTGTCGCGCTGCAATCTCCGCGGATTTCCCCATCCGCTTCTAGCCAGCGAACGAAATGTCGCTCGTCCTCCGGCTCCAGCGTCATCCGGCCTGCCGGAACATTGATGCGGTGAGAGGGATCGACGGTGGAGTAGGCCAGGCCCGATCCAATATCGGGACGTGGATCGAAAATGAGGATCTGGAGGGGTGAGGCGGCCCGCTTCGCCAGATGATAGGCGACGGCGGCTCCGGTAAAGCCACCACCGATGATCGCCACCGTTGGCACGGAAGGAGAGGTTGCCATGGCGGATCAGGACTGGGACGCACGCATCGCGGGGCGATGATCCCCCGCGATGGTCTCGCCGAACGGCCCCATGTTACTGGCCGCGCCGGTGGTGCGAAGGGGGTGAGCGAGCGGGAGTCGCGGAAGCACCATTTCGCCGAAGCGATAGGCTTCCTCCAGATGCGGGTATCCGGACAGGATGAAGCTGTCGATGCCGAGCGCGCGATATTCTTCGATGCGTGCCGCCACCGTTTCCGGGTCGCCCACGAGGGCCGTACCCGCCCCGCCCCGCACCAAGCCGACACCGGCCCAAAGGTCGGGGCTGACCTCCAGCCTGTCGCGGCGACCGCCATGCAGCTTGCTCATGCGCGCCTGACCCACCGAGTCCATGCGGGAGAATACGCTCTGTGCGCTGGCGATGGTTTCGTCATCCAGGCGACTGATGAGATCGTTCGCGGCGTCCCATGCCTTTTCACGGGTTTCACGAACAATGACGTGAAGCCGGATACCGAAAGACACTTGGCGGCCCTGCTCGGCTGCAAGCGCGCGGATCGTCGCGATCTTCGCGGCGACGGCGGCGGGCGGTTCGCCCCAAGTCAGATATTTGTCGATGGTCCTGGCCGCTACGCGATTGCCCGCCTCGGACGATCCGCCGAAATAAAGCGGGGGATAGGGGGTCTGCACAGGCGGGAACAGCAGGCGGCCGTCGGAGATGCGGAAATGCTTGCCCTCATGCTCCACCACCTCTCCGCGCAGCAGAGCGGTGTAGATCTGCAGGAACTCCTCGGTCACTTCATAGCGTTCGGCATGGTCGAGGAAAATGCCGTCCCCGCCATTCTCGACCGGGTCGCCGCCCGTCACGACGTTAATGAGCAGCCGCCCGTTGGAGATACGGTCGAGCGTGGCGGTCATGCGGGCGGCGAGCGTCGGCGATTGAAGGCCGGGCCGCACCGCGACGAGGAAGCGCAGCCGCTCCGTCGCGGGCGCCAGTGCGGATGCCACGACCCAGCTATCCTCGCAACTGCGTCCGGTGGGAAGCAATACGCCATAATAGCCCAGCATATCGGCGGCCTGCGCTATCTGGCGGAGGTAAGGGAGGTCGACGGCGCGACCTCCCTCCTGCGTGCCCAGATAGCGGCTGTCGCCATGCGTCGGCAGGAACCACAGCACATTGATCTTGTCGGGGGCGATGGTGCTCATGGGGTCAACTCCAGGCATGCAGCGGCGGGTTTTCGCCGTTGAGGTAATAATTGCCGACGATGGCGTATTTCCAGCGCACCGGATCGTGCAGCGTATGGGTGCGGGCATTGCGCCAGTGCCGGTCGAGGCCATGCTCGGCGAGCGTTGAGCGGGTGCCAGCCAGTTCGAACAGCTTGTTCGTGGCCTCAATGGCGAGTTCGGTGCTGAAGATCTTGGCCTCGGCCGTCGTGACCTGCGCATGGGCGACACTGTCGGCGGTGGGGTTGGCCACGGCTTCGTCCACAGCAATGGCCGCGCGGTCGAGCAGCGCGCGGGTGGCGTTGAGGCGCAGTTGAAGGCCACCTATCGCCTGGATCACATAAGGGTCTTGCCACGCATGGTCGAGGCCGCTGTCGACCCATGCCCGCGACTTGGTGCGGACGAAGTCGATGGTGTCGGCTATCGCGGCGGCGGCAATGCCGGTGTCGACGGCGACCTGTATGATCTGGAAGATCGGGCCGTCTGCGGTCGGCTCGGCATAGCCCTTGTAGCCGGGGACGACGTGCGACTTGGGCACCCGCACCCGGTCGAGGATGACGGTGCCGCTCAGCGTCGTGCGCTGGCCAAATGCCGACCAGTCGTCGATCACCGTCAGGCCGGGTGCGCTGCGGTCCGCAATAGCGTAGAAGGCGCGGCCTTCGTCATCGAGCGCGACGATCGGGACCAGGTGAGCGAGCAATGCGCCAGTCGCGTAGAATTTGCGGCCCGTGACGATGACATGGTCGCCATCCTCCTCAAACTTCGTCTCGAAATCGGCGGCGCGCTTCGATCCGAATTCGGAGAAGGCATTGCCAAAACGGGTGCCGGCCAACACCTTCCCGAACAATAGCGCCTGCTGCGCCTCGTCCGATGTCGTGCGGATCGCGGCCACCACGCCGATATGGTTTTGCGGTATCTGGCCCAGCGATGGATCGGCGGCGGAGATGATGTCGATGACCTTGACGACGGTGCGATAGGACAGCTCCGGTCCGCCGAACTTGCGCGGTACATTCAGCGACCACAGACCGCTCTGCGAAAATGCGTCCAGTTCGGCCAGCGGCCAGATCCGGTCCCGGTCGCGGCGCACGGCACCCTCGGCAAATTGCTTGGCGAGGCGTTTGGCGACAGCGATCGCCTCTTCGTCGTCACGGATGATGTGCGCGGGGGTATCGGGACGCGCGACTGCCGGAACACCTTCGCGGGTGGCGGCGGCGGGTGCAGCGTCCTTGAGAAGCGTGGTCATGTTGGGCTCCTGTCAGTGAATGGGTGAGTGGGAAGAGGGTGGGTTGGTCCCCTGGAGAGGTTCGGCTGATGCCATCCCGCCGATCTCGCCGATGCGGATCAGGCGCGCCCGCACGATATTGCGGCTGATGCCCAGCAGTTTGGCCGTCTGGACCTGGTTGCGGTGGCAATAATTAAAGGCCGCGCGGAACAGCCGGTCCTCGATCTGCTCGAAGAGGGCCTCACCGCCGGTTTCGAAAATATCGGCGAG
>Ga0207639_10000502_pt1 | contig 27065 bp, 19 predicted proteins | sample KBSCornC32_FD_184299 | JGI IMG/M metagenome (GOLD analysis project Ga0207639, IMG submission 184299) | Corn rhizosphere microbial communities from Kellogg Biological Station, Michigan, USA - KBS Corn C3-2 (SPAdes) (version 2) | ecosystem: Host-associated > Plants > Roots > Rhizosphere > Soil ...
GCGCATCCGCTCGCGTCCCGGCGTGCCGCCGATCGAGGTCGCGCTCATCGCCCAGCTCGGGCACGGCAGCGGCGATCCGTTGATCGAAGCCGCGCGCATGCGGCAAAGCGGGCACGAGGCGTTCATCGACGCGCTCGACGAGCCGTCGGCGCGGATCGGCGGCATCGACGTCGAAAGCGGGGACACCACGTCGTTGTACACGTTCACCGTGGGCGCCGCCGGCCATCCGTTCCACCGCCATGCCGGCCACCGCGTGTTCACCGCGATTTCCGGCAGCGCAGGCGCGCAACTGCGCTTCTCGACCGCGTCGTCCGAGCAGATCGCGCGTGACCCGTCCGAATTCATTTCGGCCTTGCACCACGTCAACATCCCGCCGGACTGCCTGTTCACGGCGCGGTTCGGCGGCGGCACGTGGCACCAGTTCGTGCCGCTGCAGGCCGGCAGCGCGCATCCCGCGCTGTTCGCACTGTCGTGCCACACGAACGAACTCGGCGGCGACCTCGCGCCGGAGCTGCGTCGCGCCATCATGGCCAACGAGGCGAGCATCCCTGCGCTGACCGAAGTGCTTCCGGCCCCCGTGCGGGCCCTGCTCGAAGGTGCTTCGTTCGATCCGGCGCGCGTCGCGACGATCGCGTTGTCGCTGGACGCGGCGCCGACGTCGCGGCTGGCGCGCGCATGCGCGTCCACGCGGCGGGCGCTCGGCCGCGCGCGCGCGTTCGCCGCGCGATGGCGGCGTCCGCGCGGATTCCTCGCTGCCAGCCGTGGCGCGTGCGCCGTGCGTGCGCTCGCCGCGATGCCGGCGCAATCGCTGTTGCACGAGCAGCTCGACGGCCGTGACGCCCACGACGACGCCTTTGAATTACGCATCGCCGCGAGCGCGCTCGGCGCGGTGTCGGCCCGCGCGACGCTCGCGGCGATCCTCGCCGGCTTCGTCGAGAACCATCCGTCGGGCGTGCGGCGCCTGATGTCGCTGCGCAACGTGCTCGTCGCGCCGTTCGGCCTGCGGACGTCGTCGCTCGGCTGCCCGGTGTCGTCGCTGCTGTCGCGGACCCCGGGCCCCGTGTTCGCCGGGCGCTTCCCCGTGTTCGCGCAGCGGCTCGACGCGGCCGATACGTGGGCCGAAGTCGTGCTCGGCGCCGATGACAGGCACGTCGCGTTCCGCACCTGCGTCGTGGTCGAGCTGCGCGACGGCGAAGCACGTTGCCTGATCGGCACGCGCGTGAACACGCGCAACGTGTTCGGCGACTTGTACATGGCGATGGTCGACCCGGTTCACCGGCGCTACATCACGCCGGCGCTCCTGCGGCACGCGATCGAACACGTCGCGCGGCGTGCGCACGGCACCGGTGAATGACAGCCGAAAACGGCGAGTCGACTCCGCCGACCTGCGCTAGCATGCGCGCATGCAAGCCGCCGCCGTGCCTACCACCCATCTCGATCCACGCGTCTGCGACCAGGCGCGACTGACGCGCGATGCGCGCTTCGACGGACTGTTCTACATCGCGGTGACGTCGACCGGGATCTACTGCCGTCCGGTCTGCCCGGCGCCGTCGCCGCGCGCGAAGAACATCCGCTACTACGACAGCGCGGCGGCTGCGTCCGCGGCAGGGTTCCGGCCGTGCCTGCGTTGCCGGCCGGAGGCAGCGCCCGGTTCGCCGTTGCACCGCGCGAAGAGCGAACTCGTCGCCGGTGCATTGCGCCTGATCGAACAAGGCGCGCTGGACGAGGGTTCGCTGCCCGCGCTCGCCGCGCGCGTCGGCGTCGGCGAGCGCCATCTGCGTCGCGTGTTCGCCGAGGAACTCGGGGCGAGCCCGCTCGACGTCGCGGCGACGCGGCGCCTGCTGTTCGCCAAGCAACTGCTCACCGAAACCGCGATGCCGATCGCCCGCATCGCGGACGCGTCCGGCTATGCGAGCCTGCGTCGATTCAATGCCGCGTTCGTCGCGACGTACGGCAAGCCGCCGCGCGATTTCCGTCGTGGCCGCGCGGCCGCCGACGCCGGCGCGGACGAACTCGTGCTGCGCCTGCCGTATCGCGCGCCGTACGATTTCGAGCACCTGCTCGGCTTCTACGGCCGGCGCACGATCCCTGGCGTGGAGGCGGTCGACGCGCGCAGCTACCGGCGCAGCGTCGTCGTCGACGGCGTGCCCGGCTGGTTCGACGTCGCCGCGATCCCGGGCGACGACGCGCTCGCGCTGCGCGTGCATCATCCGTCGAGCAGCGCGGTCGGTGCGATCGTCGCGCGCGTCAAGCGCATGTTCGACGTCGACGCGGATCCGCGCGCGCTCGAGTTCGCGTTGCGCGGCAGCACGCTGCTCAAGCCGCTGATCCGGCGCTGGCCGGGACAGCGACTGCCGGGCGCATGGGACGGTTTCGAGCTCGCGGTGCGCGCGGTGCTTGGCCAGCAGGTCAGCGTCGCCGCCGCGCGCACGTTCGCGGCGCGCGTCGCGGCGACGTACGGCACGCCGTACGCGGACGGCGAAGCGCACGGCGTCGGCGCGCTGTTCCCGACGCCGGAGCGGCTCGTCGACGCGCCGCTCGAGCAGCAGGGCGTCATCCGTGCACGCGCCTCGACGATCCGCGGCATCGCGCGCGCGGTGCTCGACGGCCACGTCGCGTTCCGCGCCGAACAACCGCTCGCCGCGTTCGAGCGCGACCTCGTCGCGTTGCCCGGCATCGGCGCGTGGACCGCGCACTACATCGCGATGCGCGCGCTCGCCCAGCCGGACGCGTTCCCCGCGGCCGACCTCATCCTGCGCCGCGCGGCCGGCGAGGGTCGCACGCTGTCGACGCGGGAGCTCGAACGGCTCAGCGAGGAATGGCGGCCGTGGCGCGCGTATGCGGTGATGCTGCTGTGGCGGAACAGCTAGGCGCATGCGAACGCATCGCGGCCGGAGCCGCTCCCACCGCGCATCGATCCCGCGGGAGTCACTTCAGCGGCGATCAGGTCTTCAGGATTCCCGGCAATGACCATCCACTACGACTATCTCGACACGCCGATCGGCCGCCTCCTGCTCGCCGCCGACGACACCGGGCTGCGCTACGTCGAATTCGAGCGCACCGACCAGGGTGAACGCATTTCGCCGTCGTGGCGGCGCGGGCGCCGCCACCTCGATGCGGCCGTCGGGCAGCTCGAGGCGTACTTCGCCGGCGAGCTGCACGCGTTCGACCTGCCGCTCGCGGCCGAGGGCACCGACTTCCGCAAGTCCGTCTGGGATGCGCTCGTGCGCATCCCGTACGGCGAGACGATCAGCTACGGCGAGCTCGCGCGACGCATCGGCGACCCGTCCGCGAGCCGCGCGGTCGGCGCCGCCAATGGCGCGAATCCCCTGCCGATCATCGTGCCGTGCCACCGCGTGATCGGCGCGAACGGCAAGCTCACCGGTTTCGGCGGCGGCCTTCCGGTGAAGCAATGGCTGCTCGAACACGAGCGCCGACACGCGCCGCGCGTGCCGTTCGCGCTGTCGTAGCCAGCCAGAGGCCGGAGCCGAAGGAGAAAGCCTGAAACACGAAGGACACGGCGCGCATCAACACCCGCGCAGGCGTTCGCGCAGTTGCGCCTGGTCCTGTTTCAGTTGCGCCTGGGTGTCGCTGAACGCGCGGCGCAGCTTGCCGGTGACGGTGTCGAGTTCGCCGCGCAGGTACGCGCAGGCTTCCGCAGGTTCGGCGTGATGGCATTCGTCGACGACCCAGACGTAACTCGCGCCGAGCGGGTCCGCGCGGGCCGGAACCGTCGGCGGATGCTGCAGCTCGGGCGCGGAGACGCCGATGCCGCCCGGGCCGTACGCCTGCGCGAGGCTCTTGCCGGAGTCCTCGAGCATCGCGTACGGCACGAGGCTGCGCCGGCCGACGCCGTCGTCGCTCACGTAGCGGCTGCCGTCATGCGCGATGCACAGGTAGAACGACGGCGGTGGTATCGCGGGCGGCGGGGGAGCCGGCGCGGCATCGGTCGCGGTCGCCGTGGCGTCGTCCGCGACGGTCGGCGGCGGTGGCGCAGGTGCGGCTGGCGGCGCATCGACGAGATGGACGACCGACTGGCTCTTCGCGACCGCGCACGGCTTGTCCTGGTAGCTCACGCCGTCCGGGCCAGTGCAACGATAGACGTCGGTCGCCCCCGCGGTGAACGGGAAGCAGGCGAGCAGGAGCACCGCGCGGATCATGCGCGCATGGTAAACCCCTTTCCCGGGCGGGGCGCCGCAGCCAGGACGATCGACGCATGCCGGCGCGGCCGGAATCGGACTAGGATGCGCGTTCCGTCCTGCCGGAGTCCGGGATGACCGCCGTCGATTTCATCGATCTGGCCAGCGACACGAAGACGCGACCGACCGCGGCGATGCGCGCGGCGATGGCCGCGGCGGACGTCGGCGACGAACGCGCGCACGAGGATCCGAGCGTGAACCGCCTGCTCGCGCGCTGCGCCGCGCTGCTCGGCAAGGAAGCCGCGGTGTTCCTGCCGTCCGGCACGATGGCGAACGAGATCGCGCTCGCCGTGCACTGCAGACCGGGCGACGCCGTGCTCTGCGACGCGACCTCTCACCTCATCGGTTTCGAGGGCGGCGGCCCCGCGGCGCTCGCGGGCGTGATGATCGAACCGATCGGCGGCCGGCGCGGCATCTTCGACACGCAGGCGCTGCGCGCAGCGATCCGTGCCGACGCGCCGTACGCGCCACGCCAGCGGCTCGTCGTCGTCGAACAGACCTCGAACCTCGGCGGCGGCGCCGTGTGGCCGCGCACGACGCTCGACGACGTCGCCGCGCTCGCGCACGCGGCGGGACTCGCCACCCACATGGACGGCGCGCGCCTGCTCAACGCCTGCGTGGCGAGCGGCGTCGCCGCGGCCGACCACGCGCGCGGCTACGACTCGGTCTGGATCGATTTCAGCAAGGGCCTCGGTGCGCCGGGCGGTGCCGTGCTCGCCGGCAGCCGCGCGTTCTGCGACGAGGCATTCCGCATCAAGCTGCGCTGGGGCGGTGCGATGCGCCAGAGCGGGATCATCGCCGCGGCGTGCGAATACGCGCTCGACCACCACGTCGAGCGGCTCGCCGAGGATCACGCGCACGCGCGTCGCTTCGCCGAGTCGGTCGCCGGCGCACCGGGCATTGCGATCGCGCCGGGCGGCGTCGAGACGAACCTCGTCTATTTCGACGTCGATGCCGTCGCGGGCGGCGCCGCCGCGTTCGTCGCGGCCCTGCAGGCGCGCGGCGTGCGCATGGTCGCGATGGGCCCGGCGCGCGTGCGCGCCGTGACGCATCTGGACGTCGACGCCGGCGCAATCGAGCGGGCGGCGGCGCTCGTTCGAGCATTTTGCGAAGAAAAGCGACAAAACATGTCATAACAAAGGGGTTTTGACTGGCCCGCGACTTGCTTTCCCTGGGGGAGAGACAGCGAAGAAGGGCGTGTCTTGGACGATCGGTCACGAGGATGGTGGTGGCTCGGCCGGGCAGCGGCACTCGTGCTGCTGTGCGTCGGGCTGCACGCGGCTGCGAGCGAGGCGCCGATGCTCGTCGCGCGCCTCGAGTCCGCGTTGCCGCGCGACGCGGCCGCGCGCATCGTCGCCGGCGCCGAGGACGGCCACTTCGTCGCCGAGTCGTATGCGGCGCTGACGCCGTCGCGCCATGGCGGCGTCTGGTACCGCGTGCGCCTCGCGAGCGACTGGACCGATTCGCGCCCGCCGGTGCTCAAGATCGCCGACCCGCAAGGCCTCGCGGTCACCGCCTACCTGCCGCCCGCGTATGCCGGCGTCGAGCGCAGCGTCTACCGCGCGGACGGTAGCGCCGAGTTCACGCGCCACGCGATCTCGATCGTGCTGCCGGACGACCTGCGTGCCGACCAACCGCTCTATCTGTGGATCGAGCCCGCGAGCAGCGTGCCGCGCCGGCTCGCGATCACCGACATGGCCGAGGCGCGCGCGCGCGACATCGTCAACGCGCGACTCGACATCCTGTTTCCGGCGATCCAGCTCGCGACCCTGCTGGTCATGCTGAGCTTCTTCATCGTGCTGCGCGAGCGCATGTACGCGTACTTCGTCGGCCAGATGCTGTTCATCGTGCTGTTCGAGTTCTACGAGTTCGGCGTCGGCTTCGAGTACCTGCCGTTCGCCTGGCTCGCGCCGCTCGGCATCCGCGCGACCTGGCTCATGTCGCTGCTCGCGGCGATCCTGTCGATCGACTTCACGCGCCAGTTCCTCGACCTGCCGCACGGCGCGCCGCGGCTCGACCGCGTGCTGGCGCACGCGAGCTGGCCGCTCGTCGCGCTCGCACTGCTGGTGATCGCACCGTGGATCGATTCGATCGGCTGGATCGAGGACGTGCTCGCGTTCGCGTTCCTGCTGCTCGCGCCGCTGCTGCTCGTCGCCGGCCTCGTCGCCTGGCAGCAGGGCGGCCGTCGCGGTGGCTACTATCTGTGCGCGTGGGTGCCCGGCCTGCTGTTCGTGATCGTGCGCGCACTGCAGCTCGCACTGCACTGGCCGCAGCCGGTCTGGCTCGAGTTCGCGCTGCCGGCCGCGTTCGCGTTCGCCGGCATCGTGCTCGCGTTCGGCCTCGCCGACCACATCGTGTCGATCCGCCACGAACGCGACCTCGCGCACCGCCTCGCCGAGCACGACATGCTCACCGGCGTACTCAACCGCCGCGCGATCCTCGCGCGACTGCGCGCCGCATTCCTCGTCGCGCGCGAGAAGGACCGCCCGCTCGCGGTGCTGTTCCTCGACCTCGACCACTTCAAACGCGTCAACGACAGCTACGGCCATCGCGCAGGCGACCAGTGCCTGCGCGCGGTGATCGCGCCGATCGCGACCGAACTGCGCCAGGGTGACGCGCTCGGCCGCTACGGCGGCGAGGAATTCCTCGTCGTGCTGCCGGGGGCGACCGTCGCCAATGCCGAGGGCGTCGCCGAGCGCATCCGCCACCGCGTCGAGGAGATGCCGATGCTGATCTCCGGCATGCGCGTCGGCCTCACGCTCAGCATCGGCGTCGCCACGCTCGATCCCGACGTGATGACGCCGGATGACCTCATCGAGCGCGCCGACGCGGCGCTGTACCTGTCCAAGAGCGGCGGCCGCAACCTCGTCAGCACGCATCGCGGCCCGCTGGCGGCGGCGGGCGAAGCCATGCGCGAGGCATGGCCGCACGAGTGACGCGGGTCAGCGCGCGCGCTCGACGCCGACCGGCAGCGCGGCGATGCGCCGGTATTCCTCGCCGTCGAACACGGCCGGGTCGGCGAGGCGCGCTTCGATCATCGGCGTCGCGTCGTTACCCCAGTACAACGCGTCGCCGAGCGCGAGCGTCGGTACGCCGAACACGCCGACTGCGAGTGCGGCGTCGGTGTTCGCGCGCAGGCGCGCCTTCACCGCGTCCGACGCGATCGCGCTCGCGGCGTCGGCGATGCCGAGCGAGCGCGCGACGTCGGCGAGTTCGCCCGCGCTCGTGCCGGCGCATCCGTCACGCCAGATGTGCTCGAAGATCGCCGTCACCGCCGGCCAGCCGCCGCCCGCGGCGACGCACAGGCGCAGCGCGGCGAGCGAGTTGAATGGATGCGCCGGCGGGAAGCGCAAGGGGATGCGCGAACGATCGGCCTGCCATTGCACGAAGCGGTAGGTGAACTCGCGCTTGCCCGCGATCTCGGCGGGGCCGAGCTGGCCGTGGCGCGCGAGCACCGCGCCGAACACGATCGGCGCCGGCTCGATCGCGATCCGCTCGCCCAGTGCGCGCATCGCCGGCAGCTGCAGGTAGGCGAACGGCGAGATGAAGTCGAAGTACCAGGTGGCGGTCGCGCGCATCGTCAGTGCAGGGTCTTGTAGACGGCGGGATCGAACGCGTCGACCGCGATGACTTCGTCGCGCGCGTCGCGCGCTTCGTTGAGCAGGTCGTACTCGGCGCCGCTGATCACGCCCGCGGCGACGCCGAGGTCGTCGAGCAGGTAACCCGGAGCGCGGTCGAGCCGGCCCGCGCGCACGGCGTCGCGCAGTTTCGTCTCGATCGGGATCGCGCGCACGGCCTTGTCGAGCGCGGCTTCGAGCGAACCGAGGCCGGGTTCTCCCGGCGGCGGCACGAACACGTCGGCGGTGAGCGTCGTGCGCGCCTCGCGGTTCTCGAGGATGTCGCGCGCGACCTCGCTGCCGAGCTTGTCGGACGGCGGGCGGAAACGCGCGCCGAGCGGGAAGATCGCCAGCTTGAGCAGCACCGCGGCCCAGCGCACGGGCAGGTTGTCGAGCACGCCGAGCAGCGCGTCCTGGATGCGGTACAGGCACAGCTCCGCCGACCAGCACGCGAGCGCGTAGTTCGGCCGCGTCTTCGGCTCGTCGTGGTAGCGCTTGAGCGCGGCGCTCGCGAGGTAGAGATAGGCGAGCGCGTCGGCGAGCCGGCCCGACAGCTTCTCGCGGCGCTTGAGCGAACCTCCGAGCGTGCCCATCGCGGTGTCGGACACGATCGTGAAGGCGGCCGAGAAGCGCGACAGGTGCTGGTAGTAGCGGTGCGTGTCCTCGGTGCGCGGCACGCCGGCGAGGCGCGAGCCGCTCCAGGCGAGCAGCTTCGCGCGCGTGGCGCGCGTGACGAACAGGTTGACGTGGCCGAAGATCGCGCGGTCGAACGCGGCGAGGTCGTTCTTCGCGACCGCATCGATCTCCTTCTGCACGAACGGATGGCAGCGGATCGCGCCCTGGCCGTAGACGATCATCGAGCGCGTGAGGATGTTCGCACCCTCGACCGTGATGCCGATCGGCACCGCGTCCCACGCGCGCGCGAGCGCGTTGCGTGGGCCGCGCTGGATCGCGCTGCCGGCGCGGATGTCCATCGCGTCGGCGACGACCTGGCGCATGCTGTCGGTGAGGTAGGCCTTGCAGATGTTGCCGATCACCGCGGGCTTCTCGCCGGCGTCGAGCGCGCCGCAGGTGAGCGTGCGCGCGGCGGTCATGAGGTAGGTGAGGCCGGCGATGCGCGCGAGCGGCTCCTCGATGCCCTCGAAGCGGCCGATCGGCGTGTCGAACTGTTCGCGCACGGTCGCGTACGCGCCGCAGATGCGCGTCGCGAGTTGTGCCGCACCGATCGACAGCGCCGGCAGCGAGATCGAGCGGCCGGCGGCGAGCGATTCCATCAGCATGCGCCAGCCGTGGCCGATCTGTTCGCGACCGCCGATGACCGCGTCGTCGAGCGGGACGAACACGTCCTTGCCGACGATCGGCCCGTTCATGAACGGCACGCCCATGGGATCGTGACGCTGGCCGATCTCGACGCCCGCCGCAGTGCGCGGGATCAGTGCGCAGGTGATGCCGCGGTCTTCCTTGTCGCCGATCAGCCCGTTCGGATCCTTGAGGCGGAACGCGAGGCCGATCAGGCTCGCGACCGGCGCGAGCGTGATGTAGCGCTTCTTCCAGTTCAGGCGCAGGCCGAGCACCTCCACGCCGTCGACGACGCGCTTCTCGACGATGCCTTCCGATTGCGTCGCGGCCGCGTCCGAGCCGGCCTCGGGACCGGTCAGCGCGAAGCACGGAATCTCCTCGCCGCGCGCGAGCCGCGCGAGGTACTTCTGCTTCTGCGCGTCGGTGCCGTAGTGCAGCAGCAGTTCGCCCGGGCCGAGCGAGTTCGGCACCATCACGGTCACCGCCGCGGTGACCGAACGACTCGCGATGCGCGTGACGACGCGCGAATGGCCGATCGCGGAGAAGCCGAGTCCACCGTGCTCCTTCGGGATGATCATGCCGAGGAAGCGCTCGCGCTTGATGAAGTCCCAGATCTCCGGCGGCAGGTCGCGCTGTTGATAGACGTCCCAGTCGCTCAGGCGTCGGCACAGTTCCTCGACCGGACCGTCGATGAACGCCTGTTCGTCCGCGCTCAGCGGCGCCGGCGAAAAATCGAGCAGCTTCTGCCATTCCGGCATGCCGCCGAACAGGTCGCCGTCCCACCACACCGTGCCGGCTTCGAGCGCGATGCGCTCGGTGTCACCGAGCCGTGGCAGCACCTTCGCGAACACCGGCATCACGAAACGCGAGACCAGCGCGCGTCGCAGCGGCGGTATTCCGAACAGCGCCGCGAGCGCGAGCGCCGTGATCGTGCACGTCGCGAACAGGGTCGGGTGTCCGACACCGGAGAGGCGCCAGCCGACCAGCCAGATGCCGGCGGCGGCGGTCCAGGCCAGGAAGCCCATCCCGCGGAAAGCGAGTGCGGCGAACACCGCGAGCGCGACGAGTACGGCGATCCACATGGCGTCACCTCCGATCCGAGCGTCGATTATGCCCACTGCGACGCCCGCTCGCGGGTGAACGCCTGTGCGGTGCGGGCTCGAACCGCCATTTCCGGCCATCATCCATCGAAGCAGCGCTGGCGCGCGGATCAAGGCTTGACGCGACCGTGCGATGCGGCGCCGCACGGTTGTCCTGTCCGGGTGCGATCCTGCGCCTGCAGGAACAAGCCGCCGACATTCGCGGCGTCCGGTCGACCAGGAGGAACCCGATGCGTGTGCCGATGACCCTGCTCGTTGCTGCTGCCGCTTTCGCCGTTTGCGACCGCGTCGGCGCATCGACCGTCTCCTGGCCCGGTGCGACGTGCGCGTCGACCCTGCAGGCGTGCATCGACGGTGCGATCGACGGCGATCGCATCCAGATCAGCCCGGCCGCAACGGTCGACGAAGACCTGCACCTGGCGGGCCGCAGCCTCACGCTGACCACGCCGGGCAGTGCCTATGCGCAGTTCGCGCCGGGGCGCTCGATCGATGCGCTCACCAGCGGCGGGGCCGGCGTCACGCTGACCTTGTCGCACCTGCACCTGACCGACGGCCATGTCTGGGTCGAACAGCAAACGGGCGGCAGTTCCACCTATGCGATCGACCACGTGACGATCGATCGCGTCGCCGACGCGCAGGTACGTCGTGCCGGCGACGCGAAAACCGCATCGAACGCGACCGTGCGCGAAAACCGCATCGCGGGCGTGCCGGCCAGTCTCAACAACGGCCTGCTCGAGTTCGTCGCGCACGGTGGCACTCTCGATGCGTACGCGGCCTACAACCGCGTTGTGAGCACGTCGAATGCGCCGGTCGACGGCATCGGCATCCTGGCGAACTATGCGACCGGCAGCGGCGTGAGTGCCGGTCTCGTGCGCGTGTTCGGCAACGAGGTGCGCGGCGCGTTCAATCGCGCGGCGATCTATTTCTCGGAAGGCCTGTTCGCGACGACGGCGAGCAGCTACACCGGCGTCGCGGTCGGCAATGTCGCGGTGTGCGACACGGGCGGCGTGGCCGGATCGGGCATCGGCTTCGTCGTCAACAACGGCAGCATCGCCGCGCAGGTGGTCAACAACAGCGTGAGCGGATGCTACTCGGCGATCACCGCCTCGCACTGGGAGGGTTCGAGCGGCGCCCCGACGATCTCCGGTGTGGTCGGCAACAACCTGCTCGCGGGCAATGCGCGCGCGTTGTCGTTCCTCGCGCCGGTCGCCGACGGCCTGTCGAACGACTACAACCTCGTCGATGGCGGCACCAGCACGGTCGCGCTCGGCGCGCATACGATCAGCGCGCCGGCGCACCTCGTCACGACCAGCGCGCCGCGGCTTGCGGCGGATTCCCCGGCGATCGACGCGGCCAACGGCTCGCTGCTCGCGAACACGATCATCGAGAACGGCCTGCCGCTCACCGACATCGACGGCCTGCGCCGGGTCAAGGGCGCCACTGCCGACATCGGCGCGTACGAGTCCGGCGACCTCAGCTTCGGCCATGTCGCGACCGCCTCCAATACGGGCGGACACATCACGACGCTCGACCCGCACGGTCTGACCGCATCCTCGCGCGTGATGCCGACGCGCAGGACCACGCCGGGGCTCATCAATTCCTACGAGCCATTCGGCGTCTGGCTCGCGTTCGGCTGGACGATCTACAACGAGGATCACGCGACCGCGGTCGCGCCCGAGAAGGCCTGGAACGTGTTCGTGCCCGGCAGCGGTGGCGGCGTGTTCACGCAGACCGCGAGCGCGGCGAATTCCGGGCCGTGGTACACGCGCATCGACGATCCCTCGACCGACGGCTATCCGGATCGCATCGTGCTCGTGCGCCACAACTATTCGATCGACGGCATGTACGAGAACCATCCGGTGTCGGCGTTCTACTGGCCCACCGCGACCGGCGGCTCCAACCACTGGTATGTCGCGAACGCGGACCAGGCCGCGCTCGCGAGCGGGACGTCGTTCAACGTCTACGCGCAGGCGGCGAGCCCGAACGCGTTCCGCGTGCAGGCGATGCTCGGCACCTTCATCGTCGTCATCGACCATCCGCTGGTGAACCATGTCGCGTGCGCCGAGCTGCACGTCACGCGCGTGACGAGCCCGACCGGATCGCCGGCCTCGGCGGACTTCGCGGTCGACTACAACGTTGGCGGCAGCTACGACGGCAGCTGGTTCATCCGCTCGCCGGTGCCGTTCACGGCCGACACGCAGTTCGACGTCGTGATCGATCCGGCCCAGGTGCATGCGTGCACCGACGTGATCTTCGCGGACGGCTTCGACGGCTGAGGCGACGCCCGCGGGGTCGCGCCGACATTGCGTAGAATGCGCGATCGCTTCGGGGGATCGCATGCGCATCGTTTCCGTCCTGCTGCTCGGGCTCGCGCTGTACTTCGTCGCGGGCCTGTGGTGGCCCGCGCGTTACGAGGGGCCGCGCTACGTGCCGCCGGCCGCGGCCGACAGTCCGGCATTGCGCGCGCTGCGCGCGCGTCCGCTGCCGGTTGACGAAGAGGCGCGCGCGGCGCCTTTCGTCGAACTGTCCGCGCTGCAGCAGTCCGCGGACGCGACCGCCTACGCGCGCTGGATGCAGGCGCGCGCGTGGCGCGCGTTCCTCGGCCGCGCGGAGCCGGCGCTCGCGGACGTCGGCGCGGCGATCGAAGCCGGCCGCGGCGGCGAGGCGGAACTCGCCGCGTTGCGCGCGGAGGTGCTCGCGCGGATCGTCTCGGTACGCGTTGACACCGACGTCGCGCCGGCGCTGCTCGAGGTCTTCGCCGCGGGCGAGGACATGTCGCGCGGGCGCGAGCTCAACGCGATCGTGCCCGGCCTCTGGAGCATCGACATCGACCGTCATCACGACTACCGCGTCGCGGTGAAGGTGCGCAATCTCGCCGCCGCGCCGATCGGCGCCACGCCGCTCGCGCCGCTGCGGCTCGTGATGTCCTGGGACGGCGAGCGCGACAAGAGCGTGCGCTGCGAACCACGAGGTGGCGTGCGCCTCGAGCCGGGCATGGAGGTGGCGCTCTGGTGCGTGAGTATGGCCGACCTCGGCTGGAAAACCGCCGCGGAACCGATCGAGTGGATGCGCAGCGGCGCCGGCACCGACGACCACCGCCTCGAGCTGGTCGCGGAGGCGTCGTCGCTGGCGATTCCAGCGCTCGAACTCGCCGTGCTTCGCGGTGGCAACGAGTACCGCACGAGCGAGCTCGACCACCTCGCCGAACTCGCGCGCCACCGCGCCGGCGAGCGCGGCTGTTTCGAGCGCGGCACCTGCACGCGCGAGATGTTCGACGAAACCGGCCACTGGCGCGCGACACTGGCGTGGGCACTGGCGGCGCTCGGCGTGTGCGTCACGGCGGCGACGCTGGGCCGTTCCGTCGTGATCGCGGTGCTGCTCGCGCTGTTCACCACGTTCAACGCCGGCGCTCGTGCGCTCGTCGCGGCCGCCGGCGATGCGCATCCATTCCCGCTGCTGCGGTCCGCGTCATGGATCGTCGCCTGCGTCGGCCTCGCCGTACTCGCGTGGTCGCTGCGCGCGCCGCTGTCGGACTGGCGCGCGATGCGCGCGCGCCCGCGTCCGGACGTCATCTACGCGCGCTGGTCGCTCGCTGCCGGCGCGCTCGGCTCGATCGGTGTCGTCGTCTACGGCACATTCTTGCTGTGGATGCTGTGGGTCATGTTCCGCCGCTGACCGCAGCGAGTCGGGCGCGCGGACCGGCCCGACGTTGCGACGCGCCGCACGAAACTGCGAAGATCGACCGATGAAGAACAAGACCGACATCGTCAACAACTGGCTGCCGCGCTACACCAGTACCCCTCTCGACGGCTTCGGCCGGCACATCCTGCTGACCAACTTCGGCCACTACGTCGAACTGTTCGCGCAGTGGCACGGCGTCGAGGTGCGCGGGCGCGACCGGCCGATGCCGAATGCGACCGCGGACGGCATCACCCTGATCAACTTCGGCATGGGCAGCCCGAACGCCGCGACCGTGATGGACCTGCTCTCGGCGATCGCGCCGGAGGCGGCGCTGTTCCTCGGCAAGTGCGGCGGCCTCAAGAAGAAGAACCAGCTCGGGGATCTCGTGCTGCCGATCGCGGCGATCCGCGGCGAGGGGACGTCGAACGACTACCTGCTGCCGGAAGTGCCGGCATTGCCCGCGTTCCAGCTGCAGCGCGCGGTGTCGACGATGATCCGCGACCTCGGCCACGATTACTGGACAGGAACGGTCTACACGACCAACCGGCGCGTGTGGGAGCACGACGTCGCGTTCAAGGACTACCTGCGCAAGACGCGCTCGATGGCGATCGACATGGAGACCGCGACGATCTTCTCGGCCGGCTTCGCCAACCACATCCCGACCGGGGCGCTGCTGCTGGTGTCCGACCAGCCGATGATCCCGGAAGGCGTGAAGACCGAGGCGAGCGACAAGCTCATCACCGCGAATTTCGTCGAGGCGCACATCAAGGTCGGCATCGAGGCGCTCAAGCTCGTGCGCCGCAACGGGCGCAGCGTGAAGCACCTGCGGTTCGAGGACGAAAGCGACGGCTGATCGCGACCGGGAGGAATCGTGGCAAGACACGCGCGGGCGTTCTACCAGCGCCACCATGAGCGGCATCGCAGCGAGCGCAGCGGCTGGCTGCGCGCAGGCGTGCTCGGTGCGAACGACGGCATCCTGTCGACCGCCGGGCTCGTCGTCGGCGTCGCCAGCGCGCAGGCATCCACCGATGCGGTGCTGCTCGCCGGGTTCGCCGGCCTCGTCGCCGGTGCGTTTTCGATGGCCGCCGGCGAATATGTCTCGGTGAGTTCGCAGGCCGATACGGAACAGGCGGACCGCGAGATGGAGGAGCAGGAACTCGCGCACGACCCCAAGGGCGAACGCGACGAGCTCGTCAATATCTATGTCGGGCGTGGCCTCGATCGAGAACTCGCCGGCAAGGTGGCCGACCAACTGACCGCCCACGACGCCCTCGGCACGCACCTGCGCGACGAGCTCGGCCTGACCGAGACGCTGCGCGCGCGGCCGCTGCAGGCGGCGCTGACCTCGGCGGCCACGTTCGCGGTCGGCGCCGCATTGCCCCTGCTCGCGGTGGTGCTTGCGCCGGCAGGCCACGTCGTGCTCGTCGTCGCGACGTCGACGCTGGTGTCTCTCGGGATCCTCGGCGCGGTCGCCGCCCGCACCGGCGGTGCCCCGATCGTGTCAGGCGCGGTGCGCGTGCTGTTCTGGGGCGCGCTCGCGATGGCCGCGACCGCGGCGATCGGGCACATGTTCGACGTCACGGTCTGATCGTTCCTCTCGCTGCTCCGTCGCGAGACAACGGATTTTCGGCGCCATTCCGGCACGGGCCTTGCATAGAAATGTACACTTTGCATGAGCTGCGCGGACGCAATGCCGCTTCCGCGCGCCATGTCGCAGGGGGACAACATGGTGCACGGCACGTCGACGGGTGACACGCGGGAATCGGGAGTCGGGGCGGGCGAAGATCCATCCGCGTGGTACGCGCGTCGACCATGGACGGTCCATTATCCGGATTCGATGCCGCGCGACATCGACGTCGGACCCGGATCGACCATGCTCTCGTTGATGCAGGACGCGTGTGCGCAGCATGCGGACCGCGTCGCGTTCGAGTTCGACGGCCAGCTGCTGACGTTCCGCGAATGGCTGCGCCGATCGGATGCGCTCGCACGGTTCTTCGTGCACGAATGGCATCTCGAGCCGGGCGATCGCGTGCTGGTCATGCTGCCGAACCTGCCGGCGTTCCCGATCGCGCTGCTGGCCGCGTGGATCGCCGGGCTCGCGATCATGCCGGTCTACGTCGCCGCGGCCACGCAGGAGCTCGAAGGCCCGATCGCCGCGATCGCGCCGAAGGCGATCGTCGGCCTCGACGTGCTCATGCCGACGGTCCGCGCGGCGCGCGGCGCCGATGCGATGCGCGAACTCGTCGTCAGCGCGCCAGCCGAATTCTTTGGTGTCGCTGCGCCGGGGCCGGCGCATGCGGTCGCGTTCGAGGAGGCGGTCCGCAAGGGCGCCATGCTGGCGCCGGTACAGCGGATCGTGGGACCCGACGACCTCGCCCTGATGTCCTACACGGGCGGCACCACCGGCGTGTCGAAGGCGGTGCGCACCACCCACGCGAACATGCGTGCCGGCATCGAGATCCTGCGCATCACGATGGCCGAACACACCTGCGGCGCGGGTGGCCTCGTGGCGAGCGTGCATCCGTTTTCGCACGCGGCCGGAATGTCGGTGAACCTCCTGCAGTATTCGAGCCGTGGCGTCACGCAGCTCCTGTTCCCGAAGATGATCGACGCCGAACGTGTCGTGGCCGCTTGGCGCGAGCGCCCGATCAATTCGATCCTGGCCGGGCCCGCGTTCCACAACCGCCTGATGGCGACGCCCGGTTTCGCCGAACTCGATTTCTCTGCGCTGCGTTCGGGGCTCGTCGGCGGCATGCCGCTTCGTCCCGACATTCGCGACCGCTTCGAACAGATCACCGGCAAGCCGCTGCTGCAAGGCTACGGCCTCACCGAAACCTCGGTGCCGATTGCCGGCGAGCTCGGCTTCGAGCGTCATGTCGGCAGCGTCGGTTTCCCGTTCCCGTCGGTCGAGCTCACGATGCGCGACCCCGACCAGGCCGACCTGCGCGCGGTGCCGCCCGGCGCGATCGGCGAAGTCTGGCTGCGCGGCCCGTTCATGATGTCCGGCTACTACCAGCGCCCGGACGAGACCGCGCGCGCGATCACCGCCGACGGCTGGTTCCGCACCGGCGATCTCGGCCGCATGGAGGCGAGCGGCGCGCTCTACCTGCTCGGTCGCATCAAGGACATGATCCTCGTCGACGGCGCCAACGTGTATCCCGCCGCGATCGAGGACGTCGTCGGCGCGCATCCCGGCATCGCCGACGTCTGCGCGGTCGGCATGGCCGACGAGGAAGACGGCGAGCGCGTGCGCCTGTTCGTCGTGCGGCGCGACCCGGCGCTCGACGAGGCGGGCGTCGCGCAGTGGTGCGCCGAACGCCTGTCGCATTTCAAGTTGCCCAAGCGGATCGAGTTCGTCGACGCGCTGCCACGCTCGGCGGTGGACAAGTTGCTGCGGCGCGAATTGAGCGATCGGCCGCTCACGTGAGCAGCGTCGGGCCGCATCGGCCGGCAGGCGGGCGCAGGATGTCGTCCGCTTGCACGGTCCGTGCACTATCATGCGCCGCTCGCTCCCGCGGTCGTGTACTCCCGTGATGCGCTTCCTGCGACGCCTCCTCGTCCTGTTGTCCGCGCTCCTCATCCTGGTCGTGCTCGGCGCATGGCTCACGTTGCGCGGCAGCATGCCGCGCTATGAGGGTGAGGTCGTCGCTCCCGCGCTTGGTGCGCCAGTCACGGTCGAACGCGATGCGCTCGGCAGCGTGACCGTGCGCGCGGGCAGTCGCAACGATGCGACCTGGGCACTCGGCTACGTGCACGCGCAGGAGCGGTTCTTCGAAATGGACCTGCTGCGCCGGCGCGCCGCCGGCGAACTCGCGGAGATCTTCGGCGCGGTTGCGCTGCCGGCCGATCGCACGGCGCGCACCCATCGCATGCGCGCACGCGCGCAGGCGGCCTACGCGGCCTTGCCGGCCGCGCAACGCACACTCATCGACACCTACCGCGACGGCGTCAATGCAGGCCTGGCGGCGTTGTCGACGCGACCGTTCACCTATCTGCTGACGCGCACCGCGCCGGCAGCGTGGCGCAGCGAAGACAGCCTGCTCGTGATCGCCGCGATGGCGTTCACCTTGAACGATGCCGAGAACAAGCGCGAACTGGCTTTCGCGCAGATGCATGCGGCGTTGCCGGAATCCGCATTCCGGTATCTCGTGGCCAGCGGCGGCGACTGGGATGCGCCGATCGCCGGCGCGCCGCTGGTCTGGCCGGAACCGCCCTCCGCCGCCGAACTCGACCTGCATGCACTCGATCCACACCTGCTGCGGCCGACGGACGCGAATGCGGAACGTGCACCGGGCAGCAACAGTTTCGCCGTCGGCGGCGCGCTTGCCGGCGGTGCCGCTCTGGTCGCGAACGACGCCCACCTCGATCTGCGCGTGCCCGGGCTGTGGTTCCGCGTGCGACTGGTCTATCCGGATCCACACCGCGCCGGCGCGAGCATCGACATCAGCGGCGCGGGCCTGCCCGGCATGCCCGCGGTCGTCATCGGCAGCAACGGCAAGGTCGCCTGGAGTTTCACCAACGGCTACATCGACACCGCCGACTGGGTGCGCGTGGCGCGTGATCCGGCGAACCCCGGTCGCTACCGTACCGCCGAGGGCTGGGCAGCCGTTTCGAAGCGGACCGAAATCCTGCGCGTGCATGGTGCTGCCGACGCGACGCTCGACGTCGAGGAGACGCAATGGGGCCCGATCGTCGCGAAGGATGCCGACGGCACACCGCTCGCGCTCGCCTGGACCGCGCAGCAGCCGGGCGCGATCGATGTCGAACTTGGCCGGATGGATGAAGCGGGGACGGTCGCGGAAGCCGTCGCGGTCGCCCAGGCGAGCGGCATACCGCCGCAGAATTTCATCGTCGGCGACAGCGCCGGCAACATCGCGTGGACGATCGCCGGGCGCGTTCCGAAACGCACGGGCGGCTTCGATCCCGCGTTGCCTGGCGACTGGTCGCAGGCCGGAACCGGCTGGGCGGGCTGGCTCGATGCGGGCGACGTGCCCGTCGTTTCGAATCCGCCGGAACAACGCCTGTGGACCGCGAACCAGCGCGTGGTCGGGGACGCGGCGCTGGCGTCGCTCGGCGACGCCGGCTACGACATGGGTGCGCGTGCGCGCCAGATCCGCGACGACCTGCGCGCGCGCGCAGCGTTCGTGCCCGCGGACATGCTTGAAATCCAGCTCGACGACCGCGCGCTCATGCTCGAACGCTGGAAGGACCTGATGCTGCGCGAACTGGATCGTGCACCGGCGTCGGCATTGAACGCGGCAATGAAGGAGGCGCTGGCCGGCTGGAACGGCAGGGCTTCCATCGATTCGGTCGGCTACCGGCTCGTGCGCGCATGGCGCAACGAAGTCGTCGACAGCGTGCTGGACGGGTTTTCCGCAGCCGTGCGTCGCAGATTTCCCGATTTCGCGATGCCGAAGATGTCGCTGGTCGAAAACGCGGTGTGGAAACTGCTGGAGCAACGTCCCGCGCACCTGCTGCCGCCCGGGCATGCGGACTGGGATGCGTTGCTCGTCGCATGTGCCGAACGCAGCGGCGCGACACTCGACGCGCAACCGGGCGGGCTCGCAGCGCGCACCTGGGGCGAGCGCAACACGATGCGTATCGTGCATCCGCTGTCGCGCGCGCTGCCCGCGTTCATCGCGCGCCGGCTCGACATGCCGTACCAGCCGTTGCCGGGCGACATCAACATGCCGCGCGTGCAAGGTCCCTCGTTCGGGGCGTCGGAACGTTTCGCCGTACGCCCGGGCGACGAAGCGCACGGGTACTTCATGATGTCCGGCGGGCAAAGCGGGCACCCGTTGTCGCCGTACTACGGCGCGGGGCACCAGGACTGGGCCGAGGGCAAGGCGACGCCGTTCCTGCCGGGCGCCGCGCAGCACACGTTGAGATTCGCGCCCGCACCCTGATACGCAGCCGCTGCGTGGAGGCGCATTGCGCGGATCAATACGCGAGCAGGGCGTGCAACGGCGCGCCGTCGCCCCAGCGCGCGCGACCCGCCAGCGCACCGAGCTCGATCAGCACGCTTGCGCCGACGACCTGTGCGCCGAGCCTCGCGACGAGCGATCGCGCCGCGCACAAGGTTCCGCCGGTCGCGAGCACGTCGTCGACGATGAGCACGCGTTCGCCGCTGCCGAACGCATCCGCGCGCGCCTCGAGCCGGTCGCGGCCGTATTCGAGCTCGTAGTCGACCGCAACGACCGGTGGCGGCAGCTTGCCCGGCTTGCGCAGCGGCACGAAGCCCGCGCCGAGTGCGGTCGCGAGCGCGGCGCCGAAGATGAAGCCGCGCGACTCGATCGCGCAGACGCTCTGCACGTCCGCGTCGCGCCACGGCTCGGCGAGCAGGCCGATGCAGCGCGCGAACTCGCCGGCGTCGGCGAGCAGGGGCGTGATGTCGCGGAACACGATGCCGGCGCTCGGGAAGTCAGGCACGGCGCGGATCAGGGCCTGCAGTCGTTGCATCGGGCGTCCCGGCGAGGGAAGAAATGATTTGACGCGGATTCTCGCGGATGGACGCGGATCAGAAGAGCCTGGGACGAATCAATGCCCTATCCGCGTTTTCCGCGTCCTGTCTGTGGCTATCAATAGCGCGGAATCGACGGATCGATCTCGCTCGACCAGGCGTCGATGCCGCCCTCGACGTTCCACAGGTTCGTGAAGCCGTGTTCGCGGAAATGCTCCGCCGCGTTGCGGCTCGAATTGCCGTGGTGGCAGATGAAGGCGAGCGCGGTGTCCTTCGGCAGCGCGGTCAGGCGCGCATGCGAGTCCGGCGTCAGCACGTCGGCGCCGGCGAACGGCGCGATCGCGCGGTCCTGCTCCGGGCGTACGTCGATGACGAGGATGTCGCCCGCCTGCATGCGCTGCTGCAGCGCATGCACGTCGAGCGACTTCAGCGCCTGCGGAGCCTGTGGCAGGAAGATCGCGAGGCCCTCGCCGTGCGGCGTGCGCGTCCAGTCGATCGTCGCACCGCGCGCGCGCTGCGCGCTGGCCGCATCGAAACGCACTTCGAGGCCGTTCGCGAGCGCGACGATGTCGTTCGCGCCCGGCTCGCGCAACTGGAACTGCGGCTGGAAGCGACCGTCGACGACGAGGAAGAGCTTCGCGTCACCGGCATCGGCGAGCGCCGCGCGCACCTTCTCGACCGCGGCATCGGAGATCGTGAGCGCGGGCGGGGTGCGGTCCGGCGCAGCCACGCCGAGCACGCCGTGCAGTTCGCCGGAATCGAACATCGACTGCACGATGTCGGCGCCGCCGACCAGTTCGCCGTCGATGTACAGCTGCGGGATCGTCGGCCAGTTGCCGAAGTCCTTGATGCCTGCGCGGATCTCCTCGTCGGCGAGCACGTCGACGCTGTGGTAGTCGTCGAGCAACGCGTTCAGCCGGTCCGCCGCCGCAGCCGAGAAGCCGCACTGCGGTGCGTGGCGCGTCCCCTTCATGAACAGCACGACGCGGTGGTTCGCGAGCAGGGTTTCGATGCGGGTGCGGGTGGCGGGAGAGAGCGACATGGCGGGTTCCAGGTGGCGGGTCGGCAATGATACGCCGGCGGCGAAATGGCTGCGTCTTGGGCCGCACCGACTTATGGGCAATAATCCGCGCTGCAAGTCGCCCGCGGGACGCGCGGCGGCTCAGATGGGGGCAGGGTCGCGAGACCCCAAGAGCACGGGATCCGCCCGCCGCGAGGCGTGCGTCGGCGCTGCGCCGGGTTCCCGCAAGGATTGATGCATCGACTCGGGAGGGTGTCATGGTTCGTCGCAAGTCGCTGGTCGTCGCGATCGGTTTCGCGTTGTCTTCCATCGTGGTCTCGTCCGCTGCGTCCGCGCAGTCGACCCCGCCGCCGCAACCGCCGAGTGAAGGCTATGTGCCGCTGACCTATGTCGGCGCGAATGCGCGCGTCTCGCTCGGTGTCAACGAACACGGCGACGTGCTCGGCGAGATCCTCGGCATCCTCGGCAAGACCGATGACCATGCATGGCTGACCCAGCTCTGGCTCGGCCAGGGCGGCTCCGGTGGCGTGCAGGTCGACTACCACTGGCTGCGCGGCAGCGCCGACGCGGAAAGCGAGCGCCCCGGCAGCGCCAGCGTGCTGAAGGTATTCGGCGCGTTCGACCAGAACGCGTGGAAGGATCGCAAGGTCTCGCTCGGCTTCGGCTGGGAGCGAAACGATTTCTCGATCGACGGCTACCTCATGCACGCGACCACGGGTTCGCGCCTTGCCGGCACGACCCTGACCACCGACGTCACCCAGATCACCGGCAGCGACGCGAACGGCGACTACACGCAGACGCAGACGATCGACACGCTGACCGAGACGTTCGAGCATCCCTACGACAACGGCGTCGGCGTGCGCTTCGGCAAGTACTTCGACGAACCGCTGCTGCGCGTGCGCGGCGGCCTCGACTACGAGCGCGGCAAATACAGCTCCGACCAGTGGACGCTGTCGCTCGGCCTCGACAAGTACTTCGCGAATACCGGGTTCAGCGTGTCGCTGCTCGGCGAAAGCCTGCACAAGAGCGGCGACTTCGAGATCGACAGGAACGATACGCGCGGCTGGTTGCTGCTGCGCTACGACATCGGCCAGAACTACCGGCCGCGCGCCCCATTCCGCATGGTCGAGGTCGAGCACGCCGACGCGGCGCCGGCGCCGTCGGCGCCGCAGGTCGTGCGCAACGAAGTACGCCTCGACGGCGACGCGTTCTTCGACTTCGACCATTCCGAACTGAGGGCGGACGCGCGCGCCGCGCTCGACGAACTGATCGCGAAACTGAAGTCGACGAGCCGTGTCAGCCGTGTCAGCGTGGTCGGCCACACCGATTCGGTCGGCAGCGTCGCCTACAACCAGAAGCTGTCCGAGCGTCGCGCGGCGAGCGCGAAGGCCTATCTCGTCGCGCACGGCATCGAGGCGGACCAGATCGACACGCACGGCGAAGGCGAACTGAACCCGACCTACCCGAACGACACGAAGGCGAGCCGCCAGAAGAACCGGCGCGTAGACGTCGACTTCCTCACCATCGAGGAAGCCACGCAGGCGCCCGCGCCGACGCCCTCGCCGCAGGTCGAATGGGTGAAGGAGCCGATCAAGGCGTCGCCCGCATGGATCGAGCGCGCCTTGCGCAACCCGGCCGAGCACAAGCGCACGGTCGACGTGTACCGCTTCGACAAGAGCACGAGCACGACCACGCTCGGCCCGCGCGAATACCTCAACCATCCGCCGGTCGCGCAGGACGACGCGGTCAGCGTCGACCGCGACTCGACCAGCAACGCGATCGCCGTGCTCGCCAACGACAGCGATCCGGATGGCGACACGATCGAAGTCACCGCGGTGACGCCGCCGGCGCACGGCAGTGCGGTTTCCAGCACCCAGGGTGTCGAATACACGCCGGCCGCTGGCTACCTCGGCGTCGACAGCTTCACCTACACGATCGGCGACGGACACGGCGGCAGCGCGACCGCGACCGTGCACGTTACCGTCGTCACGCCGAACCACCCGCCGGTAGCGGGGCCGATGTCGGTGCGCGTGCTCAAGGGCGAATCGATCGACATCCCGGTGCTGCAGGCCGCATCCGATCCCGACGGCGATCCGCTCAGCGTGATCGCGGTTCGCCACACGGGCCCGTTGCCGGACAACACGGTCGCGATCAACCCGGATTTCACCGTGCACTACCAGTCGATCCACGGCTGGTTCGGCCAGGACTATTTCGAGTACACGGTGTCCGACGGCAAGGGCGGTACCGCGACCGGCACGATCATGGTGACCGTGTACGAGCCGTTGCCGCCGCTGTAAGGGTGGGACTTACGCGGCGGCCGGCAACGGCATCGCCGCGGGGATGGCGGCTTCACGGCGCGCGAGCGTCAGGCGCTGCTCGGTCCAGTGCAGCAGTTCGAACGTGCCGTCGTGGTGCTCGACCAGGCCCGTGCAGTGTTCGACCCAGTCGCCGTCGTTGATGTAGACGATGCCGTCGTGCTCGTGCAGGTGCGCGTAGTGGATGTGTCCGCAGATGTGGCCGTCGAATCCGGCGGCGCGCGCATCGTCGGCGACGCGTCGTTCGAATTCGCGGATGAAGCGGAACGCGGTACCGATGCGCGTCTTGAGCAGGATCGACAGCGGCTGATAGCGCCATCCGAGCAGGCGCAGCAGTGTGTTGCAGCGGCGGTTCATCGCGCACACGAAACCCTGCAGCACGTCGCCGAGCCGCAGCAGCCAGCGCGGCGTCGCGGTGTGTTCGTCGAATTCGTCGCCATGGCTGACCCGGTAGCGCCGACCGTCGGTGCCGACGTGCACCGCATCGCGCGCAAATTCGATGCCGGCGATGCGCTGGCCGGCAAGACAGCGCAGCTCGGCGTCGTGGTTGCCGGGGATGTAGGTTACGCGCGTGCCGCGCGCGGCGATCGCGAGGATCTCGGCGACGACTTCGCCGTGGCGCGGGTGCCAGTAGGGGCGCTTCGCCATGTTCTCGAGGTCGACGATGTCGCCGACCAGATACAGGCGTTCGCAGCGCAGCGAGCGCAGGAAGTCGAGCAGGTAGTCGGCACGACAACTCGCGTAGCCGAGATGGACGTCCGAAACGAATACGCTGCGATACGAGAGTCGCGTCATCGCGCATCCCCGTTGTGGCCCCGGCAAGTGTCCACCGCGCGCGTATCGCCGGCGTTTCGGGCCGGTTGCAGCGCAATGACAGGCGCGCCACGGCGCGCGCCGCGGCCAACACACGGGTGTCATGTGCGGGCGCTAGCGTGGCCGCGAGACCTTCCCCCGCCGACCGCGACCCGCCCGATGTCGATCCCGAATTTGCGTGACAAGCTCGACCAGAAGATCTTCGACGCGATCTATTCGCGCAGCCTGGTCTACAACACCTGCTGGGAAGACCCGGCGGTCGATCGCCGCGCGCTCGCGCTCGGTGCCGACGACACGGTGCTGGTCATCACCAGTGCCGGCTGCAATGCGCTCGACTACGCGCTGCAGGCGCCGCGCCGCATCTTCGCGGTCGATGCGAACCCGCGCCAGAACGCCCTGCTGGAACTCAAGATCGCCGGCATCCGCACGCTCGCTTTCGACGACTTCTTCGCGGTGTTCGGCGAGGGCTGGCATGCGCGCTTCGCCGAACTCTATCGCACGCACTTGCGCGAGCAGCTGTCGCCGTTCGCGCGCGAGTGGTGGGACCGCCACCAGGACTGGTTCACCAGCCGGCGCGGCAGCTTCTACTTCCATGGCCTGTCCGGCTCGGTCGCGCGCGGCGTGCGTGCGTACTTCGCCACGCGACCGCGCCTGCGCCGCGCGATGGACGACCTGTTCCTCGCACGCGACGTCGACGAACAGCGTGCGATCTACGATCGGCGCGTCGCGCCGGCGTTGTGGAACAAGCCGGTCAACTGGATCATCTCGCGCCAGTTCGTGATGAGCCTGCTCGGCGTGCCGTATCCGCAGCGCCGCCTGGTCGAGGCGCAGCACGAGCACGGCGTATCCGGGTTCATCCGCAGCGCGGTGCAGTACGTGTTCCGCCAGCTGCCGCTCGCCGACAATTATTTCTGGCACGTATACATTACCGGCCGCTACCGCCGCGACTGCTGCCCGGAATACCTCAAGCAGGCGAACTTCGAGCGCCTCAAGGCCGGTCTGGTCGATCGCATCGAGCCGCATACGACAACGGTGACGGAATTCCTGCACGCGCACGACGAGCCGATCACGCGCTTCGTCCTGCTCGACCACATGGACTGGATGAGTTCCTACCATCCGGCCGCGCTGGTCGAGGAATGGGAGATGATCCGTGCACGCGCAGCGCCTGGCGCCCGCATCCTGCTGCGCAGCGCGCATGCGCAGCCTGCCTACCTCGACGAGATCCGCATCGGCGAAGGCCGCATGCGCCTGCGCGACGCGTTCCGCTTCATGGACGCGGAAGCCGATGCGCTGCAGCCGCACGATCGCGTGCACACCTATGCCGGCTTCGTCATCGCCGATGTCCCGGCTTGAGGCGTTGCGCGACGACGTCGCGGTGCTCGCGCGCCTCGCGCGCGGCATGCCGCGCCGGGCTTCGCATGCCGAATCGCTCGGTGCGTTCTACGGCGCGCAGTCGGCGCACTACGACCGCTTCCGCGAGCGCCTGCTGCAAGGTCGCGCGGAGCTGATCGCCGACATCGCGCTGCCGCCGCACGCGCACGTCGTCGAGCTTGGAGGTGGAACCGGCCGCAACATCGAATTCTTCGGCGAGCGCATCGCGCGGATCGCGCGCTACGACGTCGTCGACCTGTGCGCGCCGTTGCTGCTGCGCGCGCGCGAACGCGCACGGCTGATTCCGCCGTTGCACGCGGTGGAGGCGGATGCGACGACGTGGCGGCCGGCGCGGCCGGCCGATGTCGTGATCCTCTCGTACGCGCTCACGATGATTCCCGACTGGCGCGCCGCGATCGCCAACGCGATCGCGATGCTCGGGCCGGGAGGCACGCTCGCCGTCGTCGACTTCCACGTCTCGCCCGTTCGCGCCGATGCGGGCCGCTCGCAGCACTCCGCTTTCACGCGCCGATTCTGGCCGTGGTGGTTCGCGCACGACGGCGTTCGCCCCAGCGCGGAGCACTTGCCGGAACTATGTCGCGCACTGCCGCGCAATGCCGTGGTCGAATCGAGGGCGCGCGTGCCTTACCTGCCGGCGATGCGAGTGCCGTTCTACCGATTCCTCGGTCGACTCGGGCTCGATTGATCCGCGCCGATACCGGTTCGGCGCAATGGCGGGCGAAGTCGACCTGGCGTCCCGGGAGCCTGGTGGCTGGATGCAGTATTCACCCTCCGGCGCGGCGTGCGGGAATTTCCTCCAAGGCGAGGCGGCGGCACCACAGGGCGGCCTTCAGAATTCTTCATTCGATTTTCCGGCACTTCATTCGCGCCGGCGCTGGACTCGGCACTCCTTCCCGTGGAGTCCGCCATGCACCCGTTCCGAATCCTGTTGCTTGCCACCGCCCTGACGGCCGGTTCCGCCGGCGCCGCCGATGCGCCGCCGGCGTATCGCGTGCCGGAGCAGGCTTCCGACGGCTGGGCCGTCGCCGATGCGGCGCAGCTCGGCTGGAACACCGCCGCTTTCGGCGAACTCGAGCGGCGCGTCGCGGCCAACGAGACCAAGGGCCTGACCAGTGTCCTCGTCGTCGACCACGACCGCCTCGTCTACGAGCGCTACTTCGGCGACGGC
>Ga0207639_10000503_pt1 | contig 27021 bp, 24 predicted proteins | sample KBSCornC32_FD_184299 | JGI IMG/M metagenome (GOLD analysis project Ga0207639, IMG submission 184299) | Corn rhizosphere microbial communities from Kellogg Biological Station, Michigan, USA - KBS Corn C3-2 (SPAdes) (version 2) | ecosystem: Host-associated > Plants > Roots > Rhizosphere > Soil ...
TCCTTTGGCTGATCTCATTCGTAACGGAGCGCATCGCAGGCCACAAGCGCAACTCGCCGGAACCTGAACAGCTCCAAGAGAGCCAAAGAGCTGTCCAACTAGCAAGCACTGGTGATTCAGCTGAGATTGACGCCTTTTGGCGGAGCTACGACAACGATCTCCTCGTAGAGGTCGAGTCTCGCATCCGAGCCATGGTTGTAGGCTGCCAGTCAAGCACCGAGCGCGAGAAGATGCTCATCCGCTACGTTGCAACTCGGGAGTTGATCAACTACTTCGACCGCGTTTGGAACGGCATCCTATTTAGCCAGCTCGAAGCGCTCGACGCACTAAACCCCGCTCCACTTCGATCAGAGGCGCTCGAACTTTACTACAGCTCTGCGGCCCTAGTTTATCCGGCCGAGTACGCGACTTTTCCGTTCGAGGCATGGCTCGCCTACCCACTGAACGAAGAGTTGATTTCCGCTGAGGCCGGTGGAGTCTACCGAATCACAGTGATGGGGCGGGAATTCCTCAAATACCTCATCAGCAATGGCAAATCGCGGATGAACAAGAAATTTTAGAATCCGCAACTGGTTGTGGTATCACATCCACACCACCACAACCCGTGGTATATTTCGGGCCGTGGAACCCCTCGCCGACATAGACCCCGCCGACCGCAAAAACGCCCGAGCTGACACACCAGCTCCCGAGGCCGCCGCATGGCTCGCCAATCCTGACAAGCCCCCGGAAAAAGGCCTCTCCGCGAACATGCGGTATATAAACTGGCTCGCCGACCAGCCAGAATTCGACGGGCCCTGGCCGGCCGCAAAGGGTTCCACACCCGAGGACGAAATCGAATGAGCAACATCCCATCCGACCAGGTACTCGCAATCCTGCGACTAAGACAGTGGGCCGTAGATCGCAACGCCCTCAAATGCGGACGCACCACGCGCCTCACGCATGCCGGTTGGAGAGAGCGCCGCCAATCCGAAGCCGACGCCCGCAATGTAAGAGTGATCGACTTCGAGAAAGCATTCGCCACGCTGGACACCGCGCACCAATACGCGCTGGTGCTCACCTACCGCGACCGCCAAGGCCACGCCGCCACCGCCGCAGCCATCGGCTGCAGCATAAGGACGCTAGCCTACATGCTCCCCGCCGCCCGAAGAAGACTAGCCGACGCCCTAGACCGCCGCGACCTACTCTAGAACTGGCGTAATCGATCCATCACCATTAGCGGCCGCGCCTTCGGGATTATGAGTTACAATCTGCGCGATGATCACACCAAATTCAATTGCAACCGCATCGGCGGCAGTGTCTGCCTTGAGTACGTTCGGCGTCTTGGTTGTGACACTCTTCGGACTCCGACAACTGACCCTCGCGAAAAGGGGGTTGGAACTGAGCGCAAAAATTGCCCGAGAAGCTGCGTTGCGCGAATCCTACACGCTTGCCGCGGACCAATGCCGCATCTACCTAAATGAATTGGTCCCACTGCTTGACAAATGCGATCAAGAGATGAACTCGACGGGACTGAACCAATTTCTGGCTTCCTTTTCCGTCGAACTTAATAACGACGGGATCCACTTGAAGCTCCCTGACCCGTTGCCCAAAGATTTCATGGACGTAGTCACTTCCTCAGGAACGATCGACACTACGCTCCCTGTTCACAACGCCCTCGAATCATTCGCCGTCCTATTCACCAACGGCGTTGCCTCTGAGGAAGTTGCATTCGCCTCGGTGGGCAGGAGTTTCTGCTATAACTTCGCGAAGCACCTTCCTTTGATCCTCCCATATGCGGGAACGCCAGAATTCTTGGGCTCGGGTGCCTTCCAGAACGCGTTACGCCTGTTCATGATCTGGCAGCGACGTCTAAACCAGCAGAAGCTCCTTCAGCAACAACAATCGCTAACAGAGCAGCTTGGAAAGACACGCGACATCAAAATCAAGCCAATCGGCACTTGATGTGGCACCCTCAGGACACGCCCGGAAAGACCATAGCTACAACCCAACCAAATAAAAAGCCATAGATAAAAAGAAGGTGCGGCGCTCAGGGACAACACCGCCAGGTCAGATAACGCCGCCCGCCGCAGATTAGCCGACGCCCTAGACCGCCGCGATCTGCTGTGATTGTGTCAAACAATCGCGGTACGAAACGATTCACTAAGAGTGTTGAGAAGTGGCCTCGTGACTAGCGTCGCGGGCTTCGTCGCCGAGTTCCTTCAACTTACACCGGAAGCACCAAGCCAAGTAAGCCCAGCACACAGTTAGGAACAAGGCCGTGAGCGAGAAGTGTCGCTGCATGAAGCTCGCAATACATACCCCCGCCCCGACCGCGGAGCCCAAGCCAAGAAGCACCAACCCGAAATAGTAGAAGACAATCCTGAGTCGCTGCATTCGAAGCGAGTATACAACTTGCCCGGACAACCCCCGAAGAGACCATAGATACAACCCAACTAGATAAAAAGCCATAGATAAAAAGAAGGCGCGGCGCTCAGGGACAACACCGCCAGGTCAGATAACGCCGCCCGCCGCAGATTAGCCGACCTAGACCGCCACGACCTGCTGTGAGTTGCTTCCGGTTAGACGGTCACTCGACCGAAGGCCCTTAACGCATGGCTTTGTACTTGAGCTATCGGTGCTCGCAACGTGCCTGATCGGGATCAAGCTTTTATACCTGTCCCGCACGGTGGCGATGCGGGTTCTCGCCGAGAGATTAGGTTTCCAGTTTAGAAAAGGAGAGCCACACATTTTTTATCTTCCCCGAAAGCATCATCCATTACCAACTTCGTTCAAGGTGAAGGGAAGTCCGTGGAGCTCAATTACCCGAGCATGGAATTTCATAGAAGGGGAGAAGAACGGAACTGAGGTAGTTTATCTTTGACAGTACCCTAGGTTCAGGGAAAGGAAGGGTATCTACAGCACCTTCATCGTAGTCCGCACGTCTCGCGGCCAAATTGATCGAGTCTCAGTTCTTTGAGCGTGACAATTCAAGGCTGCGTGACCGGGAGAACCGACAGTCATCCAAATCTATCGGGGTGTCCGCGAGCAAGTTATGGTGTCGCGTTCAGCCAGGTCTCCAGCAAAGGGAGACCCGGCAACGCAGCTCGTCCCTCAAACGGGGAGTGAGGCTACCGCCCTTTGAGGCATCAGCGCACCTGCTTTGATTCGACGTGACGGGCAAATCGATCCAGGATCGCCTGCCAGCCCTGACGCTGTTGCTCCTCTGAGTGGGTATTCTCAGCATCAAAGGTCTCCCGCACGCTGACCTCTCCATTTCGGGGGAAGAACTCGACGCGAAGAGTCCTGTCACCGAACCTGCTCTCGATGAGTTGGTGCTCTACGATGCGGATGTACGTCCCTGCAAAATCGAAGCCCATACTGCCGTCTTTCGCCTCCATGCGCGATGAAAATGTTCCCCCCTCGCGCAGATCGACAGTGGCTGCGGTGGTATGCCAGTCATCGGAGGCCGCATTCCACTGCTTGATGTCTTCTGGGTTGTTCCAGGCTGCCCAGACCTCCTCGATCGGCGCCGCGATAAGTGTTTCTACGGTGACCTTCATCATCTTCTCCTATGGTGATGCTGAATTCATGGAACGGCTATTTTGGTTTGACCGGGACGGCCGCGGTCATGACAAGAGCGCCTGCAGGCGGGCGTTGCGCAGGTAGAGCGCAGTCCAGGTCAGGGCAGCGAACACGGCAGGGAAAAGCACGTTGAACGATGGCGCACCGATGCGTACCTGCGACGCGATTGCGCCCCCGAGGTAACCGGTCAGGAGAAGAGCGCCAAAGATGGCTGTTCGAGGAACGAAATAAAGAACGGTGCAGACCAGGAGTGCGACGCCGATGGGGACAATCGATGACTCGCGAAATCCCAACTGCAGTGTGGCTGCAACAACTGGCGCAGGCTTAACGAGTTTCATGACGGCGTCAAAAAGAAAGAACGCGCCGAGCAGGATACTCAGAATGCGCCCGGTCCAGAGCTTCCATCCAGCGGAGACAGTCTGGTGCTGGGTGAGGTTGTCGGCGGCGGTTTGTGCGATGGCGTTCATAGGTCATGTTCTCCTTCTGAACCAATGACTGAGGGAGCGCCGGAAACTCATCGGTCTGCGCAAACTTTTTTATTGATTCATTGGGGAGGCAGTTCGAGGGGGAAGCCGAAACGAGGGAACAGCCTGTCCACATCGAGAAAGCTGTTAACTCCGGCTATCTGATCGCCAGTGAACTCCAGAACAATCAGGGCCCAAGCTTTATGTTCGCCACCCAGATTGGGCCGGTACTGGGCGAAAGCTGGCCAACCAGAGGCGAATGTCGGAATCAGCCGAGAACCGCGGCATCCAGATCCGAGTCCCAGCATCCACGTCTGAACATCCTGCGGACCCTGCAGCCACAGCGAATAGGGAGGCATGCAGAACGTGACTTCCTGCTTCATCAGTCCTACCAGGCTATTGACGTCATAACTCTCGAAGGCAGCGACATACCGCTCCAGCATTTGACGCTGAGAGGGAGTCAGGTCGGCTGGTTGATCGGGGCTCCTTTTGGCCAATGAGCTTCGCGCCCGCTGCAATGCGCTGTTGACTGAGGCAACCGAGGAATCCAGGGTCTCGGCGACTTCCGAAACTGGGCACTCCAGAACCTCCGCCATCAAAAGTGCAGCCCGCTGTTTGGGCGGCAGCTTTTGAAGAGCAGCCACGAACGCCAAACGAATGCTCTGACGAAGGGAGGCTTTCTCATCAGGTCCCGCATCGGTAGCCGCAATCTCTGCGTCCAGGATTGGCTCAATCCAGTGGCTGCCAGGCTGCTGCGTGAGTGCTTCGAGTGGTGGTGCTCCGGAAGCAGGAGAACCTTCTTCGATCGGGTGGGCACGGCGGCTGCGCTTGTCCAACTCATCGAGACAGACATTGGTTGCTATCCGGTAAAGCCAGGATTTTACCGAGGCGCGCCCGTCGAAGCGGTCGTACGCTCGCCATGCACGAATCATGGTTTCCTGCACGGCATCATCCGCGTCGAACGCCGAGCCCAGCATTCGATAGCAGTGGCCCAAAAGAGCGGGCCGGTAGGCCTCAAATTGGAAGGTGTCCCCGATCACGCCAAATAGAACTATCAGAGCCCAGTATAGACGGATACTGCATGAAAGACGCAGGTGGAGCTTCCGAAGGTCGACCGTTTGGGAGCCTGTCTCCAACCAAGGTCGGTCACGATTTGGCTCGCGCTCAACAATCTGCGGTGAATGCACATTAAGTCATTGGAAATAGGCCTTCCCGCTCATTGAGCATCCTCAGTGTTCAGGTATGTGGGTCTGTGATTCTCGACGACCTTGAAGGCCCTGACAATCTTTTGCCCTCAAATTCCGCATTGTTTGAATGCTAAGTCGAGGAGGAGCACGAGGTGTTACAAGAAGCTGAACTCAGCGGGCTGCTGATTCAGAGAACAACCTCGGAGGCTCCTCAGAGACTATGTATTACATCGGACTTGATGTTCACAAGAAGACGATCAGCTATTGCGTGAAGGACGCAGCTGGTTGTGCAGAGTGAAGGCAAGATCGGTTCGACGCGGTGCGAACTTGATGCCTGGATCAAGACCCTTCCCCAACCCCGGGCTATCGCCATGGAAGCGACCATCTTCACCGGCTGGATCTATGACTACCTTCTTCCGCATGCGGAGAAGCTGAAGGTGGCGCATCCCCTGATGCTGCGTGCCATCGCTGCGGCCAAGCGCAAGAACGACAAGATCGATGCGAGCAAGATCGCCGATTGCCTGCGCTGCGATTTCCTGCCTGAGTGCCACATGGCTTCGACAGCGATTCGTGATCGGCGACGGTTGCTGCGTTATCGGCGACTGGTGATCCGGCAGGCCGTGCAGATGAAGAGCCGCATCTCCGGTCTGCTGATGGAAACCGGGGTCAGCTACAACAAGCTGCGACTGCATCGCATGGGCTACTTCGAGCAGTTGTTTAATACCAACGATGAGATCCCGGACAGCATCCGTCCGCTGCTGAGGATGAGCGGCGAGCATATCGATCGTGCCATCCAACTGGACAGGACTCTGCTAAAAACGCTTGAGCAGGATCCGATGCTGGTCGACCGGCTCGAGCGCCTGAGAACGATCCCCGGAGTGGGGTCGATCACGGCGCTGACCTGGGCTCTGGAAGTGGGAGACACATCGCGCTTCCGTACGATCAAGCAGGCGGTCAGCTACTGCGGGCTCTGCGGAGACGGGAGGAGTTCGGCAGACAAGGTCATGCGTACGCCCATCTCCAAGAAGCGCAACAAACATATTCAACAAGTTCTGGTCGAAGCTGCGCGGCTGGCGCCGCGCTACAGCCAGGAACTGGCCTTGCTCTATGAACGGGAACGGCAGCGTGGACATGGAGGCAGAGCAACGCTCGCCGTGGCTCGCAAGATGGTGGCGCACATGCTGGCAGTTGAACGACGCGGAACAGGCTTCATCCCTGCCGGCGAGTTTCTCGCCGGCAGCAGCGGTATAAGACCCTTCCTAAGAAGGTAAAAACATCAGGATTATTCGAAGCGCAGGCTGCCAGGTCCCGCAGGTGACCGGCCGGGCGACGGAGGTGACTCCCGAGGCTCTCCACGAGTTGTTTCGGGACTGGCAGAGAACACAAACTCAATCTTCTGCGAAGGCTCTTCGGAGCCCGAGGCAGCAAATGGATGTATGGATCTGCAGGTAGCAGGAACCGCGGCCGAGAGGCACAGTTGCGTAACGGCACATCCTGATCAGATCAACCGCGCGCTCTCGTGAGCGCGCCAGAAACTTCGTGCTTTTTTCTTGACAGATGACTTACATGGAGGTGGCCAACTCGGACATAACTCCTTCTTCACTCTACGATCTGCAATGAGCGGTTCTCTGGTACCCCTGTACGATGTCCATAGAACAATCCCCACTCTCCCGGTTCAATGTATTCGCATTCAACCGTACAGTGCATTCCCTTCTTCAAAACCAAGCGATGTTGCGCCTGTTTTCGTCACTTCTCCAGATTGCCAGTTTGCCGCCAGAGTCCATCAGACAGACAAGCCGCAAGCATTCCTGTGTGAACTGCACGCCGCCGAGTTTATCGAGGTCTATCAATCGAAACCGGCCCGTAGCCAAGCTCTCCTCCTTTATGTATTCCTTCTTGCCTTGATGCTACGGCCCTGAAGGACGACGTGCGCAAACCGGCAATTCCCGCACATCTTTTCCTTATAGCGTTGTAATTTGGTGTTCCGGTTAATCAATCTTCAACGTCAGGGATCAATGCGAACTCATCGAGATCTTCGCTAACCATTCCTTGAAGCGAGGAACAGGAATCGCGATGATGTCATGCACTGCAAGTGCCAGCCCTGTTGAGTTTAATTTAGGCAGAAGAGCAGTAGATCGAAATGGTTGCAGCGTAACTTGTTCATAGGGATCTATAGCAGGTCCACCTGGTTCCGTCGAAGCACGTGAAAGGAAGTACTCAAGCTCTACTTTTCTTCCGTAGAACAAACCGAACTCAAACTCATCGGCAGACACTGCTTCGGTTGCCAGACCGGCGTTGACATAAGCCAGCGCACTTCGTATCTCATTTTTCCATCGAGGGGAAGGTAGAGTTTTGAGGCTTCCGGCCAACACGCACCATGTCTGGTCTTTGCTACGGAGTCGACTCAATCGTCGAACAAGCAGCTCATCTGCATAAGAATGGGCTAGAAATCGATCGAGTTCCCGCTGCATGAGAGCGATGCTCCCGAAACCAATAACGCCGGAGTCGAAAACTGCCAACCAACGAATCTCATTGAACTCGTGCCTTTCCCGCTCGAACGGCTGAATCTCCGCGACCTCGATGCCATGATAGCGCCTTATGCTACCGCCGATCTGTGCTGCCGTTTTTAATAGACGGCCTTTGTTGAAGTTGCCACTGACTAGAAGGCTGTGCTGGTTGAGCACTTCGCTAGCATCTGAAGCCGCTACAAAGACGACCTGATGGATATGCCGCTCAACGTCACTGCCGGTCAGTGCATAAAAATCAGCCAAGTCCAATTTGTTGTTGCCAGTCATCAGTACAAAGTTGGCAGATTGACCTCGAAACGAGGATGCGCTGATTCCTGAGACGAGCTGGGCGCCCGATGGAATAAGGGAGGTTAATCGCGGATCCGGGGAAGCGTACGCTTTCCCTGCCACAGCCAATGCAAACAACAGGATCTGGAACTTTCCGTATCTTCGCAATCTTTTCACATGCCCTCCAAGTGGGCCTCGCATGGGCCCTTGCAGAACTTCCGTGGCTTTGCAGCACTTGTGAACAATTGTGCGTATGTGATTTCCGAATGATTGTTGGTGATTTCGGCAAGTACTAGAAAGGGCGTGATCAAGATAGGGATGATCGGGACACTAGAACGTCATGGTCCAGACCATCCATATCAAGGAAAGAGTCTCAAGGACGCTGCGCTAACTGTGCATCTGTTGCAGCGAGACTGCATCTGATTTATGCGGCCGATTTCCTCGTCTACTCTTTTCTTTTCCTTCTTACGGTGAGCGGACCCGAGCAACTGCGAATATTCTTCCAGCAGTGCCTTACGAAGATGTATTTGGATCTGCGCGGGGATATCTATTCGACTGTCGATTAGACTCAGCGCCATCTGAAGGGTCCGCTCACCCTGCTCTACCTCTCCGCAACGAAATTGCTCTATCCCGCGAAGCGCGGGAATAGTGATGATGTCGATAGGGTCCGTCCCGATGTTGCTAACCGCAATGGCTTCCGCACGATCGATATCTTGCATTGCTTCTTCGCACCGTCGCATCCCGCATGTTGCACGACTGCGAGTCAGGTAGACGACGACTATTTCCCGTACATTCAGATCAGCTTGTGCTTCAAGAAGGCGAAGCGCCTCGGAAGCCTGTTTCTCTGCTTCTGCGTACTTCCGGTCCTTGATCAGAGCCACAGCAAGATCTCTGCGCGCAATTGTCTCATCATTGAAGTCCCCTGCATTATGGGCAAGTTCAACTGCGCGACGCAGATATCGCTCCGCTGCGTCGGGCCGCCCGGTGGCAAAGTAAACGGTGGCTATCCCATCGAGAGCGTTTGCATAGAGGCCGGGGGCGCCGGAATCGCGCAACAGGCGAATCGCATGCGAAAAGGCGTTCTCTGCGGATTCAAGGTCGACGACTTCCTTGTATGTCCCTGCCAAAGCGATCCAAAGAGCTGCAAGTTGTTGGGTACTGGCATGTGCTGCTTCCGCATTCTTAATCTGTTTTTGGATCTCTGCAATCTGCAAGCTCGGCGAGTAAATTTGTTGTGCCTGCCCGTTCACTATTGTCGAGAATGCAAGGGATGTTAAAGTCGCCATTGTCAATCTGCAGAACAGCGAGCCGGCCACAACGAATTGAATGAACAGTGAGGTAAGCTTCCCCCGCGGGTGCAATCGGTTCACATCTCCTCCGAGGTGACCAAACAGGTTGGTGGTTGGTAAGTGCTGTCCAACGACTGCTAAGATTCTGGCGAGAACCGTACATTTGAGCAATTGTCCGGATGTGATTTCCGAGTGATTTTTGAGTGATGCGCGACATAAAAAAGGACTTGATCTGGGTGGAAGGTGCTGGGAAACTTCTAAGAAGCATCCCGGAGGCATGATTTATGCCGTCATTTCTTCGCTTCGGATCTTTCGAATTGAATGTCTCGACGGCAGAACTGCATCAAGATGGGCGGAAAATACGTCTGCCTGAACAGCAATTTCAGATACTCGAAATGCTGCTTTTCGCTCGGGGTAATCTTGTCGCCCGCGATGAGATTCGGAAGCGACTCTGGCCCAATGACACGGTGGTGGAATTTGATCGGAGCATCAACGCCGCCATCAAGAAACTGCGGGCTGCCCTGGAGGATTCGGCGGATGCGCCCCGTTTTATCGAAACTGTGGCGCGACGCGGATACCGGATCCTTGTCGACGTCCGAATCCCCGAAGCGGAATCGCCGTCTGATTCGATCAGGAGAACTGTCGATGGCTCCCTAGTGGGCCACAAGGTTTCGCACTTTCGGGTGCTGACCTTACTCGGGGGAGGGGGAATGGGCCTGGTCTATAAGGCAGAGGATCTGAAGCTGAACCGCCCCGTAGCCCTGAAAGTGCTTGGCGAGGAATTGGCGTCGGACTTCTTGGCGGTACAACGCTTTGAGCGTGAGGCGAGAGCGGCATCGGCCTTGAACCATCCCAACATCTGCACCATTTACGGGGTGGAAGAAAACGCGAAACAGCCTTTCATTGTGATGGAGCTGCTGGAGGGCGAGTCCCTGCGCGAGCTTGTAGCGAGATATCAAAAACCGGGCATCGGAACGTCACAAATGCCGCTACAGCGGCTCCTTGAGATTGCCGTTCAAGTCGCTACACGCTTGGATGCGGCACACGAGAAGGGCATTGTTCATCGCGACATCAAGCCGGCCAATATCTTCGTAACATCAAGAGGGCAGGTCAAGATCCTGGACTTTGGCCTGGCAAAGGTTGCGATAAGGGAAAAATCTGCCACTTCGGATTCCCTAGAGGACGGTGAGAATATCGATTCTCAGGCAACGACCAGTCGCGAGTCATCAATTGAACTCAGCCTGAGCCGGGCCGGAACCGCGATGGGTACGGCGGGCTATATGTCGCCCGAGCAGGTGCGCGGAGAGAATCTAGACGCCCGCACCGATTTATTTTCTTTTGGTTTGGTTCTCTTTGAAATGGCAACTGGGCAACGCGCATTCAGCGGAGATACGGCAGCAATCATACAGGATGACATACTGCATCGGGCGTTACCGCCCGCGAGTGAATTAAATCCTGCGTTGCACGTGAAGCTAGAAAAGATTATTCGCAAAGCGCTGGAGAAAGACCGTGAGTTGCGTTATCAAACGGCCTCCGAAATGCTCGCCGATTTAAAGACAATCAACGCCGTCGCGCCCGAGCTGGCAACCCCAATCCCCCCGGCTTCTTTATCCCATAGTAGACGTTCGATACATCGGGGGCAGCGGGGGAAGGCCTTTGCCGTTATCGGATTGCTAATTTTCGTGGGCACCGTTGGTTTTTTGTGGCGGTACTTCCGGCCTTTCTCACCAACAGAAGTAAAGGAGCGACAGCTCACCACGAATTCCGGCGACAACCCAATCAGCGGCGCGGCCATTTCCGGAGATGGCAAGTATCTCGGGTTTGCTGACAACGTCGGTCTTCACGTTCGATTTCTTGAAACCGGAGAGACTCGTGACATCCCTAACCCAGCGCAATTTGGGGACGCTCACGTATTTTGGAGCATCCACTGGTTCCCGGATAGCACGCGGTTTTTGGCGGTCTCGCACCCGTTTTCCGGTTGGAATCGTGTGATTACGTGGGAGGCGTCCTTAATGGGCGGTGAACTCCACAAGTTCCGCGATGACGTGGAAGCCTGGGATATTTCTCCTGACGGTTCAACGATCGCGATGACCAAGGCCGATGAGCACGAATTTCGACGCATGCGCGAACTGTGGGTGATGGGCCTTGATGGAAGCAATCCACGAAAACTGCTCGATGCAGGTGACCTCGGCTCTCTTGAATCCGTCCGGTGGTCCCCGGATGGAACAAAGTTACTCTACCTGAAGCATGACGAGCCAACTCGACGATCAATTGAGATTCAAGACGTCAGAAGCAGCGCCAGCCATGTAGTGTTTTCTGATCCGCAGCTTCGCGACCTTTATTGGTTGCGCGACGGCCGTGTAGTGTATGCCATGGCTCAGAGAGGAGCGAACGACCAAACGTGTAACTACTGGGTCGCACGAATCAATGGGGAGGTCGGTGCATTCACCTCAGCAGCTCGACCGCTTACTGATTATCGGGGCGTTTGCATAGAAGACACCTCCGCAACTGCAGACAGCAAAAAACTCGTCTTCGCGAAACGATCAAACCAAGGTGGCGTATATGTCGCTGATGTCGAGACGGATGGCATGCGAATTACTCCTCCAAAGCACCTGAGCATGACAGAAAGCATGGAATCCCCAAACGGGTGGACGGCTGATGGCCGTGAAGTCGTGTTTACTTCGAATCGGGACGACAAGGTGGGAATTTATCGAATGCCTTTGAGGGGGGGACAAGCAAAGCCATTGCTGGTGGAAGAGACTGGCAGATTCGGATTCCCGCGGCCGAGCCCCGACGGAGACTGGCTGCTGATTGAGCGTTTGACCCCCGGCACGGTTCCAGGGACTCACGCGGATCTTCTCAAAGTGCCAATGACCGGAGGTCCAGAAGAATTTATTGCCAGCGATATCTCGGGAACACCTCATTGTGCAGCGCTGTCCATTGCGCTGTGCGCATACGCGAAGAAGGTGAACGACGAGCTCGTGTTTATGAGCTTCGATTCGCAACTTAAGCAGAGGCACGAGCTAGGACGCTTCAGATACCCTGATTCCAAGGGATTCTATATTGGGCGCTCTCACCAGATGCCACTCGTATTGCTATCCTCCAGGTAACGACGGGCAACATTTACCTACTCGATCTGAAGACGCACGTTCTTCGGCACATCATAGTCAAGCACTGGAACAATCTTATTAATTTGGATTGGACATCCGATGGGAAGGGTCTCTTTATGGCCAGCCTTCAACCTGGAGCCGTCCTTCTGCATGTCGATTTGCAAGGCAATGTCAAGGTGTTATGGGAGCCAGGTGGAGACCATATGATTTGGGCATTATCCTCACCCGATGGGAAGCACTTGGCAATGTCATTCTTTTCAACAAACGTGAATGTGTGGATGATGGAGAATTTCTGATATGTTCGTCGGAAAAGATCGCAACGAGGCAACCCTCGCAAACAGGACAGGAATGGATCCCTCTCCTCGCTTGCGTTATTCACCCTTAGCCATAACCATATTAAGTTTTCTTTAATCTCCCAAAGACTATGATGTGCTTCGAAAGGGCCAGTGTTCTGACCCAGTTCTTGCAGGTTGCCCCGTTTCCAGTGCGGCATTCCTACAAGGGTCAGGAATATATCTGAAGCGTTTCTATAATCCCCTCTACGTTCAGATTTGCGGTGCCGGGGGGCAGATTCCCAATCAAGATTGCAAAAGTACCGAGGCCCGCAAGTGCTAGAAGAAGGTTCAATGCCGAAGGAAGAGTAATGAGGCGGAAACCGTCTCTCCCAAGTCTGTACACCTTCAATCAGCGTACCTTCACCCATCGTGCATTTAGCGATGTACCCCGTGATGCGCGAACTGCTGCTGCCATTAACGGGTGGAATTGAGTGGGTCTTCCGGTCGGATAGTCGGCAACTCGGAACCAACCATATTTTCAGGGCTAGGCCGCCAAAAGGTTATATGTCGTCGGTCTTGTCACACCGAACTCACTAGCCAGCGCAGCCTTGCTAGTACCGGCACCCTCTCACGAATGATCTGAACCCGAAGCCGATGACATTGTGGACTGGCGACCACGATAGTTGCCTGGCTTAGCTTGGCGGTGGATTGACGAACACGACATCTCCTGTACCTTACTGATTGATCTTGCCAAAATTCGACTTGCGAGGTGCCATCGGAGGATGGCTTTGAGCTGTGTGCAGATTGAATTGAGTCGCGAACCACTCTATGTTCTCAATTGGGTTCGTGATGCGTGGGGTGCTTTGAAGCATCTGTTCGCCACAAAGAGAACACTTGGCAGAGATAGGGATGCCATTGTCGTCATATCTTGTTTGCAGGACTGGCACATTGGACATGTAGCGATTCTATTCCTTTACGACTACGTGCATCACGTGAGCTTTTTTGATCATTCAGTCACTCCCTGCATTCGTATAATCCCGTGTATTGAAGGCGAAATCGAAATATTGTCAGTCGAGTTGGACGGTAAAGATGGTCTGCTGGTGACGTTTTCGACGGCACGACTGGCGGATTTGTGGTCGAGGAACTACAGCTAAGACCAGTTCGAGAGCGTATGGAAAACAATCACAATCCTCGAGTGAGTTTATGACGTTGATTTCAAAGTGGTGGGGTGCGAAAGCGAGTCACGGCGCGTTCTTTGGTTGATTGGCGGTGGGACATTGAGCAGCTGCGACGTGCAACAGTTGACGGCGAACAGCGCCACGAGGTTCGTAAAGTAGCTGCCGATGAGGCCAGCTCTCGATAGTTCGATACCTGACCGAACCAACTTCTTGCAACCAATGTCAGAACATCCGCCTCCACGAGGCGCATCTGTGACACCATAGCTGCCATGAGTATCCAGCCTCAATATGACTTGCTCAGCGTGCTGCGCTCGAATCTGCGCCGCATCGAGGAGGAGACTTCCCAACGTGAACTGACACCTGAGGCTAGGGAATTGAAGACTCTCCTGCTCCATCGAATCGCAATCATCGAGGCTGCCATGGAAAGTCTCGCGGAGATCATCACAAAGAACAAGGGAGAGAACTAGAACTTCTAGACACCCTCCCAGATAGTGCGCATAGGTTATTTGAATTGTGCTCAGGGTGCTTCGAGCAGTAATGCGATCTGAATGCGTCTTGAATCTCTTTGGGTATGGGATCAAATTTCCACGATAAGAGTGGAACTAGACCTAGCCAACTGCACATGCTACATCTCCATCCGTCGAAGATGCGGTCTCTTTGTCGGATCAGTGTCCTGCCCTTAAGCATGCTAAAAGTTTACTTCCGTGTCGATTCGCAAAACATATTGAATCTTAAACGGTATTACTTTGATACCAAGGAGAACTGGCGGCACTCAGCGTGGATTCTCAAACTGAGTTAGTTACAAAACTAGAAACCAAAAGTTGCAAGCCTTTCGTTCCACCCGGTGGAGCAAAACGTGTGGTAGCCTTCGGCTAGTTATACCAATCATCTAATCCATGTCGAACGAAGAAAGGGCTCCTAAGGAACCCTCCTCCTAGGAGCCGTTTTTTGTTGGAACTGTTACCCATCCACCGCGCGACGCAGCGATCACGTACATGGCCGCTCCGATGATATTGATCGCAAACAAATCTTTTGCTCTCAAGTTCCGGGTTGGCGGTTACTTGACTGCAATCCCCGAAAAAGCCTTCCAATTCGATCAGTGAGTGACTCGGCATTGTGCTTAGCGAATAGCCGCTATAGATCGGCGACCCCACGCTCGTTCCCGGATACTAGGCAACCCAACCACTTCGTATTCGGGGATTTCGGACCATTGGATCGGGTCGCGATCAACTCGTCACATACCCGTCACGAAACTTTCGGGTGCGTATCTGCTCTGATTAGAATCTACTGATTCGCCGAATGGAGCCATCGTATGACCCTTGAACGAGCTGTGTCAGGCTTTCTTCTGCTATTGTCTTTGCCGAGTGGGATAGTGGCTGCCCAGGGAACGACGCAACCTGAAAAGCCCAAACTCGCCGGGAACATTTTCAAAAATGTGCAGGTGCTGAAGGACCTTCCCGAGCAACAGTTCTGGGAGACGATGTCCTTCTTCACTGACTCTTTGGGCGTCAACTGCGAGCGCTGCCACGAAACCCCATTCGAAGCCGATAAGAAACCCGAAAAGATCAAGGCGCGACAGATGATCCGGATGGTCCTCGACCTGAATGCGCGCTACTTTGACGGGACCCGCAAGGTGACCTGCAACAGCTGCCATCGAGGAACGACCATCCCGCTGGATGAGCCTTCCCTCGATGCGCACCGCTGGATGGATTTCGGCCGCGCTGAAGGCCCGTTGCCCGACGGTGCAGCCTTGATTGCGCGCTACAAGAGGCTGACAGGCGTTTCTGCCGCTGCGGCTCTCCATGCCGAGCGCGTCTCATACGAGATGACGATATATCTTTCTGAGGCTTCTCCAAGAAGGCAGAACACCGAGCTCACTATAGCCGCGCCCGACCGCTTTCGCATGAGCACACGCAATGATGCGAGCACCCGGGAATGGATTCGCGACGGAGCCACCGGCTGGACCCATGACGCCGATGGCTGGCAAGCGGTAGACGGCAGCAAGATGTTCGACATATCCAGTGAAGCCTCATCGTTCAAGTGGGAGAACTTGAAAGACGTTACCGATCCGAAGAGCCTCAAGATGGACATGGCGCGTGGCCGCCAAGCCACCGTCGTGGAAGCCAGGGACCACGGCGAGCGGGTGTGGCTGTATTTCGACAATAAAACGGGGTTGCTCCTCCGGCGCAGAGCATTTTCCCCTTCCTATTTTGCGGACTCCTGCTGGGACATAGAGTACGACGACTACAGACGAGTGGGCCCAGTGGTGCTTCCGTATCTAGTTCAGATCCTTAACCCCTCCGGCAATGGACTGACGATTCGCAAAGTCAAAGAACGGGCCCTGGTGCGAAATCTCGACGCCCGGCTCTTCGCAAAGCCGGACGGCGTAGCCCAAAATCCAGTAAGGTCAGAGTAGACGGTGATTGGCCCCGTGAGGCCTAACTGCCCGGCCTGTGAGACTATTTTGGACAAGGAAACTACGTGTGACCTTCGACATGTTCGTGCAGGAAATGCTCGCCTGGTTCCCATTTCTTCGCGCCAAATGTATGGCCTACATGGATGAAGACGAGCCATTGGCGTATATTGCTTTGGGCTGTGTGTTCAATCCGTGGCTCGAAGAATCTCTCAATGCTGGAGACGTTGCCAACGTCACTAAAGCTTGCAAATTCCTGGAGCACGCTCTCGTCGAGGGCAAGAGTGACGATCGAATCGAAAATCTCATAGCGATCGAGATTGGAGAGTGGCTCCCAGAGGTGAAGAAGAACAAGCTTCTACTTTCAAATCTCGGACCGGAAACTCTTAGCGCATGCAGTTATCACATCAGCCGACTGCCCGGAGAATAGTCCTGCCCACCATCGGAGTTGAGCAAGTTCTTGCTCTCAAAGTCACAGTTGCCGGTCACCCTTGCGATGGCTGCTAGCATGGCTGGTATGAGAAAAGTTCTGGCTGTGGTGATATTTGTTTTGGCTGCATACTGCTTATTGCTCACCATCGCTGGGGTTTTTAGAAGCTACGCGGCCCATATACATGGGACCTTTCGCGGACATTCGTTTCATGGGTATACGGGTGCAACAGTGGCTTTCATGGTTGCGACTGGCATTCTTGGCTGGGCTGGATTCAAACTGTGGCCAAAGCGCATCGAGTAGGCCAGTCGGACCGAATCTGGGTTTAACACCCGATGCAGTGAGTCACAGAAATGAGTATTGTGGGCAACGGAGACTTTGACAAGGAATTGCTCTCATTCGACAGTAGCCGGTAATTCGGCAACAATGACAATGTCTATCGTCAGTACCATAGCCTACAGCTCAATGAACACCTCTGCGATTGATGTCGCTCCCATCAGATGCTTCGCGCTTCCGCAACGCCTCTGCCTTCGCATCTTGGTTGGGCCACAGAGGATCGGAGCCTGTTTGGCGATTTTTCAGCGTGAGCCTGAAATCGGCACATTTCGCCCCGATCGCGTCTGCGAAACGCTGGATGGTGCGCCCTTTGCTCTTGCATCTGCAGATTTCAACCGCGACGGCAAGGCCGACCTCGTTGTAAGCACCTACGTGCGACTGAATTAGAGCGGAACGCCCGTGACGGGCGCAAGGCCGCGACTGGCAACACTGATTTCGATAGGCGAAAGCTTTTACTGGTCTTCGAGCGTGAACTGGAGCAATATCGCAACGACGTCCTTGCAGATCATGGACCTGAACGATGATGGTAAGCCAGATGTCGTGGCCGAGGGCGCATTCCTGTTCGAAAATGATGGCAACGGGGTTTTCAAGGCCCCACAGATCTTCGCAACGGGCGCACAAAACACATTGGTGCCGTTGATCCACCGCGGATCACTGCCGGCGCTTTTCTACGTAAATGGCGGAAACATCGATTACCGCCTGAACACGAGTCCCAAATAGCGCCCCTCAATAAGGCATGACCTACACAACTAATACGTGCGCAAACGACAGGTCCTGATCACAGCAAAAAAACGCGCTCTCCAGAGCGCGTGGGAATCTCATGCTTTTCTGTTGACAAGTGACTTACATGGAGGCCGGTCACTCACCCACTTTAGAAAAAATGTAGCAGGGCATAGCGACGAAAAAGACGCTATTCATAGCGGAGTGCAGCTGCGGGATCGACCTTCAAAGCACGCATCACAGGAGCGAAGCTCGCGAGGATCGCGACAAGCGCAACAAAGCATGTGAGCCCGCCAAATATCCACGGATCGTAGTAGGAAACGCCATAGAGAAAGTCATTCATTTCGGGGGACGTGAGCGTACTGTGGAAAAAACCTGAAAGCCCTGCTCCGCTTGCGATTCCAATCATTGTTCCAGCGATAACAGGTCGCAATCCCGGCAGCGCAACACCGCGTAGAACGTCACCCGCCGTCGCCCCCAGAGCCATACGCACACCGATCTCCTGCCTTCGCTGGCTCACTATGAATGCCATCCGGGAGTGCCTGCATCATCTGCGATGTCGTAACGTTGGTGCACCATTCTGCCCGATGTATTCAATGACGAGTTCTGTTGCCGAACTACATGAGCCACAAATCGGCGGGATGAAGGCTGGTACATGACATCGGTGTGATCCCGCGCTAACGAAGGAGGTTGCATATTTCGTTCCGCTGTCGGAGATCACATCGCCCATCGGTTGTTGAAGCATGCGGATTTGCGTCTCGTCGTCTAATGGCGCAGTCATGTGTTGGATCCAGGTGGTTCTGATCTGACGATTACTGCTTCGTCTTGGCGGCCGAAATTCGTTGCCTGCTTCGAGCCTGAACTGTCAGCTCAAGAGCGGCCTGGGTTATTGGATCTTCGGGCTTGAGTGCTTTCGCGGCCAGCAATTCCTTTTCGCCGTTGTCAAGGTCGCCAGCCTGGCACTCGATAATTCCGAGTTTCCTGAAAAGGTCAGCTTTTGCGGCGCATTCACCGCAGGCGGCGATTGCTTCTTTCATCTGCTGGATCGCTGCAGGCCAGTCGTGAGCGGATGCCGCTTCGATGCCGTTGTTCGCAAGAGTATCCGCCCTGTCCAGGATGCGCCGCTCCTTCTGAACGGCCAGATAGCGGGCCATCAGAGTCTCGGATTCAGCCCGATCAGCAGATTGGATCGCACGTGCGAGACTGATCAGCGCCTGAGCAAATTTAGGATCGACCTCGATTGCCTTGCGCCACGCGATGAAAGCCTTCGAGGTTTCCGACATCTTCTCGAGAGATTGACCGAGCAGATACCACGCCATTGCGTTTCGTGGCTGCAGTTCGACGGTCGCTTTAAACTGGTTGGCTGCAAGCGCGTAGTCGCCATTCTGCTTCTCGATGAGGGCGAGGAAGTATCGAGGCTCGGGCATTTTTGCATCGAGCTTGCAGGCGGTCTCAAACTCAGAGAGCGCTTCCTTGCTGCGACCCAGATCGTACAGAATTCGTCCGCGATAGAAATGGGCCACGGCGGACTGGGGAGCAAGGCGGACCGCCTCACCGGTCTCGTCTAGGGCGGTGGGTAAGTTGTAACTGGCTGAGAGCGCAAGCGCGAGGTCCAAATGGGCTGCGGCCGAATTGGGTGCCAGATCCGCTACCTGTTGAAGGAAACTGATTCCCTCGGCAACCTTTCCCATTTTCACTTCCGCTTTACCAACCGTTGTCAACGTTGCGGGATCCTTTGGCGCGAGCGCGACCGCTTTTTCGAGTTCCTTCTCAGCGTCGAATTTCCTGTTTTGCTGGGCAAGGATCAACCCGAGGTTCAGATGGCCCTCCTTGTAGTTCGGATCGTCCTCCACGGTCTGGCCGAGGAGTTTCTCCGCCGAAGTCAAGTCCCCTTTCTTCGCGTAAAGCATCGCGAGATTTCCGCGCGCCTCTACGAGTCCTGGTTGCAGGTCAAGCGCAGATTCAAACCGCTTCTGCGCGGATTGCGTTTCTCCTTTGGCCAGTTCGAGGCGGCCTAGTTCGGCTTGGATCTTCGCCTGTTTCGGATCCATATTGACCGCATTTCGGAGAGTGTCTTCGGCACTCTTCATATCGTTCGTGGCCTCAAGTGCGAGTGCGAGGTTATAAGCCGTCCAGGCACTGTTCGGCATCTCTTCGAGCATGTGGCGGTAGATCTGGACTGCTTCAGTTGCCTTCCCGGATTGCAGCAGATCGTTGGCCTTGGTGCCCTCCGCCGCCAACTGACTACTCAGGGATTCTTTGTTCTGTTCTTTACGCAGTTGCTCAACGATCTGCGCTGATTCCTGCGTCTTGCCAAGCGAGCGCAGTACCGCAACAAGTTGGTATTTTGCAGCTCTATCCCCGGGTTTCAGCGCGACAGCCTTCTGAAGATGTGGGAGCGCCAGTCTCGGTTTTCCCATGCGTCCCAGAAGGACCCCAAGCTGATATCGAGCCTCAAAGTCGTCGGGCATCCGAGAAGCGCCGAGTACAAGTTCCGGCTCCGCCTTCGCGTAATCGCCGAGTTGCTGATACACGGTGCCAAGCATGACGTGCCCTGAGGCATCGTTTGGTTTCTTTCGCACGTAGTCACGCGCAGGCGCGAGCGCCTCGGTATATGCCGATGTGTCGATCAGGGCTTTGACCTGTGCGGCAAGAGCAACCACATCGCCAGGCTCCCGACGGACCACCTCATGGTATTCGTCGGCGGCTTCGCGATCACGACGCTCGTTTGCATAGATGTTGCCAAGAGCAAAGTGTGCAGCTGTCAATTCGGGGAAGCTCTTGGTTAAATCCGTTAAGAGCTGGATGGCGTCCGCAACATCGGCTCCCACCAACGGCGGAATTCCATTTGCCTGCCGCGCCTTGGCAGCTTTGTAAGTAGCCGTTGCCAAAGCGAGCCGCATATCCGGAGCGTCCGGCTGAATGGTGAGAGCCTTCCGCCACAAATCAACGGCAGGGTCATATCGTCTCTCCCTCACAAGGACCTGCGCCATCCCGTCCATTGCGCACACAGATTGTGGATCCGCAGCCAATGCCTTGCGAAATTCAGTTTCAGCCTCGGCTGGTTCAGTGAGAGAAGACCCTATTGCGCAATGCGCTTGTGACAATGCTGGATCGTATTGCAGGGCGAGTCGGAACTCACCGATCGCAGCGACTGTCTGATTTTGATTTAGCAGAACAAGCCCAAGATCGAAATGTGCCTCTGCCGAGCGGGGATCCAGATGCAAAGCATGTTTGAAAGCCGCGACTGCACAGTTGGAATCTCCCTTTTGAGCGAACCAGACTCCTATCGCGTTATAGACTCTGGCGGGAGGCGTGCCGGCTGGCGACTGGGCCGCCGAAGCCGGCGGCTTGCAGGTACTCGGGAGTTGAGCTTGCGCGGATATTCCTAGCCCGAGCAGGAACACACTACAGCCGATAAGTGATCGCTTCACGACGAATCCAGTCCGCTTGATCCGCTTCATTGTTGAGTGGTGCTGCGGGGTTCAACTACTTCGAGTATGCGATTCGCATTCACAGTGTGCAATAGCTGGTGCGTACCCGATGGCCAGCGAATTTCTATCTCCTTGATCACGCGCGAGCTTCCCAGACCGAAGTGGACGCGCGGGTCGCTGGAAGCCGCATAGCCGGTACTGGTAGTTGCCTCGTTGTACAACATCCTGCCATCGTCTGTGGTGATTCGAATTCTTGCGCCGATACCCATCCGGTTGCTCTTTGTTCCAACAAGTTTGATCAGAATCCAGTGATTACCCGTCTGCGTCACATTGCGGAAGACACTGACCGGAGCGCCGAGAGCCGTCACCACCAGGTCCATGCGTCCATCGTTGTAAAGATCACCAAACGCGAGTCCTCGATGCGGTGCCGGTCGAGTGAAGTCGGGTCCGGCGGTCGCGCTCACATCTTCGAATTGGGAGTTCCCAAGGTTGCGAAAGACGGTGTTAGGCTCAGAATAGCTAAAATGGCGTGAAATCTCACCGATGTTGTCCATTACATTGCTGCGGGCTACCACCAAGTCTTTCCATCCATCGTTGTCGAGATCGACGATGGCATTCGACCAGCCTGACATTGCCCTGGTGAGATTCGCAACCCGGCTGTCCCGACCCGCATTGCGGAACTGTCCCTTACCGTCGTTGATCAACAACGGAAACGTTTCGTTCTCGATCGCGGTATGCCAGAGATCCGGTAACCCATCGTTATTCAGATCCCTGAAATCCGCACCCATCCCTGCCAATGAGGTTCCCTCGTCGTTGTAGGCCACGCCGGCCTGAAAACCTACTTCTTCGAATCTCTTTCCACCGAGATTGCGAAACAGCAAATTCGGGCTATTGTCGTTGGCAACAAAGACGTCGAGAAAGCCGTCGCCGTCGTAATCCGCAAAGACGACACCCATTCCCTTTCCGAGCACGGATGATATCCCGGTCTCGGCGGACACATCGGTGAACGTGCCATCTCCGTTATTCCGGTACAGGGTGTTGGGCAGCGGAGCAAAGCTGCCGGGGTGACAATAACCGCGGCCGTTCAAGCCCACGCAAACGGGTTCGTAACTCGGATCCCATTGGCAGTAGTTTGCAACAAACAAGTCGAGCAGCCCGTCATTGTTGTAGTCGAACCAACCGGCCGCGATTGACCACATCTTGCGGCCTTTATACAGCGCGCCACCCAAACCCGCTTTCACAGTGACATCGGTGAAAGTGCCGTCACCATTGTTGTGAAGGAGCTGATTCCCGTTGACATTAGCCAGGAACAAGTCGGGAAAGCCGTTGTTGTCGTAGTCGCCTACAGCAACTCCCATTCCGTATCCGGCTCCGGCGACTCCGGCCCGCTCGGTAACATCAGTGAACGTTCCATCGCCATTGTTGTGAAAAAGACGGTTCCAGTACTTTGGACTCGTCTTCACCAGGGACGGCATCTCAGCGCCGTTGACCAGATAGATGTCGAGGAAACCATCTCCGTCGTAGTCGAACAACGCTATACCTGCGGGCATTGTCTCGGGCTGATGTTTCTCTGGTGTAGGGCAGTTCTCCACAACAAAATGCACGCCCGCTTTTGCGGCGATGTCCTCGAATCTGATGTTGGAAGGAAGTGCCGCACTTGCGGATGGATTGAGAAGGAAAGGTTGACTGCGTGGCGATCGCAGCCATGGAAGCATGAGTTGGGGAATGAGCATACCAGCCCTACGCATGAAACGGCGCCGGGTTTTGTCGATCATCGAAGGAGGATCAGTGGCCTTAGGCGGAGATGAGGATCTTGGCAAATGTATCTCCTCAAGTACGACGGAGCTAAGCATTAGGTTCAGGAGAACAAACGCATTCGATTCGTCGTGACCTCTCCAAGCAGATTGAACGAGCTAAAACAAGAATATCGCCGCGACTTTGCGCCCGGCGATATCTTTACTGTGCAGTACCCGGGTCTCATTCACAACCGCAAACAAAGACCCGGGCGCAGCATCGTTACAAAGCTAGTAATAGAGTTTCAGACTCATCTGCAACTCTCGCGGCGCGTTCCATTGGCTGGTGATTTGTCCGAAATTCGTGTCGTTGATGGTCGAGTCCGGCGGATTAAAGACAACATTGTTAAAGAGGTTGAAGGACTCGGCGCGGAACTCAAAGTATCGTTGCTCTCCAAGCCCCAGGTGGAACTGGCGGAAGATAGAAAAATCAACATTGTTCCAATGCTGCCCGACCCATGGGTTCACTTTTTCGTTACCATACGTGTAGGGCGCTTGTTGAGCAAAGGCGTCTGTATTGAACCATTTCTGCTGCGTATGGATACCAGATCCACTGTTCGGGTTGCCAACGACGTCGACGCGCTGCTGGTTGCAGCAACCCACATTTTCTGGATCGCTGTTGGTGGTGATGGTGTATGGCTTCCCCGAGGTGACTTGCACAATGCCGTTGATGGACCATCCTCCAGCCAACGTAGAGACCAGTCTGGAAGCAGATTTGTTGTACGGCGAGTCGGCCGTGAATGCCACTGAAAAGACGTGTTTCTGATTGAGATCAGAGGTACCGTAATCGCCGGCTTTGTTATACGGATTCGTCGAGTCGCAGCTTGCCCCGAGGTTGCAGCCGTCTGCGTCTGAATGCGAAAGCGTATAAGCGGCCAGGAAACTAAGCCCATGGACGGGACGTTTTGTGACGGTGACTTGCAGCGCGTTGTAACGGCTGTTGCCCACGCTCTGGTCAAACCATTGTTGAAGCATGTACGGATAGGGCCGTCGCGATTGGATGTCGCCAGGTCCTGGTTGGGGAACGTTCAAGACCGGACCCCAGTCCTCATGTCTGCCGTTTGAACCTACGTAATTGGCATCGAGAGTCATATTGCTTGGCAGCTCCCGCTGGATACCGACATTCCACTGGTCGAAGACCGGAGTCTGGAAGTTCGGATCTACCATCCACTGGCTCACCTGGCTAAAGTCGTTGATTGGATAAACGATTGATCCGCCGCTGCCAAATTGCAGAGGATCGGCCGCAGTCACAGTGGGAATGTTGGTATTCAGACCGTTGTTTTGGATGGTGGCAACTGCCGGCCAGTTCCCCCCGAAGTTCTGCGATAGCTGCGTGATATCCGCCCACTCATCGTAGAAGCGGCTATAGGCTGCGCGAAGGACGGTTTTGTTATTGACGCGGTAGGCCAGCCCAAGTCGGGGAGCCCAATTGAAGAGCGAGTTCTTAATCACCCTCAGGGAAGGGCTCACGATAGCGTGCGCTGGGAGCCCACCCGGAGCAGGCGTGCTCGATGCAGTGTAAGTGCCGGTCGGAATACACGGTGCGCCTTGTGTCGCAGAACAGTCTGGCGGAAGTGCGTTGAGAATGTATTGGCCGGTGATCGGGTTCGCCTCTCCCGTGTAGTAGTTTCCGCCTTTACCGGTCCCATAAATCGGCGTCAACACCATGTCATCTCGGAAACCGAGGTTAATAGTAAGACGGCTGGTGGCCTTGAACTGGTCCTGGATGAAGATTCCGTTGATCCAGCCGCCGCTGGCTACTTCGTGTATGTTTCGGTAACCGGCCGCGGACGGAATACCGAGCAGCAGGGACGCCCAACTGTTTCCGCCCACGCCTTGATCTGCACCCACGCCCGCGGTTTGCTTCGCTGCAAAACCGATATTGGAGTATGCGATCGGCGACGTGAAGCTGTTCGTTTCAAAATCCGCGCCAACCTTGATGGTGTGCCTGCCCAAGATTTTGGTGAATGAACCGCCGAATTGCCAGTCATCCGCCAACCCTGAGGCTTGCAACTGCGAACCACTCAACCCGACATAACCGTCCGCTGTGTACTGCGGCGCGTAATCCGTATCGTTCAGAACCGTAAAGAACGGGGACATCCCGAGTGTCTTCAACTGTCCAATAAATGCTGCGTCCTCACCGGTATGAGCTGTTCCTGTGTAGGTGTACCCGTAGTTTCTGCTAAAGTACACATCCGAGAAGGCGCTGGGGTTGAAGGTGTGAGTCCAATGTCCAATGTAGTTGTGACCTGGAACATGGATGAAAGCATTGCCAATTGTCCCTGAAGGATTTGTCTTGTACAGATCGAACTGGCTGTAACGAAACATCAGCTGATTATTGTTGCCGAAGTTCTGATCGACACGGAGCGTCCCCGAGTATTGGTCGGCTGTGGACCTTCCGGGGTAAAAGAGGTTTGATCCATTTACAGTCGTATCACCACCGGATGGAATGATTCCCTGATAGGCCGCCGAGATCGGGTCGATTCTGGACTGTGGGATACAGTTGATGTGGCCATTGCATAACGCAGTGTTGCCTGGCCCTTCGTTATACTCATCGGTAAAAGTCTGCCGCGAATACGAATTGGTTGCGGCGTTGTATGTCGTGGTTGCCGGGTCGTACAGGGTTACACCCAGGGCGCTGAAGTCACCGGAGCGCATCGCATCCGTTGCTGCCAGCGCTCCAGTTTCTGAAGCGGAGCGGTACTTGTAAGTCTCCCACGCTGCGAAAAAGAACGTGCGGCCCTTGCCGTTGTAGAGCTTTGGAATCGAGAGTGGACCGCCGATGGTTGCGCCGTACTGATTCTGCCGCAGCGGAGGCAGCGTTTTTTCGAAGTAGCCGGTCGCATCCATCACCTCGTTTCTCAGGTACTCCCAAAGGGCGCCGTGATACTGGTTGGTTCCGGATTTTGTGACCACGCTGACCGCTGCCCCGGCAGCCCCGCCATACTCGGCGAGATCATTGTGTCCCTGACTCTTAAACTCCTGAATGCCGTCTACGATCGGCGCGTAGTTATAGGTCCCCGACAAGGTGTTCAGATCGTTCGATCCATCGAGTATGAACAAGTTGCTACGGTTACGGGCACCGTTCACTGCCGGGAAACTAAATTGTCCGACCGACGCACCATTCCACCCTCCCCCTCCGCCGCTGTTCTGGTCGGTGTTGAGGTTTACCGTTCCGGGTGTGATCAACAGCAACTCGGTGAAGTTGCGACCGTTGAGAGGCAGGTCGTTCATTTGATCGGGTGAGACGACTGTACCCAATTCCGAAGTCGCGGTCTGTAACGCGGGCGCTTCGGCGGTCACCGTAACGGTGCTCGTCGTTCCTCCGACATTCAGGTGGTAGTCGAAAGTCGCGGTCTGGCCAACCTGGAGGGTTACCGGCGGCTGGGAAACTGCACTAAACCCACTCGCGGAAACCTGCATGCTGTAACTGCCGGGCACGACACTCGGGAAGTTATAGACTCCGTCTGTGTTGCTGGCTGTCTTCCTCACCACTCCAGTACTTACGTTCGTGAGTTCAACCTGCGCGTTTGCGATCGCAGCGCCGCTCTGATCTTTAACGAGACCGGTGACGTTTGCGGTTGCCTGCTGAGCCATGGCGCCTGGGGCGATCAGCCCTGCAATGCTGAAGAGCATCACAAGCAGCGCACGTTGCCAGCCTAAATTTGCGTTGATTCCGCTTGCCGGTTTCATTTGGCCTCCTTAACGACAGGTTTATAGGTGAGCAAAACTGCCGGTGTTCTTAGTTTTTACGTTCTTGGGGAAATCGGGCAGAAGATAACAGGAGCGTTTTCACCAACCTCTAATTCAGCTAGCGGCACCGCTAACGTTATCGTTAACTGGCGAATGCTAGTCTTAATCTGAGTTGGCTGTCAAGGTCTTTTTGACGAGTTGTGCGGAACGGGTCTGCTTGTCTTTTCAGAGCGGATCGCGATCCATAGAATTCCGGCCTTAGGGATCCTTCCTGTTTTGAGTTCACGATTCTCACAAAAGATGATGTTCCGTCGCGGCGCCAGCCGGCTCAGGACAACCGACA
>Ga0207639_10000504_pt1 | contig 27007 bp, 27 predicted proteins | sample KBSCornC32_FD_184299 | JGI IMG/M metagenome (GOLD analysis project Ga0207639, IMG submission 184299) | Corn rhizosphere microbial communities from Kellogg Biological Station, Michigan, USA - KBS Corn C3-2 (SPAdes) (version 2) | ecosystem: Host-associated > Plants > Roots > Rhizosphere > Soil ...
GATGGCGGCGACGATGCCGATCACGCCCTGCACGATGCGGGCGGCGAGCGGCGGCACGATCGCACCCGCGCGCCACAGCGCCAGCCCGGCGAGCAGGGCGGGCAGGCCGAGTTCCCGCAGCGCGTCGAGGGAAAGCGGCAGGTCGCTCGCCAGCAGCGGAGAGCCGTAGAGCGCGGACTGCGCGTAAACCGCCCACTGCAACAGCGGATCGAAGCCGCCGATCAGGGTCAACAGGGCGTGGAGCGCCAGCGTCGGCCGCATCGCCCGGCCCAGCCCGCGCCGCGCGCCCTCCGCACCGGCCAGCAGCGCCAGCGCCATGGCGATCGCGAAGAGATTGCCGGCCAGACCCGCATAGCCCGCGAGGGCGACGAGAACGCCGGTGCCGAACGCCAGCAGGGTGAAGCGGGAATCTTCGGCTCGCGGGGCGCTTCGCCAGCCGAGGACCGCCGCACCCACCGGCACCAGCGCAAGGGCGAGCGCCAGCAGGGCGAAGGAGGGACTGCGGCCGTCATACTCATAAAATTGCAGCCGCGCGACCAGCCAGACGACCACCGCGCCGCCCGCGATCTGTCCCGCTTCCAGCAGCGAACCGTCGCCGCGCCACAGGTTGCGCAGCGCGCCGACGCCATGGATGAGGCCGAGTGCGCCGACGATGACCGCGAAACGGTCCATGGGCGGGGTCGGCCAGATGGACGCCAGCGCAAGCCCGACCGCGAGGCCGATGGCGGGGAGGAAGCGCAGGCTGCGCTCCCGATCCGCCAGCCAGACCACCGCCGCCGAAAGGAGCAGGTACAGCCCCCATTGCAGGAGGGCGAAGCCGCCGGTGGCCACGATGGCGGCGATCTGCAACGCCGCGACCAGCGCGCCGCCACCGCGCAGCAGCCGGCCCGACCATTGGCCCGCTGCGTCGGTCGCGTCTTCGCCTCCGACCGCCAGCAGCGGCAGGGCAAGGCCGAGCAGGAGGACGAGCATGCCGAGGGAGAGGGTCGCGGCGATATCCAGCGCGCCGTTGAGGATGAGGATGCCGCTCCACCCCGCGCCGCCGATCATCGCGGCGACGCCGAGCCACAGCCAGCGTTGCCGGCGCGACAGGGCGGTAAGGCTGCCGATGGCGAGCGCCAGATAGGCGCAGAGCAGCGGCACGTTGGGCGGACCTGCCTGCACCAGCGCCGGCGCGGCGAGGCCGCCGACGAGGCCCAGCACCGCACTGGGCGCGCCGAAGCGCAGCGACAGCCCCATGGCGAGCGCGGTCACGACGGCGAGCCCCGCGAAAGCGACGCCGCCGCCGATGAGGCCATAAAGATTGGCGGCGGCGAGGATGGCGGCATAGAGGCTGGCGATGCCCGCGCCCGACAGCGCCTGATGCACGCGCACGTCATCGACGCGCGCCTGCTGGCGCAACGCCGCTTCCGCGCCGCCGATCAGCGCCGTTCCGAAGAGCAGGCCGATGACCACGCGGACCGCCGGCGAGAGCAGGCCGAGGTCGATGGAATATTTGACGAGCAGGACGCCCGCGACCGCCAGAGTGACGCCGCCCGCCCAGATGAGCAGCTTGCCGCCGAACAGTTCCTCGAAGCTCCAGCCGCGCTTCGGCTTGGGCGCAACCGGATCGGGAAGGGCGATCGAAGGCGCGGCGGTGATCCTATCGACGGATACTGGATCGACCGGAAGCGTATCGACGACGACCGGAGCAACAGCGACGGTTGTCGATACGACGGGATCGGGGACGATGCGCGCCACGGCAGGCACCGGACGGCTCGCGGGAGGGCCTGCCCACTGCCCCGCGGCATCGCGCTCGGCCAGGCGCGTCTCCAGCGCCTTCAGCCGGGACCGCGCGTCGAACAGCAGGACCGCCACGATGATGAGGCCGACAACCAGCAGGAACTCCATGCGCGAATCCTTTTTTGCGTCGACGCCCTCCTACTTCAAAATTATACAGTGTACAATTATAATTTGACGCCGTTCAATTGTAGGATTATCTGCGGTTTGGAGAGACGGGGAGGGAGTGGTGCGCATGGCTGGGTCATTTCTACACAGGCTGATTCGCGATCTGGAAGCGCCGATCGAGGCGCGGGGTTTCGGGACCGGCTGGTTCGCGGGCTTCTTCGCGCTGGTGCTCAGCATCGCGGGCCTGTGCTTCGTCGCCGCGCTGAACTGGCCGGGGCATCTGTCGCTGCCGCAACTGGCGGCGGTGCGCGAATGGCCGGGGTTCCGGCTGGTGGTGCATGGCACGCTGATCGCCGCCTATGCGCTGGCGCTGCTCAGCCTGCTGCTGCGGCCCCGCAAGGCGATCGGTCTGGCCGCGCTGCTGATCGCGCTCACCGCCACGCTGCTGGGCGGCGTGTCCGCGCCGGCCGGCGAGGCGCGCAACTGGGGCATTTTCTTCGGCGTCGATTTCTTCGCGATCAACATGATCGCCACCGGCCTGATGTTCGCGCCGCTGGAACGGCTTGCGCCGCGCAACGCCCGCCAGCGCCTGTTCCGGCCGGAATGGCGGGAGGATCTCTTCTATTATCTGGTCAGTTCGATGCTGGTCCAGCTCATCACCTTCCTGACGCTCGCGCCGTCGGGCTTCGTCAACGCGCATGGCGGCGCGCTGGCGGGGGTTAGGGCGAGCATCGGCGGCTTGCCGTGGGTAGTGCAATTCCTGCTGGCGATGCTGGTCACCGACCTGGCGCAATATTGGTTCCATCGCCTGTTCCACCGCATTCCCTTCCTCTGGGGCTTTCATGCGGTGCATCATTCGGCCAGGTCGATGGACTGGCTGGCGGGATCGCGGATGCATTTCGTGGAGATCGTCCTGCTGCGCGGCGTCACTTCGCTGCCGCTGCTGACGCTGGGGTTCCTGCCGTCGGTGATGCAGGCCTATGTCGGCATGGTCTATGTCTATTCCTCGTTGCTGCACGCCAATCTGCGCGGCGATTTCGACGGGCTGGGCCAGATCGTCGCCGTGCCGCGTTTCCACCACTGGCATCATGCGATGGAGGCGGAAGGCGTGGACAAGAATTTCGCGATCCATTTCCCCTGGCTGGACCGCCTGTTCGGCACCTATTATCTCCCCAAGGGCAAGTGGCCGCAGGGCTATGGCGTGCCTGAAACGGTGCCGAACGGCTATTTCGCGCAGTTGCGCTACCCGTTCGTGCGCCATCGCCTGGCCCAAAAGGCGGACTGACAGGGTGGGCAGACGATCCGACCATAGCCGCGAAGAATTGGCCGCGATGATCCTGACCGAGGGCCAGCGGCTGATGGCCGACACCGGCTTCGCGCGCTTCTCCGCGCGGGAGGTGGCGAAGCGGATCGGCTATTCGGTGGGCACGGTGACCAATGTCTTCGGCGGGATCGACGGGCTGGTGAGCGCGATCAACGCCCGCACCTTCCTGCTGTGGGCGGAGGCGATGGAGGCCCGGCTGGCGGGGGTCGCGCGGCAGGAGCGGATCACGACGCTGGTGTCGGGCTATTTCGCCTTCGCGACCGAGAACAGCAATCTGTGGTCCGCGATCTACGAACACCGCCAGCCGCCCGGCGAACCCATGCCCGATGCGCTGGTGGTGGCGCGCACCGCGCTGGTCACGATCATCACGCGGGAGGTGGCGGGCGTGCTGCGCCGCGCATCGCTCAACCTGGCGGCGGGCCTGTCCCACTCGCTGATCGCGACGGTGCATGGCCATTGCACCTTTGCGCTCAACGGCAGTTTTGGGTTGCTGGGCGAAAAGGATCCGCTCGGGCTGGCGATCGACCGCGTGCGCGAGGTGCTGCGCGCGCATGGGGCGGTGGTATGAGGGTCCGCCCGTGGCGCAGCATTCCCACCGGCCCGCAAGCCGGGATCAATGCACCGCCGACGTGTCCACCGGCGCTTTGACCTTGGGGGTAAACCAGATCAGCAGCGCCGAGCAAACCAGCACGAAGGCGGCTATCCAGAAGGTGTAGTTGATCGCCATGATGATCGCCTCCTGATCCACGATGTTGGAGATCACCATCCGGCTCTGATCGGCGGACATGCCGCTGTTGGACAAGGTGCGTTGCACCTCGTCCGGCTGGAGCCGCGAGACGATATCGGTGCGCGCGGTGCGCTGCGCATCGCCCCATACCGTCAGGACGAGCGAGGTGGCGATCGCCACCGCCATGGTGCGCAGGAAGTTCTGGAGGCCGGCCGCCGACGCCATCTCCTCCGGCGACACCGCCCCCAGCGTGATCGTGGTCAGCGGGATCATGAACAGGGGCAGGCCCAGGCCCTGCACGGCCTGCGGAAGCGCCAGGGTCCAGAAGTCCGCGCCGCTGGTCCAGTTGGTGCGCCAGACCGCCATGGCGGCCAGACCCAGCACGCCGGCCGAGACCATGATTCGCGCGTCGACCTTGCCCACGAGCCGCGCCGCCAACTGTGTGGTGACGATCGCGCTCATCGCGGTAAAGGCCGTCACCAGGCCCGCGTCGGCGGCGGGATAGCCCATCGAGGTCTGCAGCCATTGCGGGATCACGACGATGCTGGCGAAATAGGCGCCGTAACAAAGCGCCAGACTGAACACGCCAAACGAGAACCCCCGGTGGCGGAAGATGCGCAGATCGACGACCGGATGCTCCTCGGTCAGTTCCCAGATGACGAACAGCGCGAATCCTATCGCTGCGCCCGCGGCCAGCAGGACGATCATGGGGTCGGCAAACCAGTCATGGTCGCGGCCGATGTCGAGCATGATCTGGAGGCAGCCGATCCAGAAGACGAGCAGGAAAAGGCCGACGCGGTCGATGGGCAGTTTGCGCGTCTCCGTCTCCACCGGGCGCAGCAGGGCGAGCGCGGCCGTCGTGCAGAAAAAGCAGATCGGCAGGTTGATGAAGAAAATCCAGTGCCAGCTCCAGTTGTCGGAGATGTAGCCGCCGAAGATCGGGCCGGCCGCCGGTCCCAGCAGCGTGGTCATCGCCCACAGGCCCATCGCCCTGGTTCGCTTTTCCGGCGGGAAGATCCGCATCATCAGCGTCTGCGACATCGGCATGATCGGGCCACCGCACAGGCCCTGACCGATGCGGCAGACCACCAGCATATCCAGCGTCGGCGACAGGCCGCACAGCAGCGAGAATATCCCGAAGCCCAGCATGCTCGCCACGAACAGATTGACCGTGCCGAACCGCTGCGACAGCCAGCCGGTGAGCGGAACGCAGATCGCCTCCGACACCGCATAGCTGGTGATGATCCATGTCCCCTGATCGGGCGAAATGCCCAGATTGCCGGCGATATGCGGCATGGAGACATTGGCGATGGTGAGGTCGAGCACGACCATGAAGTTGCTGAGCGCCAGCACCATCCCGCACAAGGCGCGGCGGGAGGCGGGAATCTTCAGATAGGGTTCGTCAGACGTCGCGGCCATGCCGGCCTCCCGTGCCAGTCAGCAGGCTCATTCGCCCGAAAGGTCGATCTCGACTTCGGTGGAAAGGCCCACGCGCAAGGGGTGCTCGCGCAGTTCCTTCGGATCGAGCGCGATCCGTACCGGCAGGCGCTGGACCACCTTGATCCAGTTGCCGGTCGCGTTCTGCGCCGGGATCATCGCCATGGAGGAACCGGTGCCGCCCGAGAAGCCGACGACCTTGCCATGATAGACGACGCTGCCGCCGTAGATATCCGCCGTCACCGTCGCGGCCATGCCGGGGCGCACCCGACGGAGCTGCCGTTCCTTGAAATTGGCGTCCACATAGACCTGGGCGAGCGGAATGATCGTCATGATCGGCGTGCCCTGCGTGACGCGCTGGCCGATCTGCACCTGCCGCCGGGACACGACGCCATCGATCGGCGCGCGGATCACGGTGCGGTCGAGGTCGAGGCGGGCAGCGTCGAGCTTTGCCTTCGCGGCCAGAACGGCGGGATCGCTTTCCTCGGTCGAACCGGCGACGAGGGCGTTGTTGGCGGCGAGGTCGCCGATCGCCGCGCCGCGCGTGGACTCGGCCATGGTGACGGCGGCGCCGGCCTGCGCCAGGGCGGCGCGGGCGGCGGCAAAGGCGCTCCGCGCGGACGTCAGTTCCTCGCCCGATACCGCGCCGCCGCTCGCCAGTTGCTCGCGGCGGCCGAGGTCGATGCGGGCCTTGTCATAGTCCGCCTGCGCCGATGCCTGCCGCGCGCGCGCCTGCGCGATGTCGGCGGCGCGCGCCTGTACCTGCGCGGACAGCGACGAGCTCATCGCCCGCATCTGGCGGAACTTGCGGCGCGCCTCGGCGAGGTCGGCTTGCGCCTGCGCAATGGCGATGCGGGCGTTGGCGGGGTCGAGGGTGACGAGGATGTCGCCCTTCTTCACCGTCGCCGTATCGCTGACGTTGACAGCCACCGCCTGCGCCGAGAGCAGCGGCGTCACCTGCGCCATCTCCGCGTTCACATAGGCGTTGTCGGTGCCGATATGGTTGCGCCCGACCAGCAGATAATAGGCTGCCCACAGCAGGCCGATGATCGCGACCGCGATCAGGAGGCGGACGATCCATGTCCTGCGGATGGCGGCGCGCTCCTCCTTGACGGCGGCTTCGTCCCGCGCGGCCTCGGCGGCTTCGAATGTGGGGGAAGCGGCGTCAGCCATGCGAGTCGTCCTTGGCGTTTTGCGCGGCGGTGACGGCGAAGCCGCCCCCCAGCGCGCGGATGAGAGCGATGTCGAGCGCGAAGGCGCGCGCGTTGAGGTCGGCGACGGACTGGCGCGCGGACAGCAGCCTGTCCTCCACCGTCAGCACGTCGAGAAAGGTGGAAAGGCCGCCGCGATAGCGCTCCTGCGCGATCGAATAGGATTCTTCGGAAGCCTTCAGCGCCGCGCGCGCGTCGGCGATGCGACGGGCGAGCATGGTGCGGCTGGTGACCGCGTCGGCGACTTCGCGATAGGCGCCCAACACGGTGCTATCGTAACTCGCCACCGCCTCGTCATAGGTGGCGCGGGCGCCCTTATACTGGCCGCTGATCGCGCCGCCGTGGAAGATCGGCAGGCTGATCGCCGGACCGGCATTGCCGTAGATCGACCCTTCCTTGAACAGCGTGTCCGTGAAGGGACTCGCGCCGCCCGCGATCGACGTGCCGTTGAACGCCGATGTCCAGCCGAGCGATTGCAGGCCGACGAGCGCGCCGAGCCGGATGGCCGGGAAGAAATCGGCGCGGGCGACCTTGACGCGGCTTGCCGCGGCCTCCGTCCGCTCGCGCGCCGCCGCTATGTCCGGGCGTCGGCCGATGAGGTCGGTGGTGACGCTTTCGGGCAGCGTCGCCGTGGTCAGCGTCGCCAGCGTGGGACGCGTAATGGCGAGGCCGCGGTCAGGGCCGGCGCCGACGAGCGCGGCGATCTGGTTCCGGCGCAGCGCGATCGCCTCGTCCGTCGCGGCGAGGGTGACGCGGGCCGCCGCGACGGTCGCTTCGGTCTGGCGCAGATTGCCGCGATTTTCGAGGCCGCTGCGTTCGCGGTCGAAAATCAGCTTCTGCGAGGCGAGCCGCACGTCCAGCGCGCGCTGCGCGATGTCACGCTCGTCATGGAGGCGCAGGAGGTCGGCATAGGCGTCCGCGATGCCGGTGGTCAGCATCAGGCGCGCCTGCGCCGCGTCGATCTGCGCCGCCCGGGTCTCGGACGTCGCGGCGGCGAGCGCGGCGCGGTTCCTGCCCCACAGGTCGAGGTCGAACCGCAGGTCGAGCGCGAGGTGGCCGGTGCCCAGCCAGCCCTGCGGCACGAACGCGGACGGGAAGCCGTTATTGTAGCTTTGCTTGGTGACACCGGCGCCGACGTCGCCATCGAGCGCGGGGAGCAGCGCGGCGCGTGACTGTTGCGTCATGCCGGCCGCCCGCCGGAAACGTGCCGCCGCAGCGGCGAGATCGGGCGATTTCGCCAGCCCCTCTTCAATCAACTGGGTGAGTTGCGGGTCGCCATAGCCGGTCCACCAGCCCTCGCCGGGCCAGGCCGCGGTGGTGTTGGCCATGGCGGCGCCGGACAGGCTCTGGGTCGCGGCGATGCCGGCCGGCGCGAGCGGCACGGGCTTCGGGCCGAGCTCAGGAATCGCCGCGCAGCCCGCGAGAGCAAGCGAGGCAGCCGAGGCGCCGGTCAGGAAGAAGGGAATGCGACTCAATGCCATGCGTGAAATCGTACCATCTAGTATGGAAATTCCGTCTGCGCCTCTCCCCCACTCTTGTCAATCAAAAATCCGTACCCTATGGTACGACAATGAACGAACAAATATGCGACCCGCCCAGCCGCCGGGAAGTACGCAGGCGGGACAGGAGAGAAGCCATATTGGCCGTGGCGGCGCAGAGCTTCCTCGAAAAGGGCTATGCCGGGACCACCATGTCCGGCATCGCCGCAACGCTTGGCGGGTCGAAAGGAACCTTGTGGAATTATTTTTCCGCGAAGGAGGATCTGTTCGCGGCGGTGATCGACCATGTGACCATCGCCTACCGGGCGCAACTGTCCGAGATATTGGACGAAAGCTCGACCGACATGGTCACGACGCTGACCCGCGTCTGCATGAGCATGATCGGGAAAGTGGCATCGCCGGAGGCTATCGCGCTCAACCGGCTGGTCGTGGCGGAGGCGGGGCGATTCCCGGAGATGGGTCGCATTTTCTACGACCGCGCGCCGCGCCAGATCCATATGCTGCTGGGCCGTTTCCTGCAACGCGCGATCGACCGTGCCGAACTGCGCGACGAGGAGGATCCGGTCGAGTTGGCACGTATACTGATGAGCCTGAGCCTGGCCGGCACCCAGCAGAAATTGCTCGTGGGCCTGATCGACAACACCACGCCCGAAATGATGGTGTCCGATGTGGACCGGGCAGTGAAGATATTCATGCGCGCCTACGCGCTCTGAACATCCCGTGGTCGCGGCGTTTTTCGGGTCAGTGGATGATGCCATCCGCTTCGAAATTGCTTTAGAGCATCGAGCTTTATAGGAACCGTTCACCCTGAGCGAAGTCGAGAAGCCGTTGCGCGGTGTGTCTCGACTTCGCTCGACACGAACGGGTCAACCAGATGTCGTCGATCTCTACGGTCGATCCCGCGTCCCGAACAGCGCGGTGCCGACGCGGACATGGGTGGCGCCCAGCATCACCGCCGTCTCGAAATCCCCCGACATGCCCATGCTGAGGCCCGCGACGCCATTATCGCGCGCCAGCTTGGCGAGCAAAGCGAAATAGGGCGCGGCCTCCACATCCGCCGGGGGAACGCACATCAGGCCGGCGACGGGAAGGTCGGCCCCGCGCGCCCCGGCCAGCAGCGCGGGCAGGTCGGCGACCGGGCAGCCGCCCTTCTGCGCCTCGTCGCCGATATTGACCTGCACGAAACAGTCCGGGCGGCGATCCGCCTTGTCCATCGCCCTGGCGAGCGCGCCGACCAGCGAGAGGCGGTCGAGGCCGTGGATCGCATCGAACAGACGCACGGCGTCCTCCGCCTTGTTCGACTGGAGCTGACCGACCATGTGCAGCGTGAGGCCGGGGTGGGCATCGCGCAGCGCGGGCCATTTGCCCTCCGCCTCCTGCACGCGATTTTCCCCGAAGACGGTCTGGCCAGCGGCGATCAGCGGGGTGATCGCGGCGGCATCCTGCGTCTTGGAAATGGCGATCAGCGTCACCGCGTCGGCGGGGCGACCGGCCACGCGCGCGGCGCTGCCGATCCGGTCGCTTATGTCGGCGAGGCGGCTGCGCGCGCCCTGAAGGAGAAGGCTGTCTGTCGTCATGCGCGCTGCTATAGGCGGGCGATGCGCAACCGCCAACGCCGATTGAAGCCCGTCCCGACGCTCTGGCTGATGACCGACGAGCGGGTGGCGGAGGACCGGCTGCTGCGCGGCGCGATGCGGCTGCCACGGGGGAGCGGGATCGTGCTGCGCCATTATCGCACGGCGGCGCGGGAGCGGCGGGCGCTGTTCGCCACGCTGCGGCGGATTGCGGCGCGGCGGGGACTGGTGCTGTTCCTGGCGGGAAGCGAGGCAGAGGCGCGGGCGTGGGGGGCGGATGGCTTTCACGGGCGCGGCGGCCGCGCGCGCCGCCTGCCGATGAGCGCGCCGGTGCATGATATGCGGGAATTGCGCGCGGCGGAGCGGGCGGGGGCGGATGTGCTGTTCGTCTCGCCGCTGTTCGCCACGCGGTCGCATCCGGGGGGACGGGCGTTGGGGGCGTTTCGGTTCGGTGTGTTGGCGCGGCGGGCGAAGGGGCCGGTGATGGCGTTGGGCGGGGTGGGGTTGCGACATGCGCGGCTGGTGCGGATGCTGGGCGCGGCGGGGTTCGGGGCGATTGATGGGTTGTTGGGGTGATGGCGGCTGATGGACCTTTGTGTCACTTAAAAGTAGCGTTGGCCTGCCTATAAAATACTGGTCGTTCATCCATTGTTTTGGCCTTAGATAGTGGGATGGGCATGAAGCGCTTGATCATAATTAACCTGATGTCGGCGGTAATTCCAATCTCGGGAACTTACGCTCTTCCACCTGTGCTGCGCTGTATTGCCATCGCGAGTTGGGGATGCAACGACGAAGGAATTTGCATCGACAGCTCTAAAGTCCGTGGGCAGCGGTATATCTTCAATTTGAAGAATATGCGGTTCTCGGGACCGAGTTCGTCCGGCACTATCCGCGAACAGCGTGTGGATGACGCAGGGCGCGACGTGCTCATGATCGGCCTCGATCAGCGACTCGTGATTGATGTTCAACGCTATTTTGACCAGCGCGTTAAGCGTAACCGGAAAGTTTCACGTTTCTTCTCTGGAAAATATGACAACGTTGAGATGGAGTGCCGCTGACCATCTCCGATGCCGTGCCCCGCTCAACCAGCCCGGCGCAACCCGATCAGAATTTGAACGTCGTGCCCAGATAGACCGCCTGGCTGTCCTGTGCGTCGTCGGTCAGGGGGCCGAGGCGGTTCTGACGGCCGCGGTAGCGGACGCCGGCGGTGACATCGAGGTTGTGCGTCAGCGCATAGGCGCTGCCCACGTCGACGGCGAAGCCGCGCTCGCCGGCGAGCGTCTGGGGCACGATGGCGGCCTGCCCGACGCTTTCCAGCTCGATGTTGGTCGAGAGGCGCTTGCGCTCCTCCAGCTTGAAGCTGCGCGGCGGGGCGAGGGCGGCGGCGGACACCAGCGGCACCGCCTCGCTACGCTGCGCGGTGGCCTCCATCGCGAAGCGGCTCAGCCCACGACCGGAACCCAGATTATAGGCGACGGGGCCAAGACCGATCGAACTGGTGCCCGGACGCGAACCGGCGATCAGGCCAAGGTCGGGGGCGCGGACGACGATGGTGATCGAGCGGCGGCCGCTGATCGACCCGGCGGTCGGCGTGAAGCGAAAGCCCTGCGTACGCGCGGTGCTGAACGCCTGCGCATAGCGGCGTGCCAGTCGCTCGTCATTGGTGACGGGGGTGAAGGAGGCGATGCTGCCCAGCGCCCGGAGCGAAACGGCGGGAAGCGAATGCGTCCCCAGGACCGACTCGACGCGGCCCACGGCGGGCGATAGCGCAAGGGTGCAACCCGCGAAAATCGCGGCGCCCGCTGCATATCGTCCCCAGTTACCGAACACCTGTCGTCCCCCTTGGTCGAGTCGTTTTGTCGAACTCTTATAACGCACTATAACCTTCCCTGGGTGAATCGCCAGTGGCGCGCAATGGTTTTTCGCCGCGTTGTTGCCGGAAACGCACAGTCCACCGTCGAGCGGATAAACGGGCCTCGCCGCGCAAGCCTTGCCTATAAACCCGCCTTGCCTATAAAGCGGCACGAACCGACCCGAGCAGGACCGCAGCCCATCATGCACGCCAAAACCATTCGCACGTTCCAGTTCATGGCCCTGGCCCCCGTCCTCATGGGGACAATGCTGAGCCTGACGGCGTGCGGCGGCAAGAAGGAGCGGCCCAAGGCGGATCTCGCCGCGGCCACCATCACCACCATCGGCGTCAACAGCTACCTGTGGCGCGCCACGCTGGACACGGTGGGATTCATGCCGCTGCTCCAGACCGATTCCAACGGCGGCGTCATCCTGACCGACTGGTATGCCAACCCCAATGCGCCGGGCGAGCGGATGAAGCTGACCGTGTCGATCCTCGACAAGGAACTGCGCGCCGACGCGTTGCAGGTCGGCGCGAGCCGGCAGGTGTTGCAGGGCGGCCAGTGGATCGACCAGCCGGTGCAGGCGGCGACCACGCAGAAGATCGAGGAAATCATCCTGACCCGCGCCCGCGACCTGCGCCAGCGCGCGTTCGGGGGTTAAACGCGCCATCCTTCGCGGATGCTGGCGGATAGAGATTTTGGAGCAGTGACGATGGACAGGCGGTTCAACCCGGCAGCGGTGGACGCCCGGTGGCAAAGGCGTTGGGACGAGGCGCAGAGTTTCCGCGCCGACGGCAACAGCGGCAAGCCGCGCGCCTATGTGCTGGAGATGTTCCCCTATCCCTCCGGCCGCATCCACATCGGCCATGTCCGCAACTATTCGATGGGCGACGTGCTGGCGCGCTACAAGCGCATGACCGGCCATGACGTGCTGCACCCGATGGGCTGGGACGCGTTCGGCATGCCCGCCGAAAATGCGGCGATGGAAAAGAAGGTCCATCCCGGCACCTGGACACGCGCCAATATCGCGTCGATGAAAGCGCAGCTCAAGAAGCTGGGCTTCGCGCTTGACTGGAGCCGGGAACTGGCGACGTGCGAGCCGGACTATTACGGCCATGAACAGGCGCTGTTCCTCGACCTGCTGGCCGGCGGGCTGGTCTATCGCAAGGAAAGCGCGGTCAACTGGGATCCGGTCGACATGACCGTGCTCGCCAACGAGCAGGTGATCGACGGCAAGGGCTGGCGATCCGGCGCGACGGTCGAGAAGAAGAAGCTGTCGCAGTGGTTCCTGAAAATCACCGAATTCGCCGACGATCTGCTCGATGGGCTGGGGACGCTGGACCAGTGGCCCGAGAAGGTGCGGCTGATGCAGGAGAACTGGATCGGCAAGTCGGTCGGGATGCAGTTTGCGTTCCAGATTGATCCTCCCCTTCCGCTTGCGGGAGGGGCCGGGGGAGGGCCTGCTACGGTTCGAGGGCAGGCTGAGGGAGAGCTGGGCGCCATGCCCTCCCCAACCCCTCCCGCAAGCGGGAGGGGCTTTGAGGACATCGACGTCTTCACGACCCGGCCCGACACGCTGTTCGGCGCGAGCTTCGTCGGCATCGCGGCGGACCATCCGCTCGCGCTGAAACTGGCGGAGAGCGACCCCGCGCTGGCCGCCTTCGCCGACGAGTGCCGCCAGAGCGGCACCGCCGCCGCCGAGGTCGAGACGCGGGAGAAGCGCGGCTACGACACCGGCCTGTCCGTCACCCACCCGTTCGACCCGGACTGGAAGCTGCCCGTCTTCGTCGCCAATTTCGTGCTGATGGACTATGGCTCCGGCGCGATCTTCGGCTGCCCGGCGCATGACCAGCGCGACCTCGACTTCGCCCGCAAATATATGCTGCCGGTGAGCCGCGTGGTGGCGGCCGAGGGCGACGAGGCGAAACCGATCCATGACGAGGCCTATGTCGGGCCGGGCCGGCTGGTGAACAGCCGCTTCCTCGACGGCATGGGCGTGGAGGAGGCCAAGGCGGCGGTCATCGCGCGCGCGGAGGCCGAGGGCTGGGGCAAGGGCACGACCGTGTGGCGGCTGCGCGACTGGGGCGTGAGCCGCCAGCGTTATTGGGGCACGCCGATCCCGATCATCCATTGCGAGGCGTGCGGGCCGGTCGGCGTGCCGCGTGAGCAACTGCCCGTGGTGCTGCCGGAAGACGTCAGCTTCGACGTGCCGGGCAATCCGCTCGACCGCCACCCGACCTGGAAGCATGTGAACTGCCCGCAGTGCAATGCGCCGGCGCGGCGTGAGACGGACACGCTCGATACCTTCGTGGATTCGAGCTGGTATTTCATCCGCTTCGCCAGCCAGCCGAAAGACAAGCCGTTCGACCGGGCGGAGGCGGAGAAATGGTTGCCGGTCGGGCAATATATCGGCGGCGTGGAGCATGCGATCCTGCACCTGCTCTACGCGCGATTCTGGACGCGGGCGCTGGCGCATATCGGACAGCTTGGGGTTACGGAGCCGTTCACCGGGCTGTTTACGCAGGGCATGGTGACGCACGAGACTTATTCGATAGAAACGGTCCTTAATCCGCAGTCGGACTACAGTGTTACCGATCCGATCGACCACGACGAACCTGACTTGGGACCGCTCCAAACGACAAGGTATTTGTCGCCAACGGAAATCGAGCGTCGCGACGACGGAGTGTATGAGGTCGAAACGGGCACCCGAGTGACGGTTGGCCGCGTGATAAAAATGTCCAAGTCGAAGAAGAATGTCGTCGACCCGGACGAGATCATCGAGCGGTTCGGCGCGGATGCGGTGCGCTGGTTCATGCTGTCTGACAGCCCGCCCGAGCGCGACCTGCCGTGGAGCGAGAGCGGCATCGAGGGGTCGTGGCGCTTCGTCGGGCGGCTGTGGCGGCTGTTCGGTGCGATCGGCGAGACGGGCGACTCTGGTGAAGACAAGGCGCTCAGGCGCAAATTGCACCAGACGGTCGCGGGTGTGGCGAAGGACATCGAGAGCCTGGCCTTCAACAAGGCGGTCGCGAAAATCTACGAACTGACCAACGCCGTGGAGAAGGCCAGCCCCTCCGCCACACGCGCCGAGGCGATTCGCGCGCTGGCGCTGCTCGTCGCGCCGATGACGCCGCATCTGGCGGAAGAGGCGTGGAGCGAGTTCGGGGAAGCGGGGCTGATCGCCGACGCCGCATGGCCGGAGGTCGATCCCGCGCTGCTGGTCGATGACGAGGTGACCGTGGCGGTGCAGGTGCAGGGCAAGCTGCGTGACACCATCATAGTCGCACGCGGCACCGACAAGGTCACGCTCGAAGCCTTGGCGCTCGCCGCGCCCAATGTGCTGCGCAGCCTCGACGGGGTCGTGCCCAAGAAGGTCATCGTGGTGCCCGACCGTCTCGTGAACCTGGTCATCTGATGCGCTTGTCCCGCCTCCTGTTGATGCTGGCGCCGGGCGCGATGCTTGCTGGCTGCGGGCTGACGCCGCTCTATCAGGGCGGGCAGCAGGGCGTCGCGGCGCAGCGGCTGGCCGGGGTGCAGGTCGCGCCGATCACCGGCAAGGCGGGGTGGCTGGTGCGCAATGCGCTGACGGAGCGGCTGGATGCCGTGGCCCGAGCGGAGCCGCGCTATACGCTGACGGTGGTGCTGGACGATCGCATCGACGGGTTCGGCGTACGCGCCAACGACAATGTGACGCGCGAGCGGCGGACCCTGCGCGCGCGGTTCCAGTTGCGCGACATCGGCGCGAAACCAGACGCCGCGCCGATCCTCGACGAGACGGCGAGCGCGGACGCGGGCCTCGACGTGACCAGCAGCGAATATGCGACCGTCGCAGCCGAGGACAGCGCGCTGGAACGGCTGGCGGGCATCATCGCGGACCGCATCGTCGGGCGCGTCGCCCTGGACGCGGCGCGCAACCCGGCGCCATGACCCCGACGCTATGAACCCGGCGGCATGAACGCCGACAAACATGCCATCGCGCGCGCGCTCGACGCGCCGCCCGCCACGGTTCGCCTCTTCCTCCTCCACGGCCCCGACGATTCGGGGAGCGAGGCGCTCGCCGCGCGGCTGGCCAGGGCGATGGGACCGGCGGCGGAGCGCACCGATTTCTCCGGCGACCAGCTCGCCAAAGACCCCGCCGCCCTCTCCGACGCCGCTGCGTCGAGCAGCCTGTTCGGTGACAAGAGCTGGATCCGCGTGGCCCCGGCGGGCGAGGAAGTGCTGCCAGCGGTCGAGGCGCTGTTCGAGGGGCCGGCGGCGGGCAATCCGGTGGTGATGATCGCGGGCGCGCTGCGCAAGACATCGAAGCTGTTGAGCCGCTGTCTGGAGGAAAAAGGCGCGCTGTGCTTCGCCAGCTATCCGCCGAGCGAGCGCGACGCGGCGGACATCGCGATCCAGATCGGGCGGGAGCGGGGGTTGCGGCTGGAGTCCACGCTCGCGGCCCGCATCGTCGGGCTGACCGGGGGCGACCGCGCGCTGATGGCGGGCGAGGTGGAGAAGCTGGCGCTCTATCATGACGCCGAGCCGGGTCGTCCCGTCGAGGCGACCCATGAGGCGCTGGACGCGCTGTCGTCCGAAGTGGCGGATCAGGATGCGCCGACGCTGGCCAGCCTGGCGCTGACCGGAGACGTCAAGGGGCTGGTCGGGGAGATGGCGCGGTTCCGGTCGCTGGGCGGATCGCTGTCGGGGGTGCTGCGCATCGCGCTGGGCAAGGCGATGAACGTGGCGGAGGTGCGCGCGGCGATGGATGCCGGGACGCCGCAGAACAGCGCCTTCCGCGTCAACGGGCGGCCGCTGTTCAAGAAGGCGGCGGAGGAGATGACGCGGCTGATCCGCTGCTGGCCGGGCGAGACGATGGCGCGCGGCATCGTCCGTCTGGCCGCCGCCGAACGCGCGAGCCGGGGCGGGGCGATCAGCGAGACGGTGATCGCGCAGGAATTGCTGACGGTGGCGCGGCAGGCGGCGCGAACGCGGTAAACGGAAAGTTTCCATCCGGAACTTCGGGAGTCGATGAAGCGTTTATTATCCCTGACGAATGAGAGGGAGGCGTTTGTGCTTACTGAAATTCCTGTCGCCGCGAAGCCATGGCGCCACGCGGGCTACATGCTTTCGTATCATGTGGGCGAGATCAACCATTGTCCGGGATGTGGACGCCACAACTGGCTGATGGGGCGGATCATGGCGGAATGCGCCTTTTGCGAGACCGCGTTGCCGCTCGAACATATCCATGGCTATGGTTCGATGCAGCGGGTGAGCCGCCAGAACGACCCGCTGGATGAGCCGGTGCATCTGCGTCGCGTTGCCTGAAGCGCATCGCTGACTGTCGTTTTCTCTTCGCCCTGTCCATTGCAGGGCGCGACTTGTCGCGTGCTGTTGCGGGCATGAGCGGTTTCGTCAAAAGCGACGCCGAATGGCGGCAATCTCTGACCCCGCGCACTATCCTATCCTTCGAGAAGCGGGCACGGAGCCGGCCTTAGATCATGATGCCATGAGGTTGATCCGTTCGTGTCGAGCGAAGTCGAGACACATGGCAACGGCTTCTCGACTTCGCTCGAAGCGAACGGAGGGGGGAGTGGTTCACTCTGATGTCATCTCACCCGCCTGCGCACCTGCATGACCAGCGCGGAGGTCGATTTCGAGCCGAAGCATGAGCCGTGGCGCGACCCAACTCGTTTCAGGGTTGACCTAGTCTTGGCAATTCATGCCGTGTAAAGCCACGCTGCGCTTTTAGCGGCGCGTGTGGCGCACTCCTGCGCCGGTGACGGAAGGGTGCTGGGTGAACCGGGTTCGCAAGGGAGCGGTGCTGCTGCTCAAGATCGGCCTCGGCCTCTTCGCGGCGGGACTGATCGCGCTGGTCGTGGCGACGGTCGTCGCGATGCAGTCGCTGCCCAGCTTCGAATCGCTCAAAAGCTCCCCCAACGGCCAGATGATCCGCGTGCATGCGACGGACGGCACCGTCATCGTCTCGCTGGGGCCAAGCTATGGCCGTTGGGTGTCCTACGACCAGATTCCGACGGTGATGGTCGATGCGATGGTCTCGACCGAGGACAAGCGCTATTATTATCATCCCGGCATCGACCCGGTCGGCATGGCGCGCGCCGCCTGGCTGGCGGTGGCGAACCGGGGGAGCGGGCGGCGCTGGCAGGGCGCATCGACGATCACGCAGCAGACCGCGCGCAACATCTTCCTGAACAACAGCTACTCGTTCGGGCGCAAGCTGCGCGAGATGATCCTGGCGCTCGCGCTGGAGCGGAAATTCACCAAGAAGCAGATCCTCGAACTCTACCTGAACAAGGTTTATTTCGGCGGCGGCGCCTATGGCATCGACGCGGCGAGCCGCAAATTCTTCGCCCATCCCGCCACGGGGATCGACCTGGGCGAGGCGGCGATCATCGCGGGGCTGGTCAAGGCGCCCTCCAGCTATTCGCCCACCGCCGATGCCGAAGCCGCCGTGGGCCGCGCCGGCGTCGTGCTCGACCTGATGGAAGAAAATGGCGTCATATCGAGTGCGGAGCGATCCGGCACCGACCTGAAGGCCGTGCGGATGACGCCCGAGAAGCCGCAGGACAGCGTGCGCTATTTCACCGACTGGGTGATGCCGCAGCTCGAAACGCTGGTCGAGGATCGCGAGCAGCCGCTGGACGTCTACACGACCCTCGATCTCAAGATGCAGCGCGCGGCGACGACGGCGTTGAAGGCGAATGCGGCGGGCGGTTTGCAGGGCGCGCTCGTCGCGCTGGACCGCGACGGCGCGGTGCGCGCGATGGTCGGCGGGCTGGACTATATCAGTTCCAACTATAATCGCGCGACGACCGCGCTGCGCCAGCCGGGTTCCTCGTTCAAGCTGTTCGTCTATCTCTCCGCGCTGGAGGCGGGCTACACGCCCGACACGGCGGTCAACGACGGGCCGGTGACGATCAACGGCTGGTCGCCGCGCAACAGCAACGGCCGCTTTTCCGGCGACATCGACCTGCGCACCGCCTTTGCCTATTCGGTCAACACCGTCGCGGCGAAGCTGGGCATGGACGTGGGCTTTGCCACCGTCGCCGACATGGCGCGGCGGTTCGGCATCACCTCGCCGATCAACACCCATCCATCGATGGTGCTGGGGTCGGCGGAGGTCCATGTGATCGACATGACCCGCGCCTTTGCCTCCGTGGCGCGCAAGGGGATCGCGGTGACGCCCTATGGCATCACGCGCATCACCACGGCGGAGGGTCAGGAACTGTACAAGCATCAGGACGACACCAGCCGGGTGCTGGTCGCGCCCTGGGTCGCGGCGGGCATGACCGACCTGCTCCAGACCGCGGTCAACACCGGCACCGGCCGGAACGCGCAGATCGGCAGGCCGGTCGCGGGCAAGACCGGCACGACCAGCGCCAACAAGGACGGCTGGTTTCTGGGCTTTTCCAGCGGCATCACGACCGGCGTGTGGATGGGCCGTGACGACGGCAAGGCGGTCGGCGGGTTGCAGGGCGGCCGCGCACCCGCCCGCGCCTTTGCCGATTTCATGAAGGTCGCGGTCGCCAATCGGCCGGTCGAGGAATTCGAGACCGACTTGAAACTGCCCGAATGGCAGCTCGAACCCGATGACGAGGCCTATGGCCAGCCCGATGGAACCGGCGGCGCTCAGGTCGACGCGGACGGCAATCCCGTTCCGGGCGCGGCGCAGGACCCGGAACCGGGCGAGGAGGGCGGCTATCCCGGCGGCGCGGGTGGGGCTGGTGGCGGGGCCGAACCGCCTGAGCCGGCGCAGCGCATCGACCAGCAGTGGATGGATAGCGTGCTGGGGCGGCGGTAGTAACGAGCTGAGCGCCATACGCCTGCTTCGAATTGCCTCACCCGGAGGTCACTCGCGCCAGTTGCATTGTAAATTCACTAAAACGGAATCGAGCCACGCCCTACCCTACAAAAGAATCGATTCATCGCAATAATCCATCGCTTTGTCGTGACAACGGACCCATACGAATGTTATCTGGTTGTAGACAGGCTGGCCAGGAGACTAAAATGCGTGACGTGCGCGAACTGGAAATCGAGAGAAATTTCGAATATTTTCAGACTGTTCTCTCAAGCCTACTCCCCGAGCACTACGGTGAATTTGCGTTATTGCACGATAAGAAAATCGTAGGACTCTATACTCACGCCTTGAAGGCGATGTCTGAAGGTTACATCCGTTACGCTGACGGTTCGTTTTCCGTGCAAAGGGTGATAAATCGTCCGTTGGACTTGGGATTTCTATCATATGGTGCAAACGACAGGACTTCTGTCTGAAGGAAAGCCAATTATTGAAATAGCGATAGCCGATGCTATCCCAAATCCGTCATCGGTTTCTCCATTTTCTACAGAACAAAAATTCCCACTGAGATATTATCGCGCGCTCCTTGACACAGGTGCGGACATTACATGCTTATGTGAGCGTGTCGTCAGAGAAACTAATCTTTCTCCATATGGCATGATGAACATGACTAGCGGTATGGGGACAGCACCGACCATAACCTATATAATTCAACTTGGTATTTGGTGCCAGGAACCATTAGATTTTGAAGGTGATGGTCAGTTCACCCGAACTCTTTTCTGGTTGGAGGAAGCATATGAAGCTCCTCGAATTAAAGATAATCAATGGTTTGATGTCATCATAGGAACAGATATCCTTTCACAATATGATTTCCATCTCAGAAAAGGTGGCGAGTTTACCCTCACACTTTCATAGCCCAACCCGGTGCAACCCCGCCCCATTCGCCTTGAGCCAGGCGCGCGCCGCGACCGTATCGCTGGGGCAGATGGCGCGGTGGAAGGCATGGAAGGCGGGGCTGTGGTCCATGTGCCGCAGATGCGCGACCTCATGCGCGACGGTGGAGATGCGCACCTCCGGCGGGGCGAGGATCAGGCGCCAGCTGTAGCGGATCGCGCCATTGGCGGCGCAACTGCCCCAGCGGCTGCTGGCGTCGCCGATGCCGACCGAGCGGACGGCGAGGCCGTGGGCGGCGGCGATCGCCAGCGTCTCCTCGGTCAGCACCGCTTTCGCCCGCGCCCGCAGCCAGCGCGCGACCCGATCCGCGACATGATCCTGCGGGCCACCGACGCGGAGGCTGTCGCCGTCGAGCGTCACGCGGCGGGGACCGTCCGCCTGCCAGTGAATGCGAACCGGGCGGCCCTCCAGCGGCACGGTCGCGCCGGGTAGGAAGGGGGATTCGGCGACCCCCTCGTGCCGGCTCAGCTGGTCGGCGATCCATGCCGCCTGCGAGCGCGCCCAGGCGAGCGCCTGCCGCTCCGATCCACGCACGGGCATGGTGAGGCGCGCGGCGCCGCTGCGGTCGAGGCGCAGGCGGTAGCCGCGCGCGCGATCATGCCGGCGGACGAGGACGGGAATGCTGCGTCCCGCGACCTCGATGACCGGTCCCTCAGAAGGCATGGTCGATGATATGATTTTCGAGGTCGCCGGCAAGAACCTCCGATATCGTCCGGCCGCGCACCGAATGGCCTTCGCGGTGCACCGCGTCCGGATCGCCCGACACCAGATGATGCCAGTCGGGCAGCGGCCGTCCCTCCGCGCGCAGGCGATAGGCGCAGCTTTCGGGCAGCCAGCCGATCTTGCCGACATTCCCCTGCGTCAGGCGCAGGCAGTCCGGCACCAGCGCGCGGCGATGGCGATAATCGGAACAGCGCGCGCTGTGCCCGTCGAGCAGGCGGCAGGCGACGTTGGTGTGATAGATTTCGCCGGTGTCGGCGTCCTCGACCTTGTGCAGGCAGCATTTGCCGCAGCCGTCGCACAGCGCCTCCCATTGCGCGCGGTCGAGGGTGGCGAGCGGCTGTTCCCAGAAAGGGGGTGGCGCGGTCACTTCACCCATTGGTCGAGAAAGCGCGCGACGGCGTCGGGCGATCCTTCGTCGGCGTCCGTACCCGGCTCGTTGACCGGCACCAGCGCGATCGGGTCGCCGGCCGGGCCGAACAGATAGGGGGTGCGGGTGTGGCTGACCAGATAGTCTTTCGACGTCGGGTCACCCTCCGGCGAGGCGATGACGGCGAAGTCCTTCTTCACCTTCTCCAGCGCCTCCGGCGATCCGGTCAGGCCGACGAGGCGGGGGTGGAAGGCGGCGACCCAGGGCTTCACCACGGCGGGCGTGTCCCGCCGGGGATCGACGCTGATGAAGATGGGCTGTACCTTCGCCGCGCGGACGGGATCCTGCTTTTCAAAGCGGCGCAGGCCGGCGATGATGCTCTGCAAATCCACCGGGCACACGTCCGGGCAGAAGGTGTAGCCGAAATAGACCAGGCGATATTTGCCCTTATAATCGGTCCAGTGCGCGGGCTTGCCGTCCTGGTCGATCAGCGTGAAATCGCCGCCGATGCGCGCGCCGGCGAGCGGTCCAGCCTCGCTACCGTTGTCGGCGGGGGCGGTTTGCGGACCGCAGGCCGACAATGCGCCAAACGTCAGAAGGACAGGGAGAAAAAGGAGTGCGGCTTTGTTCATGGCCAGGCCAGCCATGCACTGCTAGGGCCGTTTTGGCAATTGCGGGCGCCCGGCCCGGCGCGATAGAGAGACTAGAGCGGTTTGCGATCGCTCGATTGGGACAGCAGACGATGGGGCATGCCATGACGCGCAGCAGAAACGGGATTTTGGGCAGACGGATGATGGTGGCGGCGACCGCGATCGCCCTGATCCTGCCCGGCGCGGCGGGCGCGCAGATGATGTCCGAGAGCTACAAGTTCCTGGCGGCGGTGCGCAAATCCGATGGCGAGGCGGTGACCCGCTTCGTCGAGGCGCCCGGCACGACCCTCATCAATACGCGCGACCGCACGACCGGCGAGACCGCGCTGCTGATCACCATCGGGCGTCGCGACGTCACCTATATGCGCTATCTGCTCGGCCATGGCGCGCGCACGGACATCGCCGCGAATGACGGACGCACGCCCCTGATGCTGGCGGTGGAAAAACGTTTTGCCGAAGGGGTGGAGGCGCTGCTGTCCAGTGGCGCGAACGTGAACCAGGCGAATGGCAAGGGCGAGACGCCGCTGATGCGCGCGGTCCAGATGCAGGATGTGGCGACGGTGCGCCAGCTGATCGCGGCGGGCGCCGATCCGCGCAAGGGCGACTCGCTGACCGGTATGTCGGCGCGCGACTATGCCGAGCGCGACGCGCGCATTCCCGGCATGCTGGAGGCGCTCGATCAGGCAAAGCCGGTGGCGGCTGCCAAGCCGGTGCAAGGCCCGACATTCTGACGAATCCCGTCCACGGGAAGAGGGTGATAAGCCCTCAAAACTCCTCCGCCACAAAGCCGGGGTCGAGCATTCCGCTGACCCGCCGCGCGGAGCGGCGGGCGAAGCGCACTATCTCCGCCTTGCGCCGCGCGGTGGCGAGGGGTTCGGTGGGGGCGGGACGGATAATCTCCGCGTCATAGGCGTCCGCCACGATCACCCCGCTGCGTTCCGGCCAGAGGATGGGCAGGTCGAGCAGGGCGATGTCGAATCCGGCGGGCACCGCCCAGAAATAGCGGTCGCAATAGTCGTAATAATCCTGCCACTTGCCGTCCCCGAGCAGGTCGGCGCGGCTGCATTTGATCTCGACCGCGATCAACTGGCCCCGCGCGTCGATCGCCATGATGTCGAGCCGCCGGCCGTTGGGCAGTGGCACTTCGGTCATGCCGAAGATGTCGTGGCGGGCGAACAGGCGCAGAACGCCCCGCGCCACCGATGCCGCCAGCGCGCGGCCTTCGGGTGTCGCGTCGCAGGATAGCAGGGGCGCAGGATTGGTCATGCGCCCGAACTAGAACATTTCACGAACAAAGAAAAGGGGCGGCGCTGGCCACCCCTGCAATCACCGATAGAAGATGTGATTGTCGATCCGCGCGACCTGGGGACGGCCCCAGCCGGGCGTCACGCGGGCGGCGTGGAAAAAGAGCGCGCCTTCGGCCTGGCTCTTCCACCCGCCGCTGGTGGCGATGCGGGCGACCGCGACCGAGTCGGACCATTGATGGGTGGTGGTCGGAGCGGTGGGTATGCGGCCACCGCGAACGAAGCTGAACTGGCCGGGCTGCGTCACGACGCCGCACAGGCTGCTGGGAAAGCGCCCCGAGTCGGACCGGTTGATAATGACGCGCGCCACGGCGAGCTTGCCCTGGAGGCTTTCGCTGCGCGCTTCGTAGAAAATGGCGGAGGCCAGGCAGCGCATCTCGGTGTCGAGGCCGGCGACATCGTCGTCATTGCGATCGACGAGGGCGGCGAGGCTGGCGGCGGGCGCGTCCGGGGTGATCAGAGGCGCGGGCTGGGGAAGCTGGGTTCCCACCGAAAGCGCGCTGTCGCTGGAGATGACGGCGGCATCGAGGCGGGGAGGCTGGGCCACGGCATGGGGGCCATTGGCCTGGTCAGGGGCCGATCCGGGCAGGAGCACCGTCGTCTCGCCGGATGAAACCGAAGACAGGGGAGCGGCGTTGGATACGGAAGCGACAGTCAATGCGACGGCGCTGAGGCATAATGTGACCGCGGTCACGGTAGCGGAAAATTGCATCAGTCATCTTGTTTATGCGGTTGGTCGATCGTGCCGCTTGTCGCTTTTCGCGATCTTGCCTTAGCGGTTGAACGCCCCCCGTCTGCGTGTTGGCCCCCGACCCTGTTCGGTCCGATGCGGCTACGTGCGCGTGGAAGCGGCCCCTTGCCCGCTCGCGCCCGAGGGAGTCAACCCGCCGCGATCGTTTCAGCGGCGAACCGTTCTGCATCCAAGATGTCGAGTTCAACGACCCACAGATCGGGATCATTTCGTCGGCGCCGTTCGACATAGTCCATCAGGGTTTGGGGATCGCTGTCGTCGGCGGGGCCGGTGCGGACCATCGCGGCCTGCCCCGAAAAATCCACCTGCCGTTCAAAAAAGCCGGAAAACCGCCCTTTTTCCAGGGTCTGGACGAGAACGACTCCGCCCATATCCTCTCCCCGCGCCAGGATCATGGCGAAGCCGCCCGCCTGTTCCACGCGGCGTACCAGCGCACTGACCAGGGTCTTGGACGGCAGTCGTCCCGTCACGAACGGGCGTAGCCGGGCAGGCTGGCGAGCGGAAAGCGCGAGCGCATGAAGGTGCCGGTGCCCCGCGCCACCTCCTCGCCATCCGCGTCGAGCAACCGCGCTTCGGCGACGAACACCCGGCGGCGGCCGTTCAGCCAACGCCCCTCCGCGCGGATCGCGCCCGCGCCCATCGGCCGCGTCAACAGCATGTTGAAGGCGGTGGTCAGCAGGAAGCGGTCATTGACCAGACTGTTAGCCGCATAGAAGGCGGCATCGTCCAGCATCTTGAAATAAAGCGTCCCGTGCGCCGCCCCGGCCGCGTGGAAATGCGCGTCGTTCGCCTCGAATTCGATGGCGGAGACGCCGGCTTCCATCACATGCAGCGTGGAGGGGAAGAGCCGATTGATCGGCGCGGAGGCATAGAGCCGTTCGAGCGCGCGAAAATGCGCCGCTTCGCCGCTCGCTTCCTGATCCGGCCCATCCAGACCGGTTGCGGCCGGGTCAGGCTGCGTCACGCGCCTCGCCGCCGCTCAGCATGACATGCAGCGCCGCATCGGACCGGGCGCCGCGCAGCCGCTTCACCTGAGCCTCGTTACGCAGGAACCGCGAGACGCGCGCCAGCATCTTGAGATGCTCCGCGCCGCTATCCGCCGGGGAGAGCAACATGAAGACGACGTCCACCGGCACGTCATCGACCGCGTCGAACGCCACCGGCTCCGCCAGCAGCAGCACGGTGCCGCGCACGGCATCGATCGAGTCCAGTTTCGCATGGGGGATGGCGATGCCGTTGCCAAAACCGGTCGAGCCGAGCCGCTCGCGTTCGGTGAGCCTTTCGACGACCTCGGCGGCGGGTACGCCATAGGCCTCCGCCGCGATTTCGCCCAGCAACTGGAAAATCTGTTTCTTGTTGCTGATGGCGACTCCGGCCTTGACCGCCTCCGTTACCACCAAGTCCCTGAAATCATTCATTGTCCACTCAATCCTGGCGCGGAGGCATCAGGGCCGGGCGCCCGCAGCGGCCGCGCGTCATACGATCGACGCGAAGGGGCGCCCATAGGGCGGAAGCGCGTTTGGGTCAATCGTCGCGATTCCGCCCCTGAGCCACCTGTCCGACTATCGATCAGACATGCGGTTCCACCCAGCCGATCGTGCCGTCGGTGCGGCGGTAGACCATATTATAGGTGGAGGTGCCGCTGTTGAGGAACAGCAGCGCGTTGGTGTTTCTGAGATCCAGCATCATGACGGCATCGGAAACGCTGGCCTCCGGCACGTCGACGCGGGTTTCGGCGACGATGACGGGCGCTTCGGCGACCTCTTCCTCGTCATGATCCGCGCGGAACACCGTGTAGGCGGCATTGTCCACGATCTCGAAGCTCTGCACGCGCTGCGCCTCGGCGGCGATGCTCTGGCCATGGTGATCTTTGAGGCGCTGCTTGTAGCGACGCAGTTGCTTGTCGATGCGGTCCGCCGCCTTTTCAAAGGCGACATGCACGTCCTGCGCCTCGCCCGCGCCCTTGAGCACGATCCCCGAATTGACGTGGGAAATAATGTCGCAATGGAAGGCCCCGTGCGGGGCGGGAGCGAAGGTGACCTGCGCCGAGATCGCTCGCGAGAAATATTTGTCCGTCATGGAGGAGAGCCGGTCCGAAACATGCGTCTGCAAAGCGCCGCCCGTGTCGATTTGATGCCCGGAAACCCGTATTTCCATGTCTATTCTCCTTCTTCTTCAGGACGCTCCTCAAGCTGGTCTCCCCTGGCCGTGCAGCCAGAGGGGATCGTTGAGGGTAGCGATAAAGGCCTGATGCCGTGTGAGTTCCTCCGCGGTGGGAGTAAACACGCGGACAGGCCGTGCGATCCGCGTCACGACGGGGCCGGTCTCAGCCGCCTCCATCATGGCGCTCTCGACGAGGGTGAGGCCGATCTGGCGGCCTCCGGTCAATTCGACATATAGCTGCGCGAGAAGCTCCGCGTCGAGCAGCGCGCCATGTTTGACGCGGTGGCTGCGGTCGATGCCGTAGCGGGTGCAGAGCGCGTCGAGGCTGTGCTTCGCGCCCGGATGCAGGGTGCGCGCGATCGCGACGGTGTCGATCATGCGTTCCAGGCCGATTTCGGCGAGTTCGCAGCGGCGCAGTTCCGCGTTCAGGAATCCGAAGTCGAAGCGGGCGTTGTGCGCGACGAGCGGGCAATCGCCGAGAAACTCCAGCAGATCCGCCACGCCATGCGTGAACAGCGGCTTGTCGGAAAGAAATTTCGCCGACAGGCCGTGCACCCGTTCCGCCTCGATCGGCATGGGCCGTTGCGGGTTGAAATAGGCGTGATAGGTCCGGCCGGTGGGCACGCGATTGACGAGTTCGATGCAGCCGATTTCAACGAGGCGATCCCCGTTCAACGGATCGAGGCCGGTGGTTTCCGTGTCGAAGATGATTTCGCGCATCGCGTTCCGGGACTGACTCGTTGGTTGGCTACTATCTGCCTCGACGCCGGCTAAGGCAAGCCACCAGCGCTCGC
>Ga0207639_10000505_pt1 | contig 27002 bp, 26 predicted proteins | sample KBSCornC32_FD_184299 | JGI IMG/M metagenome (GOLD analysis project Ga0207639, IMG submission 184299) | Corn rhizosphere microbial communities from Kellogg Biological Station, Michigan, USA - KBS Corn C3-2 (SPAdes) (version 2) | ecosystem: Host-associated > Plants > Roots > Rhizosphere > Soil ...
CGCGAGCAATGAAGCGTCGGTCAGCGGATACGCAGATGTTCCGCTGACAGCGCACCCGCGCCGCGTGGCTTCGGTTCGGGTGTCGGCACGCGCAATGGTTCGCGATCGACGAGATGCCGCCATAGATTTTCCAAGGCGGCGTAGGCATACGGCAAGAGCGGCACATGGCGCTCACCAAAGCCGGGCAAGGCAAGAAAGGAATCGAAATGCTGCGCGTGAGCAAGCGGCCAATAGATCGGGTCGCGGCCGTTTTCGCGCAGCCATGCAACATAAGCGTCGGAACTGAAAGCCGCGGGGATCAAGCCGTCTTCGCGCCCATGGATGACCCACAGTGGAAGGCCGGGGCGCGGCAATTTGACTGTGCAGGCGGCCACCGACTCACGCAGGCCAAGCGCGTCCGCGTCGCTGCCGGTCCACAACTCGCGCAGGCCGAGTTGGCCAGACAAGGTGACGTCAGCCGGGTCACCGATGGCCGAAGCCGGCGATGTGGGCTCATCGATGAAAACGCCGGCGCCCGGCGGAATGCCGATCGCCTCGGCCCACCACGCGGCGCGCTCGACGTCGGCAGGCCGGCGCGCAGCGCCCAAATCGTCGCGCGCTACGAAACGAAAACCGCCCGGTGCCCGGCCGACGCCGCTGCGCGTGTACGCGCTTGCGTAGGTTACCGCGAATGCGCGCCAGAGGTCGAAAGCGGTCGTCGCCGCCGCGCTGGCGATCGCCGCATCCGTCCAGCCGGCCGCGTGCAGGTGCGCGAGCGCGTCTGCCGATCCGGCCGCCAGGCCGGTCGCGCGCAATCCCGCCGCGCGCGCCGTCCACGCTGCCGTGAAAGGACCGCGCGCAAATGGAATCGAATCGAAACGCGCATCGAGCAATGCCGCCGGCATCAGCAAGCCGGCTTGTGTCGCATAGTCGTAGAGCGCGCGGCCGCGGCGTGGCACATGGACATTCGGCGCCACGGCCAGCGCAGCATCGAGCCAGCCGGCGTCATCGAGGCCCGCTGCTTGCAGCACGGCAGCGCCGCCGTTGGACAAACCCACGGCAATGATGCGCGTGTTCTGCGGCGTGAACGGTGCCAGCTCGGGCCGCGCTTCATCCAGCATCGCCAGCGCGAATCGCGTTGTCTGCAGCAGGTGTCGACCCCAATCGCTTTCGGGATTGTCGCGCGAATGCGCGTGCTTGACGGCGATTCCCGATTCGGCCGTATAGGCGTCCGGTTCGAAATCCAGCATTGCGCCGCCCGCGGGCGCACGCGTGCCATCGAGCGCGACACCGCTGGCCGTTGCACAATCGAAATATCCGCAACCGGCGCCTTTGTCGGTGTAGGCGACCGCGCACCCGCGCGGCAGCCCGAACGCACCGGCCAACGCGATCGCGCCATACACGCCGCGCGACCCGGACGAAGCGGCGACGACCAGGCAGCGAGCTTTGGTGTCCAAGGCATCCGGTATCTGCGCAAGAACGCGATGCGGTGAGCGCGCGCCCGGAATTCTTGCGAAGGCCTGATATTCGCGACCGGGCACATCGGGAACGGCGCCGTAGACCTCGCCGTAGCCACCCAACGGTCCGAGATCGGCAATGCCTTTCCAGCTGTTCTGGATAGCGCGGCGACGCAGCTCCGACGGAGTCGGCGCGGACCGATCGGTAAACGCCGAAGCAGCGCCGCGCAGCCCGGCCAGGCCGAGTCCGGCACTGAGCAGATCGTCAGTACCGCGATGCGCGGTTGCGCGGACCGGGCTGGTCAGAAACTCCATCGAATTCGCCTCTGTGCGCAGAGGCGAAAGTCTAGCGTTTCGTCCGGGCCAGCGTGATCGCGGCGACACTCGCGAGGATCACGACCATGCCGACGAGGTCGAGCGTGGTCACGGTTTCGCCGGCGAACGCGACCCCGACGAGCACGGCGACCGGCGGATTGACGTAGGCGTAGCTCGAGGCCAGCGCCGCGCGCGTGTGGTGCAGCAGATAGATGTAGGCGCTGAAGCCGAGCAGCGAGCCGGCCACGAGCAGATAAGCGAGCGCGAGCGTCGCGCGCAGAGTTGGCGTCGCCGCCAGATGCTCTCCGCGCAGCGCGGCGATGACGGCGAGACTGACGCCGCCGCACAGCATTTGCGCAGCGGCGCTCATCATCGGTTGCGGCATGTCCTGGTGCTTGCTCCAGACCGAGCCGAACGCCCAACCCAGCGTGGCCACCACGAGCGCAATCGCGCCCGCGGGCGCGCCGCGCAGTTCACCGCCGAAATTGAGCACGACCACGCCGATGAAACCGACGAGCAGGCCCGTCCATTCGATGCGGTTCGGCCACTGGCCATAGATGCCGGAGAAGATCGACATGATCAACGCCACGCTGGCCACGGCGACCGCAGTGATGCCGGACGCGACCGTCTGTTCGGCATAGCAGACCAGACCGTTGCCGAGGCCGAGCAGCAGCGTGCCGGTAACGAAGCAATTGAACCATTGCCGCCGCGTCGGCGCCGGCATGCCGCGCCAGCGCAGCAACGCGTAAAGCAATCCGCCGGCAATCGGAAAACGGATCGCCGCCATCAGAAACGGCGGATAGCTTTCCAGCGCGATGCGGATGCCGAGATAGGTCGAACCCCAGATCAGGTACACGCCGACGAGCGACAACGGTACGAGTACTCGCGGTGAGAGCCACGCGTGAGCGGGTGGTGATTCGTCAGCGATGGCGTTCATCCTATTTCTGTGCCAGATCTTCCGCAGCCAGTTTCGTGGATGCCTGGCCGAACACATAGCGCCAACCTTGCGGGGTGCGCGCGTAAGTATCGCTGAACCAGAGTTTGTAGTCGTACGTGGCGTCCTTGTTACTGCCCTTGATCCAGAGCAGCGCGGTGACGACGGCGGTGTCGCCCCATACGCGCACGGTCTGATTCGTGTCTTCCTGATGCTCGTAGGTTTCACTCTTGTCGCGCGCCGCGCGCAGCAGGTCGGCTTTGGTGTAGGACTTGCCCTTGCCGGTCACGAGAACGAAATCGTCGGCAAGAATGCGATCCATCGTCGCTGCGTCGTTGCTCTTGACCGCAGCCTGATACTGCGTGTCGAGCGCGGCGACCGCGGCGCGATCATCACTGGAAGCGGCAAACGCCGACAGGCCAACGCACGCCAGAATGCCTGCGCCGAGAGCGAAGCGAATCGAGATTTGCATGATGGGCTCCAACATGGAGCCCTCACTCTAGCGCCGCCAGCGGCCCCATGACAGCGCCACTCGTCATATGACTTATGGAGCCGCTTTCGCTTCGCGTTCCAGCAATTCGCGTTTGCGCGCCAGGCCCCAGCGGTAACCGCCGAGCGAGCCATCGGCGCGGATCACGCGATGGCACGGCACGACGACGGCCAAACGGTTGCGCGCGCACGCACTCGCCACGGCACGCACGGCGCGCGGGGCGCCGATTTCCTGCGCGATCTGCGCGTAGCTGCGTGTTTGTCCGCGCGGGATGCGTTGCAGTGCCTGCCACACGCGCCATTGAAACGCGGTCGCGCGGATATCCACGGGCACGCTCGCATCAGGCGCCACGCCGCTGCCGATTTGCGCGCTGACGCGGGCGATCGTGATCGCGAGCCACTCGTCGCGACCGGCGTCGACGCGCTCAATCGCCGCCTGCGGAAATTCCGCGCGCAGGTCATTCGCGAGCGCGCTTTCGCGATCGCCCAAGGCCACGCTGCACACGCCGCGCTCGCTGGCAGCTACCAGCAGTACGCCGAGTGGCGTTGGCAAAGTCGTGTAGCGAATCGCAATGCCGCTGCCGCCGCGCTTGTAGTCGGCCGGCGTCATGCCGAGCAGTTGGCCGGTTTTTTCGTAGACGCGGCTGCCGGAGCCGTAACCGGCATCGTAGATCGCATCCGTGACACGCGGTGCATTGCGCAGTGCGGATTTCAGGGCCTTGAGTTTGCGCGACTGCGCGTATTCGGCCGGGCTGACGCCGAAACGCTGGCGAAATGCACGTTGCAAATGACTCGCGCTGAGGCCGACGGTACGCGCCAGGTCGCGAAGGCGCGGCGGCGCATCGGCGGTTTCCAGCAGCGCCAGCGCACGATCGAGCGGGTCGAAGGCGAAAGTTGCGGGTTTCACAGTCATGGCGGTGTTCTCCTTGCGCGCAGATTAGAGCGCAAGGCGAACCGCCGCTATCCGATTCTTGCTCAGTGCTTGAGCGCTGCTGAATCGTTGCGAATCACGGAGAATTCGCCCTCGATGACGTGCGGCTCGCGCGCAGCGGGCGTCTGCGTGCTGGCGCGCGTCAGCGCGCGCACGACGGCGACGATGCCGCCAATCACGGCAAAAGCCAGCAACGCGAAGAAGCCGAGGACGAGGATGCCGACCAGCAACAGCGCGCCGAATGCGCCGAGCAACAGGCGCGATAATGGATGTCGGGGGCGGTTGAACCAGCGCCAATAAAACATTGTTAATCCCTGTGGCAGAATGGTGACGGCGCGCGGTCCGTGCGGGGATGTCTTGATACTCTCATGAGTGTTAGCAAAACGTTATGTGCCGCCTCGGCCATCCCCGAAGGAGGGGCGATTACGGCTCATGTCGAGTCGAGCACCGGTGGCTTCGAACTGGTCCTTACCCGCAAAGATGGGATCGTCTCGGCGTTTCACAACGAATGTCCCCACGCGGGGCGGCGTCTGGATTGGGCTCCGGGTCAGTTTTTGATCGAGAACGGGCTGCTGGTCTGCGCCGCGCATGGCGCCACGTTTCATATCGAATCCGGGCAGTGCGCCGGCGGACCTTGCCGCGGCGTCGGTTTACGCTCCGTCCCCGTCGAGGTGGTCGACGGGAACGTTTGTCTGCGCTGATCGGGCCTTACTCAACCTGTGCGCGAACGTCCTGATGCGCGAGCGCGCCGCGGCAGGCGAAAGTATCCGACATGCCGACGATCGAGCGTGTCGGTATGCGCGAGCCTGTCACGCGATTGGGTTCGCTGATCAAGTCGATGCGGTAAGGGCCGTCGCCCGGCAGCGCCGCGCTGAAAGAGTAGGCGGCGTTGGCGTCGGTGATACTGAGCGCCGCCTGCTGGGTCTGTAGGTCGATCAGACGCACGACGCCATGCACCGGTCGGCCGTGCATGTCATACGCGGTACCGGAAACGCTGCAGGTATCGGCGCGGGCGAACGCCGGCAACGAGAAGAACAGAACCAGAGCAATGCGGTACATGGGTGACCTCCGTTGATGCGAAGTTCGCACACAGCGCAAGACGCGGTGGCGATGAGAACCGTTGCAGCGCGCTACCTAGCGGAACAGCAGATTGACCGATACGAGGAGCACGACGAGCATCAGGAACGTCAACGGCAGACCGACGCGCAAAAAGTCCCGTGCGTTGTAACCGCCGGGGCCGGCAACGATCGTCAATACCGGGTTGGCGCTGGCGATGATGAAAGTATTCGAGGTGGAAATCGCCACGATCAGCGCGTAGATCGCGGGATTGCCGTTGGAGGCCAGGGCGATGTTGATCGCCATCGGCACCATCATCACGGTGGCGCCGACGTTGGAGACGACCTGCGAGAACAGCAGTGCGAGGATCGCAATCACGCCTTGCAATCCCCACTGCGGCCAGTTGCCTAGATACCGCAGGATTTCCTGGGCCAGCCACGCCGCCGCGCCGGTGGAGTCCATCGCCCAGCCGAGCGGAATCAGGCAGGCCAGCGTGAAGATCGTTTTCCAATTGATCGCGTTGTAGGCTTCTTCCATGTCGAGCACGCCGGCGAGCAGCATGCCGACGGCGCCCGTGAGCATCGCCACCGACAGGCGCACGTCGGTGAACAGCCCCAGGCCCATGGCAACGGCAAAAAAACCGGCGGCGTGCCAGATCCGGCTCGGCCGGTGTTCTTCCTTCGGGTAGTCGGTGACGACGACGAAGTCGCGGTCTTCCGCCGCGGCGGCCAAGTCGCGCCAGAAGCCGTGCAGCACGAGCGTGTCGCCGGCGCGCAGCGCGGTCTTGCGCACGTCTTCGCGGAACACTTCCTCGCCGCGGTAGACCGCGAGCACACTGACACCGGAACGCTTGCGCAGGCGCAGATCGCCGACTTCCTGCTTGATGAAGCGCGAATTGGGCGGCACCACCGCTTCGGCGATGCCGGCGCGGTTCGGGTTGAACATGTCGCGGAAATTCGTCAGCCGCGACTGCACGCGCAGCAGGTTCAGATTCGCGAAATCATTGACTTGCTCGCGCTTGCCGAGCGCGCCGAACACGGTGCCGACCCAGATCATCGTGTCGGCCGGCGGCGCGAGGCGCGTTTCGTCACCATTCTTGATCGCAAGGATCAGCGGCGCTCCCCGCAGCGCTTCTGCTTCGGCAATGCTCATGCCGACCAGCGGGCTCTCCGCGCTGACCGTAAGCTCGAACACCTCGCCGTCGATGCCGTAGGTTTCGGCAAAGTAGGTTTCGGTACGGCCTGGCGTGACGTTCGGGCTTTCCTCGTCGGTCGGCAACAGCTTGCGCGTGAACAGCGCGAAGTAGGCGAGGCCGGCGAGCAGGAGCGGGATGCCGATCGGCGCGATCGAAAACAGCGAGAACGGCTCGATCGTCTGCGCGCCGGTCGGCAGGTTGCGATTCGCGCTGGCGATCAGATCGTTGAGCAGGATCAGCGGCGAGTTGCTGATCATCGTCGTGTTGGTACCGGCGAGTATCATGAATGCCATCGGTAGCAGCAGCCGCGACAGCGGCACGCCGGTGCGCGCGCTGACGCGGCTGGCGACCGGCAGGAACAGCGCCGCGAGCGCCTGACTCTGGATGATCGACGACAAACCGCTGACCATCGCGTTGATCAGCAAACCCAGGCGCGATTCGATGCCGCCGGCCAGGCGCAAGATCAACGACGCGGCCTTGTTCAGCACGCCGGTGCGATCCAGTCCGGCGCCCATGATCATGACGCCGAGCAGCGAGATCACCGCGTTGCCGGCGAAACCGTCGAACAGCTGGTCCACCGGAATCAGGCGCGTGATGCCGAGCACGACGATGATCAACAGCGCGATCAGGTCGCCGCGAATCCACTCCAATATGAGCATGAGCACCGTGAACGCGAGCAGCGCGAACACGAGCAGCATGTCGTTGGTGAGGGTCAGGCCGGCGTTCATCGGGGCATTGTTTTTGTTTGCCGGCGCGGTCAGCGTTGTGCGTCAACAGCGTTCATAGACGAGATCCCACACGCCGTGACCGAGTCGGCGGCCGCGTCGCTCGAAATGCGTTTCGATGCGCCAGGCCGGACGCGGCACGAAGCGCTCCGCCGCGGCCGTGTTGCGCCACGATGGGGAGGCTTCGAGCACGGTCAGCATCTGAGCTGCATAGTCCGCCCAGTCGGTGGCCAGATGCAAGCGGCCGCCGCGCGCCACGCGCGTGGCGAGCAATTCGACGAACCCAGCATGGATCAGGCGCCGCTTCTGCTGGCGTTTCTTCGGCCACGGATCGGGAAAGTAGATGCGCACTTCGGCGAGGCTCTCCGGCGCCATGCATTGCTGCAATGCTTCGATCGCGTCGTGATTATACAAACGCACGTTGTCCACATTGTGCGCGGCCAGCGCATTCATGAGACGGCCGACGCCGGGACGATGCACTTCGATGCCGATGAAGTTCTTGTCGGTCTCGTGTCGCGCCGACCACAGCAGCTGTTCGCCGTTGCCGAAACCGATTTCGAGCACGAGCGGCGCGGCGCGCGCGAAGGCGTGCGCGGCTTGGGTCTGTGCATCGAGGCCGTACCGCGGCCAGTGCTGTTCGAACGCGCGTTGCTGGGCGGGAGTGAAGCGGCCTTGCCGCAGGACGAAGCTGCGGATGTGGCGTGACGCTGGCGCAGGCTCAGCTGATGGTGCCATCGATCGGACTCGATGCCGAGGCGTAGCGCTTGCGCGGAATGCGGCCGGCACGGAAAGCGTCGCGGCCGGCTTGGACTGCCTTGCGCATCGCGGTGGCCATCAGCACCGGGTCTTTGGCGCCGGCGATTGCCGTGTTCATCAGTACGCCGTCGCAGCCGAGTTCCATCGCGATCGCGGCATCGGACGCGGTACCGACGCCGGCATCGACGATCACGGGCACTTTCGCGTTCTCGACGATCTCCAGGATATTCCAGCGGTTCTGGATGCCGAGGCCCGATCCGATCGGCGCCGCCAGCGGCATCACCGCGACGCAGCCGATTTCTTCGAGCCGGCGCGCAAGGATCGGATCGTCGCTCGTGTAAACCATGACCTCGAATTTTTCCGCGACCAGTATTTCCGCCGCCTTCAACGTCTGCACGACATCGGGAAACAACGTCCTCTGGTCGCCGAGCACCTCGAGCTTGACGAGGGTGCGGCCGTCGAGCAGCTCGCGCGCGAGCCGGCACGTGCGCACGGCATCGTCGGCGCTGTAGCAGCCGGCGGTGTTCGGGAGAATTGTATACTTATGCACGGGCAGCACGTCGAGCAGGTTCGGCGTGTTCCGGTCTTGTCCGATATTCGTGCGCCGGATCGCGACCGTGACGATCTCCGCTCCGGCCGCTTCGCTGGCGCGGCGTGTTTCATCGAGATCCTTGAATTTGCCGGTGCCGGTGAGCAGACGCGAGCGGTAGGCACGGCCGGCGATGACGAGCGGGTCGGATGCGTCGATGAGGGCGGGTTGGAGTTGTGCGTTCATAGAATTTCCGCAGACGATTGCGTTCACCTCGCTGTGCTCGGACTGTTGCTACGCTCGCGCATCCGGCGCTCGCCGAGCAACCCCGCCGCTCGCTCTTGCGCGTGAGTTCTCACCCTCCGCCGAGCGCGTGCACGACTTCCACCGTGTCCCCATCGTGGATGATGCGTTCCGCATGCATGCTCTTCGGTACGATCTCGCGATTGATTTCGACGGCGACTTTGCGCTCGGCGTAGCCGTTCTCGGCAAGCAGCGCTGCGACGCTGATCGGCCGCTCCACGTGCTGCTCGACGCCATTGAGTGAGATTTTCAGCATCCGTCTAGTTTAATCCCTTGGCGCGCGCGAGCGAAGATTCGGCGCTCCAAAAAAACAAGCGCCCGGAGATCCGGGCGCTTGTGATCGTACCTCGATCTTCAGCGGTGTTTGTTGTCGTCGTCTTTGTCCTTCTTGTGTTCCTGGCCACGCGGCTGCTGTTGCGGTTGCGGCACGTTGCGCGGCTGCACCTGCTGCACGGCCTGCTGTTGCGGGTGGTATTGCTGCACCTGCTGTTGCTGCTGCTGTGGCGCGCGGTACTGCGTCTGCGCTTGCGCGTGGTAGTCCTGCGTCTGCACCGGCTTGTGATATTCCTGCTCCGTCTGCACCGGCTTGTGATATTCCTGCTGGTGATACTGCTGCTGGGACTGTACCGCCGTCTTGTTGTACTCCTGCGCTTGCGTCCCCGCCGGTTTGCGGTATTCGCGCGCGTCGGTTTTCGGCGTCGCTTGGTTGTACTGAGCACGGTTGATCGTGCTCGCGGCAGCACCGCCCTGGCCGGTGCTCGTACTGTTGTTGTTGATCGTGCGTTTCTCGACGGCATGTCCATTCTGCGTGCCGACCGCGCTGCCCACCGCCCTGGTTTCACGGCTGGCGTCGGGATGGGCAAAGCGCGCCGAATTGAGCTGCTGGCCGTTCTTCGCCGCGCCTGTCACGGCTTGGTCCGTCTGTGCTGAACGGTTGATCGTCGAGGCATTGGTTGTATTGCCGCTCGAATTGGCACGCATGTTCGCGTTCGCCGCCGCGGCTGCGCCGGTGCGCGGCATCAGCTTCGGCGCTTCGCCGTGTACCGGCGCGCCTTGCGTGACGATTTTCATGTTCGGCCGCGCGACGACCGCGGCTGCAGCACTACCCCCGGCAGCAACACCGGTCGCGCGCAACTCACGTTGCGGCAGCGGTTTGCCGGGGTCTTTCGCCAATACGGCCTGACGCGTCGCGAATGACGCAATCGGCGCCGGCGGCTTGGTCGCGGCGACGATTGGGCGGTTCATCACGGCCGCGGCCGGCACGGCGCGAGCGGCAATCTGCGGGGCAAGGCTCGCGCGCGTCGGCGCGATGGCGGCGAAGCCGGCCACGCGCGCGTTGGCGAAGGTCTCGCGGTTGACCGCGACTGCCGCCGCCGCCACGGGGCGTGCGGACACGAACGCGGCGGCAGGCACCGCCGTCAACGCGCCGGCGACGTTGCGATTGGCATACGTGATCTGATTGTAGTTGACGTTGCCCGCCGAGTAGCTGCCGTAATAGTTGTTGATCACGGTGTTGTTGATGACCGTGTTGCTGACGTTGACGTTGGTGAAATAGGCGCGACTGACGCGGTAACCCGGGATGTACGGTTCGCCCCAGCCGAGCGGGAACCAGCCGATAGGCCCGCCACCGCCGAAACCAATGCTTACGTTGACACCGCCGCCGACGAAGGCGACCAGCGCAGGCGCGTACACCGGACGCACGTCGATGCGGCCCGGACACCAGCCCCAACGTCCGCCGATCGAGACCCAGCGGCCGTAGTGGAACGGCGCAAAACCCCACGGCGCATCGTCCACCCACGACCAACCGTAGGCGCCGACCCAGCCCCAATGGCCGTAATGATAGGGCGACCAGCCGACCACGACCGAGGTCGGATACCAGACGTGGCCGTATTCCGGAGCGTCGTCCCAGTTGCCGTATTCGTCGAGATCTTCGTAGCCGATCACTTCTTCGGACACGTAGCGCCGCGAGTTGGAGGCATTCATGCGCTGATCGCGCTGATGACAGAAATCGTCGAACGCGTCCGGTCGCGGCAAATCGCTGACGGCATAATCCTGCAGCTGCGAATCGTTGAAGGTGACCGATTGGCCTTCCTCGACGCGGAAGCGCGCCCCGCCTTCGCCGTAAACGTCGCCGCCGCCGCTGAGCACGGTCACCGTGGTGCCTTGGCCGTTGCCTTGCACATCAACACGGAATTCACCGACGCGACTGGCCACGAATGCCAACGTCGGCGTGTCGATCTCGTAATTCTGGCCATCGTACAGACGGCGTATGCGCAGGTTCAGCGCGCCTTGCGTCAGTTCCATCTGCGCGTTGTTGTCGTCGAGATTCAAGAAATCGAAATTCGAATTCTGATCCATGCGGATCGATGCGGCGCCGATCTCCAGCGCGGCGCGGGAGCCGCGATCAGCGAAGAGTTTGTCGCCCGTGACGAGTGGACGATTCAGCTGTGCCTGCACCCAGTCGTTTTCACCGGCCGGAACGAAACTCACGTCGCCGTGGATGTAGGAAAGCCGCGCCACGCGACTCGGCGGGTCGGCTGAGTCGCCTTCCTGCGCAAAAGCGGCAAACGCGAAAGTCACGCCGGCCAGAAGCACGGCGAAACGGATTGGTCTGAACATGGCGAACGCTCCTTTGCGTCACGCGGATGGAAGTGGAAACTGGTGCGGTTTGCCAACGATCTGAACGAATCCCCGCCCCAACCCCGAACTGTACGCCTGTATCTTTGCGCAACAAAGCTGAATGGCGACTTTCCCCCTCGGCCGTGCACGCACCGATTCAGCTGCCGGAAAGCTGCATTGCCCAAGCGCGGCCGAATCCGTAGAGTAGGCTTTCGCGCGGGTGTAGCTCAATGGTAGAGCTGTAGCTTCCCAAGCTACTGACGAGGGTTCGATTCCCTTCACCCGCTCCATCGTTCTTTGTCACGTGAAGGAGCACGCCATGAACGACTATCTCGCGGGCCGCCAGCCGGCGCTGGACGACTATCTCGCATTGTTCGGCCGCATCGCGCTGTCGCTGATGTATTTGAGTTCGGGCTGGATGAAGATCGGCGGCTATGCGCAGACCGCGCAATACATGGAGTCGGCCGGCGTGCCGGGCGCTCTGCTGCCGCTGGTGATCATCGCCGAACTCGCCGGTGGACTCGGCATCTTGTTTGGATGTCTCACGCGCTGGGCCGCGCTCGGACTGGCGCTTTATACGATTCTTGCCGCGGCGTTATTCCACTCGCACTTCGCCGATCAGAACCAGATGATCCATTTCTGGAAAAACGTTTCGATCATGGGCGGCTTTCTGGTCCTGGCTGCGCATGGCGCCGGACGCTTCAGTATCGATTCCTGGCGCGCGCGAAGGCGCTGAACATGCTGCGCTGATCGGCGCACGCGGCTATGGATGACGTTCCGCTGATCGGCTGGCGCGAATGGCTGGCATTGCCGGCGCTCGGCTTGCCCGAAGTCAAAGCCAAGATCGACACCGGTGCGCGCTCGTCGTCGCTGCACGTGGCCAGCGTGGAAGCGTTCGAACGCGACGGCTGCACCTGGCTGCGTTTTGCGGTCGCGCCGCGCCGGCGCGGCGGCCGCCTGCTCAACTGCGAGGCACAGGCGTTGGATCGCCGCGACGTCGCCGATTCGGGAGGCCGCATCACGCAACGCTGGTTCGTGCGCACCGATATCGAACTTGGCGGGCGCCGCTTCAGCGCGGAAATCAATCTGACCAACCGCGGCGATATGATTTTCCCGATGCTGCTCGGCCGTACTGCGTTGCGCGGCCGATTTCGCGTCGATCCACAGCTGTCCTACGCTTGCGGGCGCTTGCGCCCGCGCAAGTCCGTATCCGGGAATATGGGATGAAGAACACCGCATGAAGATCGCCATTCTGTCGCGCAACGCAAAACTGTATTCGACCGCGCGTCTGGTCGAGGCGGCGCGCCGGCGCGGTCATCGCGCGCGCGTACTCGACCCGCTGCGCTGCTACATGCGCATCGCGCCGAGCGATTTCTCCGTGCATTACAAAGGCCGTGCCGTCGCCGGCTACGACGCCGTGATTCCGCGCGTTGGCGCGTCGATCACTTTTTACGGCACGGCGGTGCTGCGCCAGTTCGAGATGATGGGCGTCTATACGCCGAATTCGTCGGACGCGATCCTGCGCGCGCGCGACAAGCTGCGCTGCCTGCAGTTGCTCGCGCGCGAAGGCATCGGTCTGCCGAGCACCGTGTTCGGCGACAACCCCGACGACACGGCCGACTTGCTGGCGATGCTCGGCGAGCCGCCGCACGTGATCAAGCTCGTTGAGGGTGCGCAGGGCAATGGCGTGCTGCTGGCCGAGAAGCGATCGGCTTCGCAGAGCGTGATCGAGGCGTTCCGCGGCTTGTACGCGAATTTCCTCGTGCAGGAGTTCATCCGCGAGGCCAAAGGCGCGGATATCCGTTGCTTCATCGTCGGCGGACGTGTGGTTGCGGCGATGCAGCGTCAGGCGCGCGAAGGCGAATTTCGTTCCAATCTGCATCGCGGCGGCAGCGCCACGCCGACCGAACTCAGCGCTGCCGAAATCGACACCGCGCTGCGCGCATCGCGCACGATGGGCTTGAACGTCGCCGGCGTCGACCTGCTGCGTTCGCGACGCGGACCGCTCGTGCTCGAAGTCAATTCCTCGCCGGGGCTCGAGGGCATCGAAGCGGCCACCGGCGTCGATGTGGCAGGCGAGATCATCGAGTATCTGGCCAGACGCGTGCGTCGGCGCAAATCGCGCTGACGCGGGCACGTTCCGTTGCGCAGTCGGAAGTACGAAAACAATCGTTGACAACGCACGATTGTCGTATGTACGATGCTTTACGTACATACGACAACCACGATGGAGACGATTCATGCGCATGTTGGCCAATTTGCTCGGTGCCGTGCTGCTGCTGCAGGCAGGACGGGTCGGCGCCGCCCCGCAACAGGAAAAACCGCTCGTCGCGCAGACGCTGGAGTCTTTCCAGAAGGATTCCGCGCGCATTCACCAGCAGATGCAGCCCGGCGGCGTTTACGAGCACACCCCGGCGAACGATCAGGCCCGCGTCGAGGCGCGTTTGGCCGACATGTACAAACTGCTGCAGGCGCACAGTTCGCAGTCGGAGATGACCGAAACCGACAAGGTGGCGCTGCTCAACGCACAGGAAGAGATCAACGGCATCCTGCAGCACAACGACAACAATCGCCTGATTTGCGAACACGTCGCGCCGGTGGGTTCGCATCGACCGGTGACGACCTGCCAGACCTACGGCGAAAAGATTGCGCGGCAGCAACGAGACGAAAGGTATTTGCAGGATCGGGGCCGCACGCCGCAGAACGCGACCGCAACGAACGGAAAGTGAAAGTGCTCGTCGCGGGCTTGCCTCGGGGCTTGCGCCGAGGCAAGCTATACGAAGTCGTTCGTGGTTGACCGCATATGACTCCACGCCGTCCAGCTGAAACACCTTGGCCCACCGCCGCGGAACTGGAAATCCTGCGCGTGTTGTGGGATCGCGGGCCGACCACGGTGCGCGACGTGCATGAAGCGCTCTACGGAGACGAAGGCGCCAGTTACACGACCTCGCTCAAATTGCTGCAGATCATGCACGCCAAGGGTCTGGTCGAGCGCGATGATTCGCAACGAGCGCATGTATATCGTTCGGCCGTCAACAAAGGGCGCACGCAAAAGCGCTATCTTGCCGATCTCACGCGGCGGCTGTTCAACGGTTCCACTTCACAAATGGTGCTGCATGCGCTCGGCAGTCATCCGAGCGCATCCCGTGCCGAACTCGAAGAAATCCGCAAGCTGCTGAACAAGATCGAAGCGGAAGGGGATTGATCATGGCGTTGCCGCAGGGTGTGCTCGTCGCTGTCGATGTGCTCGGCGTGGTCTTGCTGCATTTTCTCTGGCAAGGCGCGGTGTTGGGATTGATCTACGCCGGCTTGAAACCATTCTGCATGAGTACCTCGGCGCGCTATCGCTTGGGTCTGCTGGCGATGCTCGCGTTGGCGATCGCGCCGATGCTGACCGCGGTCTGGTGCTGGCCGGGCGATTCGGCCGCAAGCGGCAACAGCACGCCGTTGCTGACGGCAACATTGCAAGCCGGCCAGCAAGCCATCTCGAGTTGGCAATTGAAGCCGCTGCTGCCATGGCTCGTCGGCGCATGGCTGTGCGGTGTCGTCGTCATTGCCGCGCATTCGGTATGGCAGTGGCGCCGGTTGATGCGCGTGGTGCAGCGTGCCGACACTGCCGCGCCGGAATGGCAGTCGCGTTTGCAACGACTGTGCGAACGCTTCAACGTGCGCCGGCCTGTGCGTCTGCTGTATTCGGCGGCCGCGACGACGCCGATGCTGCTCGGCTGGATCAAGCCGGTCATTCTGCTGCCCGCGAGCATGCTGAGCGGATTCACGCCGCATCAGATCGAGTTGATCATCGCCCACGAACTCGGCCATATCCGCCGCCTGGATTACCTTGTCAATCTGGTGCAGGTCGCGATCGAAACCGTGTTGTTCTATCACCCGGTTGTGCACTGGATCTCGCGCGACGTGCGCAACTCGCGCGAGGCGTGCTGCGACGATCTGGTACTTGAACTCGCGCACGGCAATCGCCTCGCCTACGCGCGCGCTCTCGCCGAACTCGAAGAATTGCGCTTGGCCGCTCCGGCCCTCGGCGCGGCGGGCGGCGCATTGCTGTCGCGCATCAAGCGCATCGTCGGCGAGCCGGAAACGGCGGAGCCGCTGCCGCGCAGCTACGCGCTGCCGCTCGTATTCGTGTGCGCGGCGATGCTGAGCCTGATCTGGCGACAACAGCACACGGCGGCCGACCTGGAAGCCGGACTGAATCGCATTTCCGCACAGGCATTGGCACTGCTTAATGCGACCTCGTTCCAGGTCGAGCGCCCGGTGTTGGCCGTTAACCTGCCACGTCCGCAGATTCAGCCGGTGCGGGCGAATGTGGCGATTCCACCCATTGCGGTGGCTGTGGCCCCGTCAAGCGAACGCCTGCCTGAAGTGCCTGCGCCGGTCGTTCCCGTGCAGTCGGAGCCGTTCGTTCCCGCGCCGGCGGCGCCGGTGGTCCCGGCAGCTGTCGAAACCCCGGCGCCCGCGGCCGCTGCCGCGCCGAAATCCTCGCCATTACGCGTCGTGGCTCCGGTGTACCCGTCCCAGGCGATGGCGGCCGGGGTAGAAGGAGCGGTGGAATTGGAGTATTCGATCAAGACCGATGGCAGCGTCGGACAGATCCGCATTATCCATGCACATCCGCTCAGCATCTTCGACGATGCGGCGAAGACGGCATTGCGTGGCTGGCTATTTCCGGCGTCGAGCGCGGGTGAGAAACGTACGCAGAATTTCGCGTTCTCGCTGCACGGTTCCAGCCACGGCGAAGAACAGTGTCAGGCGCCGACCGGAAGCCTGATTTGCCGGCGTCCGAGTCCGTAAATCGGTGTTTTTTCAGGGATTTCCTGTTAACGAAAGCCGACGTTCAGCTTAACGTGAATTTAATTCGCGCACGTCTAGTATCGCCCTCACTGTAACGCTGCTCGACACTCCTAAGGTCAGGTCAGGTGACAGGCAGATTACGGTAATCGGGGCAGTAGCTTTAGGCCCAAGGCAGGTGTGTTCCCCCAATGACACCTCCTTGGGCCTTTTTATTTGCCGGCTCGCCACCACCTTTCCGGGAACTAGCGCGCCACGGGCGCGATCAACTAGCGGTCCACCGCTGTGCGAGTATTGTTATCCCATGCGAATTCTTGTCATTGAAGACAACAGCGATATCGCCGCGAACATTGGCGACTATCTCGAAGAGAAAGGACACGTCGTCGACTTCGCCGGCGATGGCGTCACCGGGTTGCATCTGGCCGTCGTGCACGAATTCGATGCGATCGTGCTCGATCTGACGCTGCCTGGCATGGACGGCCTCGAGCTGTGCCGCAAGCTGCGTCAGGAAGCGCGTCGGCAGACGCCGGTGCTCATGCTCACGGCGCGCGATGCGCTCGAGCAGAAACTCACCGGTTTTGATTCCGGCGCCGACGATTACATGGTCAAACCGTTCGCGCTGCAGGAACTCGAAGCGCGGCTGCAGGTGCTGGCACGCCGTGGCAAAGGTCCGCAGAGCCGCATCCTGCAACTGGCCGACCTTACCTACAATCTCGATACGCTCGTGGTCACGCGCGGCGGCAAATCGATCCAGCTCAATCCGATCGGTCTGAAACTATTGCAGCACCTCATGGAATCCAGTCCCTCGGTCGTCACGCGCCAGGATCTGGAAACACGCGTCTGGGGCGAGGAATTGCCCGACTCGGATTCGCTGCGCGTGCACATCCACGGTCTGCGTGCGGCGATCGACAAGCCGTTCGACAAACCGCTGATCCAGACACGTCACGGTATCGGCTACCGCATGGTCGATCCCGAAGCCGCCGCGGCATAATCAGCGCGACGTTGCCTGGGGATGGCAAGCACGCAATATCGACGCCGGCTGCGTAGCCGCATCATTATTTCATTCGCACTGTTCGGCTTTGCGCTCGCGGCATTGTTTGCCCTCAGTGCCAACTTTCTGCGCAGCTATCTCGAAGACAAATTGATTGGCGAGACGTTGCAGCAGAACTTGCAGGGCTACGCCGACGCCTACTACAAGGACCCCACCGCGGGCGGCGTACCGCTCGACAAGATCGTGGGTTATTCGATCTCGCGCGAGAAATTCCCCAACGTGCCGCTGGCCTGGCGCGAACTTGGCAACGGTGTCTACGATCTCACCGAGCCCGATGGTCGCGGCGGGCGCCTCATTTACAAGCTCGCCGTGCGCAAAGACGACGATCATTGGTTTTTTCTCAAATACGACACCACTCAAGAAAAGCGCAGCCAACGTTTGCTGGAAGGTGCACTCGTTATCGCGGTGCTCGGTTTTTTCGCGTTTTCTCTCGTGCTCGGCTATTGGCTTTCGCGTCGCGTCATGAGCCCGGTGACGGATCTCGCCACACGTGTCGAGGAAATGGGGCTCACGGGTCGTCCGGAACCGCTGGCTCCGCATTTTGCCAACGATGAAGTCGGCCAACTGGCGGCAGCGCTCGACAGCTATTCCGACAAGCTCACCGCGCTCGTCGAGCGCGACCGCGAATTCAACGCCGACGTCAGCCACGAATTGCGCACGCCGCTCGCGGTCATTGCCTCGACGACGGAACTGCTGCTTTCCGCCGAAAACGTTCCGGACAAACTGCGCGAGCGCCTGAAGCGCATCGAACGCGCAGCCAAGCAGTCGACCGAGCTGACGAACGCGCTGCTGTTGCTCTCGCGCAGTGAACGGTCCGCGCCGGTCGATGGCGAAACCACCGATGTCGCCAAGGTCGTCGAGCAGGTCATTGACGTCTACCGTTCGCATCTGGGGCGCAAGCCGATCCGCGTGAATCAGATCATCGAGCAGCAGATCGAGGTCGTGGCGCCGTCGTCGGTGGTCGCGGTCGCGCTAGGCAATCTGATCGGCAACGCGTTCAAGTACACGCAAGCCGGCGAAGTGACCGTCACGATCGGCGCCGAACCCGGCAAGGTCACGGTCGAAGACACCGGCCCCGGCATCAAGGCCGAGGATGCGGAGAAACTATTCCAGCGCGGCGTGCGCGGCGAACAGGTGACGAGCAAAGGCGCCGGTCTGGGGCTCGCGATCGTGCGCCGCCTGTGTGAACTCTACGATTGGCGCGTCTCGCTCGCACCGCGCCCGCAGGGCGGGGCGGTGGCGACGCTGGATTTCAGGCTGCGCGTTTAGAACAGCCTTTCGCGTCAAGCATTCGCAGTGTGTCGCGTGAACTTCAACGGCAACGGCAGTGGATTCCCGCTTTCGCGGGAATGACGAATGATCTAGACGTACTCCAGCCAGCCGCGCTTATCCGGCGTGCTGCCGTCGAACAGTCCGAAAAACAGCTTCTGCATCGTCGCGGTGACCGGTCCCGGCTTGCCTGCGCCCACCGGCTTGCCGTCGACCGAGCGGATCGGCGTGATTTCCGCCGCCGTGCCGCACATGAACAGTTCATCGCACAGATACAGGTATTCGCGCGGAATGTCGCGTTCGACGACTTCGATGCCGGCGTCGCGCGCGAGCGCGATCAGCGAGTTGCGCGTGATGCCGTTGAGCAGCGCGGCACTGACCGGCGAGGTGTGCAGCGCGCCGTCAAAGACGAGAAACAGGTTCTCGCCCGCGCCTTCGCTGAGCAGGCCGGTCGAAGCGAGTGCGATGCCTTCGCCAAAACCGAGCCGGCGTGCCTCGCGCGCGACGAGCTGGCCGGAAAGGTAATTGCCGCCGGCTTTCGCGCCGGCCGGAATCGTGTTCGGCGCGAAACGCTGCCAGCTCGATACGCAGGCATCGATGCCGGCTTCGAGCGCCTCGGCGCCGAGGTACGGTCCCATTTCCCACGCCGCGACGGCGACATCGGTCGGAGTTTCCGCGGACAAGCCGAAGCCGCCGAGGCCGCGGAACGCGACCGGGCGCAGGTAGGCCTTCTGCAAATCATTCGCCTTGATCGCTTCCCGGCACGCCTGCGCGAGCTGCGCGTGCGTGTACGGGATGAGCATGTCGTATATTTTTGCAGAATGATACAAACGCTTGATGTGGTCGGTCAGACGGAAGATCGCCTGTCCGTTCGGCGCCGCATAGCTGCGGATGCCTTCGAACACCGAACTGCCGTAATGGATCGCATGCGCCATCACGTGCGTGGTCGCCTCGGCCCACGGCTTGATCGCACCGTTGTGCCAGATGTAAGGAGGGTATTTCTGGGCCATGCGTGTCCCCTGATGCGGCGTCGAGAATTGCCAATTATGGCATGCTTGTTCGCGCCTCTCGCCAAGGATGCTTTTGATGACGCAACACGATTTGCTGCTCGGGGTCCTGTTTCTATTGACCGCGCTGCTGTATTCCAGCGTCGGTCACGCCGGGGCCTCGGGTTACCTCGCGGCGATGGCACTGTTCGACATGGCGCCGGCGCAGATGAAACCGACGGCGCTCGTCCTCAACGCGCTGGTCGCTGCGATCGGCACGTGGAATTTCTGGCGTGGCGGCTGGTTCCGCTGGCGCCTGTTCTGGCCGTTCGCAGTCACCTCGATTCCGGCTGCGCTGATTGGCGGTGCGATCACGTTGCCGGACGTGTACTACCGTCCACTGGTAGGCGCGGTACTGGTGTATTCGGCCGCGCGCCTTTTGATGTCGCCGTCGCCATTGCAACGAGAACCGCAGCCGCCATCGATTCTCGTCGCGGTGATTGCTGGCGCCGTACTCGGCTTGTTGTCCGGCTTGACCGGCGTCGGCGGCGGTATTTTCCTGAGCCCGCTGATCGTGCTTGCCGGCTGGGGTACGGTGCGCGAGGCGTCCGGTGTGGCTGCGCCTTTCATTCTCGTCAACTCCATCGCCGGGCTCGCCGGCCGCGGACTCGCTGCATCGACGCTGCCCGCGGCGATTCCATTCTGGCTATTGACGGTGCTCGCCGGGGGCACGCTCGGCTCCTGGGCCGGAAGCCGGCATCTGCCGATGCTGGCGATCCGACGCTTGCTCGCCGTCGTGCTGTTGCTCGCCGGCGCAAAGATGCTGCTGGCGGAGATTTAGCCCAGCCGTTCGCAAATCGCCAGCGTCGCGCGCGCGCGATTCAAAGTATAAAAGTGGATTGAAGGCGCGCCGCCGGCGATGAGCTTGCCGCACAGATCGGCGACGACATCGGCGCCGAATTCGCGGATCGATTCGACGTCATCGCGGAACGCTTCCAGGCGCTTGGCCAGCCAGCGCGGAATCTCGGCGCCGCACATGTCCGAGAACCGGCGCAGCTGAGAATACTGCGAGATCGGCATGATGCCCGGCACGATCGGCACGCGCACGCCGAGCTTGCGCGCGTCGTCGACGAAACGAAAATACGCGTCCGCATTGAAAAAATATTGCGTGATCGCGCCATTCGCGCCGGCGTTCACCTTGGCGATGAAATGCTTGATATCTGCTTGCGCGTCATGGGCCTGCGGATGCATTTCCGGATAGCAGGCGACCTCGATGTGGAAGAATCCATCGGCTTCCTTGCGGATGAACTGCACGAGTTCGCTCGCGTAGCGGAAATCGCCGTAACCGGCCATGCCGGACGGCAAGTCGCCGCGCAGCGCGACGATGCGCCGGCAGCCCATCGCCTTGTAGTGCTCCAGCAATGTGAGAATTTCCGCGCGCGTGCCGCCCATGCACGACAGGTGCGGCGCGGCGTCCAGGCCGTGCTCGTCGCGCAGGTGCCGCACTGTTTCCGGCGTGTAGCTCAGCGTCGAGCCGCCCGCGCCGAACGTGACGCTGACGTACTCGGGCCCCAGCGTCTTGAGTTTCGGCAGCGCGGCTTCGAGCGTCGCTTTCTGCTCGTCGGTTTTGGGCGGAAAAAACTCCAGCGAAATCGGAATCATGCTCGCTTCCTTGGAAAAGGCGGGCGCATCGTTGCGCCCGCCGGCATGATCAATAACGGTAGTGCTCGGCCTTGTACGGGCCATCGACCGACACGCCGAGGTAGGCAGCCTGTGCATCGGTGAGCTTGGTCAGCTTCACGCCGATCTTCTCCAGATGCAGGCGCGCGACTTCTTCGTCGAGCTTTTTCGGCAGCCGGTATACGGTCTTCTCGTACTGGTCCTTGTTCGCCCACAGATCGATCTGCGCCAGCGTCTGGTTCGAGAACGAGTTCGACATCACGAAGCTCGGGTGACCGGTCGCGCAGCCCAGGTTGACGAGGCGGCCTTCGGCGAGCAGGAACATCGCGTTGCCGTTGGCAAAAGTATACTTGTCCACCTGCGGCTTGATGTTGACGTGCTTGACGCCGGCGAGCGTCTTCAGCGCATCGACCTGGATCTCGTTGTCGAAGTGGCCGATGTTGCAGACGATCGCCTGATCCTTCATCTTCGTCATGTGCTCGAGCGTGATCACGTCCTTGTTGCCGGTCGTGGTCACGTAGATGTCGGCGCGGCCGAGCGTGGACTCGACCGTATTGACTTCGAAGCCTTCCATCGCCGCCTGCAGCGCATTGATCGGATCGATTTCAGTGACGACGACGCGTGCACCGTACGCGCGCAGGCTGTGCGCCGAGCCCTTGCCGACATCGCCGTAGCCGCACACGCAGGCGACCTTGCCGGCGAGCATCACGTCCATCGCACGCTTGAGGCCATCCGCCAGCGATTCGCGACAGCCGTAAAGGTTGTCGAACTTCGACTTCGTCACCGAGTCGTTGACGTTGATCGCCGGCACGAGCAGCTTGCCGGCTTCCATCATCTGATACAGGCGATGCACGCCGGTCGTGGTTTCCTCGGAAACGCCTTTCCAATCCTTGACGACGCCGGTCCAGAAACCGGGGCGATCCTTAGCGACGCGCTTGAGCAGGTTCTTGATCACCTGTTCTTCGTGCGAGGAGGAGGCCGAGTCGACCCATTTGTCGCCCTGTTCGAGCTCGTAACCCTTGTGGATCAGCAGCGTGACATCGCCGCCGTCGTCGACGACGAGTTCGGGACCCTTGTTGCCCGGGAACGTCACTGCATCGAGCGTGCAATCCCAATATTCTTCGAGCGTTTCGCCTTTCCACGCGAACACGGGCGTGCCGGTCTTGGCGATCGCGGCGGCGGCATGATCCTGCGTCGAGAAGATGTTGCACGAGGCCCAGCGCACCGAGGCGCCGAGATCCTTCAGCGTCTCGATCAGCACGGCGGTCTGGATCGTCATGTGCAGCGAGCCGGTGACGCGCACGCCCTTGAGCGGCTTGGATGCGGCGTATTTCTTGCGGATCGACATCAGGCCCGGCATTTCGTGCTCGGCGATGTCGATTTCCTTGCGCCCCCAGTCGGCGAGCGACAGGTCGGCGACCTTGAAATCTTCGTTGGTCTTGAGAACAGCGTTCATTGGCGAAACTCCGTTGGGTTGGAGGGCGCCCTTGCGTTTGCAGCGATTCCTGCCGAGCGTCTCTCACCAATAATGGTGGATGCAGCGCCCCTCGGCAGGAGGCGAGGGACGCGCATTATATCGCTTATTCGCGATGGAGCGATATATCGGTCGCTAGGGTTTGCTATGGCGTCGAGCAGCCGCCGATCTTGACCAGATCGGTGCTGCCGGAGAGGCCGGCAAACGCATGTGCTACCTCGGAAAGGTCGAATTGGTAGTCAACCCTGGCTTTGTCGCAGCCTTGCATCGACAGCGTGACATGACCGACCTGCACGGTGTCCAAGGTTGCGGCAAAGTCAAATGTGCCGCCCAGCGTGCGGTAGATCGGCAGGGTGACTTGCCCGTTGGTGGCCGTGGTCAGATCGCCTTGCAGGGTGAACCAATGCTGATGCCCCGGATCATCGGCAAGATTCGCCGGATCGAATGTGAACCATGCCGCGAACACGAGACCGGCATAGTTGTTACCGGCCGGAATGATCGTCAGCTGCAGCCCCTGGCCGGAGGTGCTCGGCTCGAACCACGAGCCGCTCTGGCGCGCATCGAAGCCCTGCGCTGCCATGTTCGAATTCTGCGCCGACACCATGGTGCTGTCTGCTAATTCGCACGAACTGGTCGAAGGCGAGATCCGCGTTAACGAAATGGTTCCGCCAGCAGCATTGTTGACCCCTTGCACGAACTGGTAGATCAGCAGCCCGGAATTGCAATCGGTGAAACTCAGATGTGCCGAGCCTACTTTGTGCGTGTCGACGACACCGAGATTAAAAGTGCCGGGATCGGTCATGTAGATGTCCAGCTCGACGCTGCGCGCGCCGGGCTCCGACGTACCCTGCAACGCGTACCAAGCCAATTGCGTGGGATCGGCACCGCCATTGAAGCCATAGGTGAACCATGGCATGAATACGACATGAGCGCTGGCGATGTAATCGAAAGAAAATCCCTGACCATTCTCGTAAGGCGCGTACCAGGCGCCCGCAAGACCGGCTTGATCGACGCGCACGGAAGAGACTGGTGTTGCGGCAGCGCCGATCGCGTCAACACGAAAGCGCTCACCGGCGACAGGGTCGAACGTGTCATGCAGGAAACGCAGAGTGCCATCGGCGGTCATCGCCATCAATGACCCATAGTCGCAACGCTGAGTACCGCAATCCGGCATGATCCGGCGCAACAGGTGGCCATTGGCAGAATCATTGATTTTGATTCCTTGTCCCCAGCTGAGCAGCAAACCGGTTATCGGGTCGAGGACCGGGATCGTATCGGCTGCGTCAATGTCGAATTGGTCGAGCACTCTGCCATCGGCAAGAGAGCGTTTCTGCAGCACGGTCGGGCCCGAAAACGTGGAGCCGGAGCCGAACACGTAGGCGACTCCGTTGCTTATCGGAATGGGTTCGTTCTGTACACCATTCAGGGTTTGCGGTGTCAGCCAACGCGTTTTACCAGCTGGGCTGAGCATCCACAAATACTCGGTTGCATCGGACAGGCTGCCGAGCATTGGAGTAAGCAGCGCGCTCCCATCGTCCGCAACCGACACCGAGCCGTCGAACTTGATCTCGCTGGCAAGAGGGCTGTGTGTCACGTACAGGTGTATTCCGTACTTGTCCCATGCTGTGACTTCGCCGCCAGACTGCAGATCGGAGATCACCGTAGTGCCGTTTTTGCCGATGCCGATCTGATTGCGATTGACGAAGATCTCACGGGTCAGATCGATGTTGTGCTCCAGCTCGCCGTCGGCGCTCAACACCAGTAATCGGCTGTCGTGCGACTGGGGCGCTATGACTGCGATGACTTCGTTGTCGTCGAGCAGCGCGGCTGCCAAAATGGGGGCGTTCGCGTCATAGCTCCAGAGCACTTCGCCACTGTCTGTGGAGCGACATTCGATCGTCACGCTGCCGTTCGGTTCGGCAGCAGCGCAGATGCGATCCGCGCCGAGCGTCCATTCGCGCAGGGAACGGTAATTCGCGTAGTGTTGTTTCCAGATGAGCTGTCCGTCCGGCGAGATCTTGCTGAGCCAGAAATCCGAATCGTTTGCCGTTGTGACGTACAAAGTTCCATCGACGGCTTGCAATGACGTGTTCAGCCTCGAGCCCGCGCCGAAAATGTCTTGCGTTTCGGGAACTGCCAACGCATGACCGGCCCGGTCCAGGTGCATGAAGTTTGGGTAAGACAAATTCATAGGGTCCGGGTTGGGACCCACCAGTGTGCTGCCATCGGCCAGCACCGCCAACGTGTTTCCTTCGGGCAGATTCGGCGTTGATGTGTTTGCCAGAATGTTTCCATCCTTGTCTAAGCGCATCAGCGCGACATGCGGTACCGCTACGATCAGATCGCCGTTCGCTGATGTCGCGAGCAAGTCGCAGGCGCAATCGTATGGAGCAATGCCGGTGGGTTTGGTGAAACGCAGCGTGCCATCGCTGCTTATTTCGTCAACGACCAGAAGGTGATCCAGCGCGACCTGCGTGCCGTCGGGGTACGCCGCGTAGGCCTGTACCGGTTGTTCGCCCGTCGCATAGGCGTGTTGCCAGCGCATGCTGCCGTCACGACCCAGGCTCAATGCATACAACCCGGCCGCAGTGGTTCCGATCGCGTAAAGGTTGCCATCGCTGCCAAGCGAAACATGGCCGAGCTGGATCGTGCTGTCCGGCGCAGTCCACAGTTTCGTTGACGTAGCGCGTACATCGACACGATAAACGGCTGCTGCGTTCGCCGCGCTGCCGACTGTGGCGAAGTACAGGTCGCCGGTCTGGTCGTCCACCGCGCCTGCCGTAACACTTGCGACCGCGGCGACGCTCTTCGATACCCCATCTGCGGCGAACCGATACAGACCGTATTGGGTGTTGACCCAAGCGCCGCCCGTTACATCACGGCCGAAAAAATGGCAATCGGCCGGGAGGTCTTGAGTCCAGAGTGCGGCGGGGCTCGAATCGAACCGGCTCAGTTGACAGTAGGGTCCGGTCTGCTCTCCACCGGTTTCTGCCAGGCTGAAAAAACCGCGATCGCCGGTTTCAGCGGTGGGCGACAAATTAGCATACGGGGGCATGTACTTGGCCCAAATCAGATTCGCGTCGTTGTCGTAGCGGGCGATTGCTCCATCCCTGGTTGCGATCGTCCCCCCTGTCAACCAGAATCCCGAGTCGTCGGCGAGGATCCCCGATACCCCGAATCCGTCCCACGTTGTGGGGCTGTCGAAATAGGTCCAAGTTGCCGCGAATGCCACGTGGCAGCAGCCGAATATCAGCATCGTCAGTGACGCCAGGACAGCAGATAAGCGCAGAGTACCTTGCATGGAAATCCCGGGGTTTCGGAGCGCCAAGTTTAGCAATCTAGCGGCTACGGCGAGCCGAAGTCGCCAGCAGGCGATCGCGCACGGCTGAGCGTCGAGATAAACGATGCTGCGATTCCGGTTGGCGCGCCTTCCAGCACGTGGTACGGCCTACGACTGCTCAAACCGGGCGATTTCGTCGAGAATGCGCCGCGCGCGCACCAGGCTCGCACCGGCAGCGGCGTCGTCCAGCGTCCGCTGCAGTTCGGGATGCCGCGCTGACCAGCGATGCAAGAGCCAGACGCCGAACATGAGGGCGATGCCGACGGCGACGCCGATATATGCGACCGACGGCGCGTTCGCATACAGATCGATGCCGAAAGCCGATTGGAAAATCATTGCGACGAATGGAATCCAAAGTATCGACCATGACATTCCGACGACGAACCCCCCGCGCACGTATATGACTCGCAATTGCGCAAGCTGTCGTTGGATCGCGAGCACCGGCGCGGAATAATCGATCCTCGAAATGGACACCAACACGACGGCGCCGAGCAGGATCATCGACAGCCCCGCTGCATGCACAATTAGGCCCGCAATCAGCAGATGTGCCACATCCCGATGTTGCGACCAGAACGCGGCGGCCCACAGCGCCATGAACAAACCGGCCGCTATCTGCACGATCTGTCCCCATGCGAGCGGACGCAGGCGGGAGCGCAGTCTGTCCAGCTGGCTTTCTTTGAGGATGTGCAGGTTGATCGCGGCGTGCTGTTCGAGCCGCCGATCGAGCAGTTGCCAAGCGGATTTCAATTCGTCGAGTTCCATCGTCTTCTCCATCTGTCTCATGCGCCGCTCATATCGTTGCGCAGGCGCTCTTTCAAACGTCCGATCTTGGTAGCCACATTGGTTTCGCTCAAGCCAAGAATGTCGGCAATTTCGCGATAACTGCGTTCCTCCAGATACAGCAGCAGCAATGCGCGATTGAGCGGGTCGAGTGCGTCGATGCAGCGATACAAGGCGCGCACGCGCTCGTCGGATTCGTCAGTGCCATTCGCAGCGACGTCATGCAGTTGTGCGTCGAACGGGACCAGGTGCTGCTCGTGACGACCTCCGCTGCGCCGGAACGAGATCGCCACGTTCAGCGCGACGCGATACATCCAGGTCGAGAACGTCC
>Ga0207639_10000507_pt1 | contig 26971 bp, 22 predicted proteins | sample KBSCornC32_FD_184299 | JGI IMG/M metagenome (GOLD analysis project Ga0207639, IMG submission 184299) | Corn rhizosphere microbial communities from Kellogg Biological Station, Michigan, USA - KBS Corn C3-2 (SPAdes) (version 2) | ecosystem: Host-associated > Plants > Roots > Rhizosphere > Soil ...
CGAAGACCATGCCGCTGCGGCGATGCACGGCGGCGCCTTTCGCGGCGGTCAACGCGACTGCGCCGGCGGTGATCGCGAGCAGGCCGGCGACGATGTGGATCGGCAACAGGATCATCTCGAAGCCCACGGCATGCGACGGGTCGACGCGGCACGACCATGCGCGATTGCGCGGAAGGTGGGCCAGCGGAATGCGACGGATCGCGGTTCGGCGGGGTCGAGTTACGGAATGCGAACAACCATTCGGGCCATCCATGGCCGAGCCGAAAATTGCTCCTGCATTTTCGGCATTCGGGCCATCCATGGCCGTCAAAAAACGGCGACCGGCGGACCGGTCGCCGTTCGACGCCAGCGCGGCGTCGGCGTGCTGCTACGGCGTGTAGGTCGCCGTGAGCGTGATGCCCGAAGCTGCCGTGTAACCGTAGATGCGGACGTAGTACGTCCCCGCGGCCGGCGAGTTCAAGGTACAGGTCTCGGTGTTTCCGCTGACCCACGAACGGCAGGTGTAGGTCGACGTGGTCGGTGCGGAGCCGAGCCGCACGTAGAGGTCGCCGTCACCGGTGCCGCCCGAGGTCGTCACGGTGAGTTTCGTCTTGCCCGAAGGAACGACGATCGTGTAGGTCGTCGAATAGGCATTCAACGCGGCGGAGACGCCGGTCACCGGCACGCCGCTGGTCAGCACCGTGCCACCGCCACCGCCGGTCGAATAACTGCCGGTGAGGCTGAGGCCGGTGAAGCTCGCGTACGCACGCACCATCACGTAGTACGTGCCGACCTGCGGCGCCGCGAACGTGCAGGTCTCGCTCGACGAACCGGTGTAGGGACGGCAATCGTAACTCGTCGTGGTCGGCGCCGAGCCGAACTTCACGTACAGGTCCGCATCGCCGTTGCTGCCGGACGTGACGAACGTGAGGTTGCTCGCGCCTGCCGGCACCGCAAGCGTGTAGACCGCGGTATTGGTGCCTGTGGTCGCCGACAGGCCCGTGACCGGTACGCCGTTCGACAATACCGTGCCGCCGCCGGATACCGTGACCGATGTCGTCTTGGTATTCGTCGCGCCGCCATTGTCGGTGACCGTCAGCGAGACGCTGTAGGTGCCACCTGTCGCATACGTGTGGCTCGGGCTGGTCGCGGTCGAGGTGCCGCCGTCGCCGAAGTTCCACGCGCGCGAGGCGATGGTGCCGTCGCTGTCGGTCGAGCTGTCGGTGAAGTTCGCCGTGAGTCCGCTCGTGCTGACGCTGAAGTTCGCGACCGGCGGGACATTGGTCGGCGAGGTCACCGTGACCGACGTCGTCTTCGTGTTGGTCGCGCCGCCGTTGTCGGTGACCGTCAGCGAGACGCTGTAGCTGCCGCCTGCCGCATACGTGTGGCTCGGGTTCGTCGCGGTCGAGGTACCGCCGTCGCCGAAGGTCCATGCGCGCGAGGCGATGGTGCCGTCGCTGTCGGTCGAGCTGTCGGTGAAGTTCGCGGTCAGGCCGCTCGTGGCGACGCCGAAGTTCGCGACGGGCGGCACGTTGCCGCCACCGCCGCCGCATCCGGCGAACTTGAAGCTGCCGATACGCGTCTTCCAGCTGAAGCTGCCGTTGGCGGAGTAGTACTCCTGCGTGTACCAGAACGTGCAGTCGTCGACCGGATCGATGGTGAGGTCGCTGTAGTCGCCCCAGCGGTTGCCGGAACCGGTCTGGCTGCCGCCGCCGTCGAACAGGTGCGTCTCGGTCTGTGTCAGCGTGTTCAGGGCGTCACCGGCGAGGCGGCCGGCGTAGCGCAGTTGCGGGTTGATCGTGCTGCTCGACGCGGAGTAGGCGGCGGCGAGATTGCCTTGCCCGTCCATCGCGACACTGCCCATCCAGCGCCACGTGGTATCCGGCTGCCAGGTGCTTTCCTGGTACTTGGTCGGCGTGCCCGACGTCACGTTGCGCAGTTCGAACCAGCGGATGCCGGCGACGTTGTTCGCCTTCACCGTGTAGTTGCCGACCAGCGATTCATGGTCGCCGAAATTGCGGTACGCGAGGCGGAACATGAGGCGATCGTCGAGGCCGTTGAGGTAGTTCGACGCGCTCGCCTTGGTCGGCACGCAAGCGGCGGTGGCACCGCAGGGTTGGGTGAACGCGGCGGCCGCCGGACTGCCGGCGAGCGTGAACGTGGTGTTCGCCGGCGTCACGTAGTCGGCATGGAAACGGTAGGTCTTGTAGGTGGTGGTGTCGGGATACTCGACGAACACTTCCGGCGCGCCGGTCGGCGGTGGGGTCGAACCGTCGATGTCGGCCGGCAGCAGCGGCGCATTGCTCGAACCGAGCGAGGTCGACGTCACGTAGGCCGCCGAGGTCGCACCGGCGATCATCGCGGCGCGGTCGAACGCAAACGGTTGCGGACGCAAGTAGGCGGTGCCGGCCGTGTTGAACACGTTCATCGCCATGTAGTAGCCGTCCGGCCACACGCCCAGATGCGGATAGTCGTAGAACTCCGAGCCGAGGTGATAGCCGTAGCGCTTGTAGCTTCCGGTCGCATCGGAGCTGGTCGAAACCGCGATGCATTCGTCGGTGATCGTGCTGCCGCCGGCGAACTGGGTGATGACCCAGCGATCGGCGAGCTGGTCGTACAGCACGACCGGGTCGCCATGGCCGGAGGTCTCGCACACGCCGCCGAAGCCGGCCCAGATCGAAGACGTCGCGCGCGGTCCGAGCAGCGAGGCCCCGCTGGTCTTGTCGAACACCTGGTAACCCGCATTGGTCATCTGCACGTATTGCGTGCGACCGACTTCGCCATTGGTGTCGGGTGGCGCGCAGCCGCAGGAACCGACGCCCATGCCGTCGAAGTTGAGGATCGGTGCCGGCATCGCCGCGTTGGTCGCGCGACCGAGCGCTTGCACGACCGGGTCCTTGCCGTCCACGTGGCGACCCGGAATGCGCCAGTTCTCCGCGGCTTCGCGTTCATCGGCGGATCGGTCGCTGACCGCGCCCTTCCATTCGGGCAGGTAGTACAGCGGCAGCGAGGTGTCGCTCTGGTACGAGGTGCCGTAGACGATCGTCTGGCCGTCGACATTCGTCACCGACTTCGCCTGCTCGATCGGTGGCAGGCGCGTATACGAAGATGCCATCGCGGGAATTGCCGTGCATCCGAACGCGAGACAGGCCGCCGCGGCCAACGCCGTGCGGCTTGGACTGGATGTGCAGTTCACTGGTTTACCCCCAAGCAAAAGGTTGGAAGAGCCGCGGATCGCGGCGCCGTCGCAAGCTCTGTTGCCCCTCGGTCGCATCCATCCCGGTACCAGACCCCTCTCTTGGTCTGGCGCGGAAGCTCTGTTGCGATGATTCCGGGTTGCTCCCGGATCCCAGGTTCCGGCTAACGATCATCCTCATGATCTGTAGCAATACAACCCTAGCACTATATGGCATCCGTCTGGAAGCGTAGGGCGTCGCATAAATGATTGACGCATATGCCTTTCCGGAATGAGCCGGAGAACGGCATCCATACGCTCGCGTGGGGCCGTCCGGCGTCCTTCGAGGCGTTGTCGGGCGCGGCTCATCGCGTCGCGGCGCGCTTCGAGGCCCGCAGACCGTCGCTCGTCGTGCCGGGTCTTTCGGTCGCGCACGGTCGCCCGCGAGACTCTGGCCGCGACCTCCCCGGTCGCGCCAGCCGATCGGAGCCTTGCGATGAGCGATCCAGCCAATCCCGCCATGGCGGGCATCCTTGTCGCGGCGCCGCCGCTGCGTGCGCGGTCGCCCGCGGCGTTCGATCGCTTCGGTGCCGTGGCGCTGAAGGCGGCTGCGACCTCGTGGTTCGTCGTCGCCGTGCTCGGTCAGCTGGTATTCGTCGCCTACGTGATCGGCTTCTACGGGCGTGCGGCGCTGCAGGGACGCTTCGAGGCGTGGAACAAGGTGCTGCCACATGGCTACGTGCCGGGCGACACCTTCGGCAATCTGGTCGTCTCGCTGCATCTGGCGTTCGCGACCATCGTCATCGTCGGCGGTGCGGTGCAACTGGTCCCGTTCGTGCGCCGCACGGCGCCGACCGTGCACCGCTGGAACGGCCGCATCTATCTTGCTTCGGTGCTGCTGATGAGCGTCGGCGGGCTGGTCATGGTGTGGACGCGCGGCAGCGTGGGCGACCCGTCGCAGCACGTCGCGATCAGCATCAATGCGCTCCTGATCATCGCGTTTGCCGGCATGACCCTGCGCCACGCGCTCGCGCGCCGCTTCGACGTGCATCGACGCTGGGCGCTGCGATTGTTCCTCGTGGTCGCCGGCGTGTGGTTCTTCCGCATCGGCCTGATGGCGTGGATCGTCGTCAACAAGGGGCCGGTCGGTTTCGATCCGAAGGCATTCGTCGGGCCGTTCCTGACCTTCCTCGCGTTCGCGCAGTACGTGCTGCCACTGGCCGTCCTCGAGCTCTATCTGCGCGCGCAGGCCGGTCGCGGAGCGCTGCGGCGCGTTGCGGTGGCGACGGTGTTGTTCGCATTGACCGGGTTGACTGCCACCGGCATTGCCGCCGCTTCGATGATCATGTGGCTGCCGCGCCTGTGAGCGTGACGGGCTGACCCGCGGGCGATGCTATCGTCGCGCCATGACTGCCGACCCTGCCGATCAAGCGCGAGGACTGGCCTGGATATTCGCCTGGCGCCGCATGAAGCCGGTGCTGATCGCATGCGCGCTGATGACGCTGCTGATGGCGCCGGGATGGCAGGCGTCGTACGCGGTGCTCGTCGCGCGCATGCTGTTCATCGGTGCGTCGCTGCTGTTCGTGTTCGGCCTGTTCGAACGCTGGCCGGCGAACCTGCCGCGCTGGATCGCGCGCTGGGGACTGCAGGTGGTCGCGGTCGCCGTCGCGGTGCCGTTCGTGGTCGCGATCGCGTACTGGCTGACGACGCTCGGCCTGCCGGAGCCTTGGTACCACGACAAGAACCGTCTCGGCGGTTTTGCCTCGATGACGATCCAGGGCCTGCTGATCGCGCCATGGATGGCGGTCGCCGCCTTGCTGAAGCAGATCAAGGGCGAGGCGCAGAAGCAGGCGCTCGCCTTCGAGCTCGAACGCAGCGAATACGAGCGCAAGGCGCTCGACGCGCGGCTGCGCCTGCTGCAGGCGCAGGTCGAGCCGCACTTCCTGTTCAACACCCTCGCGAATGTGCGCGAGCTGGTCGACGCGCGCTCGCCGTTGGCTTCTTCGGTACTTGGCAGTCTCATCGCATACCTGCGCGCGGCGGTGCCGCGCCTGCACGAACCGGCAACTACGCTCGGCCAGGAACTCGACCTGGTACGCGCCTACCTCGAGGTCATGCATATGCGCATGCCGGACCGCCTGCAGTTCGCGCTGCATGTCGACGAAGCGGCGAACGAAGTGGCCTGTCCGCCGATGACCCTGCTGACCCTGGTCGAGAACGCGGTACGTCATGGCATCGACCCGGCGGAGCGGGGCGGGCGCATCGACGTGCGCGCACAGGTCCGCGATGGACGCTGCCACGCCGAAATCGTCGACACGGGCGTCGGCCTCGCGCACGCCGCGGACGGGCTCGGCACCGGCCTGTCGAACCTGCGCGAACGCCTGCAGCTCGCGTTCGGCGGCGACGCACAGCTGCACCTGGAATCGATCGAACCGCATGGCGTGCGCGCATCGCTCGAATTTCCCGTACGCCGGAGCGTCGCGTGAGTGCCGTGACCGCCCTGATCGCCGACGACGAACCGCTGCTGCGCAAGGGGCTCGCGCGCATGCTCGAACAGGCATGGCCGCAACTCGACGTCGTCGTGCAGGCACGCAACGGCCGTGAGGCGGTCGAGCAGTTCGAGGCGAGGCAGCCGGACATCTGCTTCCTCGACGTGCACATGCCGGGATTGTCCGGCGTCGAGGCGGCGCGCTTCATCGGTCGGCGCGCGCACCTCGTGTTCGTCACGGCCTACGACCGCTATGCGGTGCAGGCATTCGAGCACGGCGCCGTCGACTACCTCGTGAAACCGGTCGAGCCCGTGCGTCTCGCCGACACGGTCGCGCGATTGCAGGAGCGGTTGCGCGCCGCACTGCCGGTGCGCGATCACGAAGCCCTGCTGGAACAGCTCGAAGCGCGCCTGCGCCGCAAGGACGCTCCCGCGGCGTTGCGCTGGTTGCGCGTCTCGGTCGGGCAATCATTGCGCATGGTGTCGGTCGACGAGATCGATTTCCTGCGCTCGGACGAGAAGTACACCCTGGTCGCCTGGCGCGCCGACGATGGCCGGACGCACGAGGGCCTGATCCGCACGCCGCTGAAGGAACTGCTGGCCCAGCTCGACGGCAGCTGCTTTGCACAGGTCCATCGATCGGTCGTGGTCAACCTGCACGCGATCAGCCACGTCACGCGCGGCGACAACGAGACCGCCGATATCCACCTCAAGGGTCGCACCGACGTGCTGCCGGTCAGCCGCAGCTACCTGCACCTGTTCCGGCAGATGTGAGCGTCGGGAGGGCGGCGGAATGCGGCCGCCCCGATGTGTTTCAGGGGACGATCTGGTCGATCGTGAGCACGATCGGTTCCGCGCGGCGTACGTCGATCGGCGCGGACAACACCTGCAGGTCGCCGCTTTGCGGCAAGGCATTGCCGGACTTCGACACGCGTGCGCCGACCACGACCTGCGGAAACATCGACAGCTTGAGGTTCGGCAACATGCCCATGCTTTCGTCGAGCGTGATCGTCAATGGCAACTGCACGGCATTGAGGCGCTGGATCGCCAGGGGCATCGGCGGGCCGCTGGCGGCGCGCGCAAACACGAACAGCGTCGCATCGGCATCCAGCCTGCCCGCGAGTTTCGGATCGAGCGCAACCTGCACGGTCAGCTTCGGCGCACTCGTCGCCGCCGCACGGGTGGCGGGGCCGGCGTTGTCTCCTGTCGGAGCGGCGGACGCCGCGCTGCCTTGTTCCGGGGCCGTCGATGCGACTCCCTTGCCGTCGCGCTTCGCTTCGGCCTCAGCGATCTGCTGCTTCACGCTCGCTGCGACGTCCGAGTTCGCTTCCAGCAGCGGCAGCAGCGTGTTCCAGCGAGCAATCGCAGAATCGTACCGGCCTGCCTGGTAGTCGCTGATGCCGAGCAGCCAGAGTGCGCGCTGGTTCGTCGCATCCGTCTTCAGCACGCCCTCGAGCAGATCGCGTGACTCGCCCTGGATGCGATGATCCGTCGCAACCATGGCGAGCGCCTGCGCATATTCGACCGTGACGGCCGGATCGCCGCCGGCGAGTTCGTGCGCGTGCCGATAGGCATCGAGTGATTCCTGCGCGCGACCGGTCGCCTGGTAGGCGCGCGCGAGCAAGGCCCAGCCTTCGACGTCGTCGGGCTGCTGTGCGAGCCGAGCGGCGAGTGCGCCGATCGCCTTTTCCATGTCGGGTCCGTGCTCGCCGGTCGCGGCAGCGACATTCGCCGGATCGAGTGCCTGCGGCGCGCCGACGAGGCGGTACAGCAGTAGTGCCGAAGCCGGCAGCAGCAGGGCGACCAGCAGCAATGCGGCGAACGCGCTGCGCGACGGACGCGCGGGTGCTTCGCGTGACGGCGCGATCGTCGCGCGCTTGCGCGCGTGTTCGTCGGCGTCGATGACGCCGGCTGCGAATGCTTCGTCGAGCGCACGCAGGCGCCGCGCCGCCGGATCGACACCGGCCGCGCGATGGCGCAGCAGGGGCACGAGCACGAATGCGAGCGCGGCGGCGATCATCAGTGCCGCGCAGAGCACGAATATCGTCATCACCAGTCGTCCTCGAGATCGCTTGCGGGGCGTGCCGTGGCAGCGGTCGCGGCCGTTGCCGCGCGTGCGCGCCGACGCACGATCGCGAGGATCGCCGCACCACCACCGAACAGCACCAGCAATGGCCCGAACCACAGCAGCCAGGTGCCGCCGCGCAATGGCGGGTCGTACAGCACGAAGTCGCTGTAGCGCGCGGTCAGCCACAGCTTGATTTCGGCGTCGCTCTTGCCCGCCTGCATCTGCTCGAACACGTCGCGACGCAGGTCCGCCGCGAGCGGTGCGCTCGAATCGTTGAGGCTCTCGTTCTGGCAGACCAGGCAGCGCAGCTGCTTGGTCAGGTTCTGGAAGCGCAGTTCCTCGGCGCGGTCCTTGAACGGCAGTGGATCGACGGCGGCATGGACGATGGTGACGAGCGCGATGGACAGCGCGATTGCAACGAAGCGCTTCATCGTCCCTCCTGTTTCAGGCTGGCGATGCGCGGCAGCAGCTCGGTGGCGATGATCGCAGGCGTGATCGGGCTGATGTATTTGTAGCGGACGATGCCGCCGGCATCGACGAGGAAGGTCTCGGGCGCGCCGGTCACGCCGAAATCGATCGCGACGTCGCCGGGCAGGTCGGCGACCACCACGTCGTATGGATCGCCGAACTGCGCGAGCCAGCGCTTTGCATCGTTCGCGTCGTCCTTGTAGTTGAAGCCGACGAGCTTGATGCCGAGTGACTTGCCTTGCTGCATCAGGATCGGATGCTCGTCGCGGCAGGCGACGCACCAGCTGGCGAACACGTTGAGCAGGTAGGGCTGTCCGGCGAGTTCCTTGCTGCCGAGTGTCTTCGACGGATCGTGGAGCAGCGGCAACGCGAAGGCCGGTGCGGGCTTGCCGATCAATGGCGACGGCACCTCGCGCAGGTCGTGCGAACTGCTCCACCAGATGCCGAAGCCGAGCAGGGCAAGCAAGAGCACGAAGCCCGCGAACGGCAGCAGGCGCGCGTTCATGCGTTCGCCTCTGCAGCAACCGCGGGTGGTGCCATGGGTTCGCGAGCGGGCTGCGCCTTCGCAGCGGGCAGGGCGCGGAAGCGTCGATCCACCGCAGCGATGAATCCACCCAGCATCATGAACAATGCGCCGAGCCAGATCCAGCGCACGAACGGTTTCACGTAGACACGCACTGCCCACGCGCCGTCGGTGCCGATCGGTTCGCCGAGCGCGACATAGATGTCGCGGAACAGCCCGGGGTCGATCGCGGATTCGGTCTGCGGCTGCTGGTTGCGTACGTACACGCGCTTCTGCGGATGCAGGGTCGCGACGACGTTGCCGTCCTTCAGCACGCTCAGCGTGCCCTGCTGCGCGCGGAAGTTCGGTCCTTGCGCGTCCTTCACGCCGTCGAAGCGGAAATCGAGCGCGCCGATCGTCACGCTCTGGTTCGGCGCGAGGCGTACGTCCTTCTCGACGCTCGTCGCCTCGACGACGAGTACGCCGGCGACGAACACCGCGACGCCGAAATGCGCGCAGATCATGCCGAGCATTTCCGGCGTGTAGCGGCGGCCACGCGGCAGCGTGCGCCAGCGGTGCAGTGCGTACAGCACGATGCCGAGGCCGACCCAGACCGACGCGGCCACGCCGGCGATCGCGCGCAGCGGCAATCCATCGGCGAGCGTACGGGCGATGACGATGGCAACGATCGTCAGCGCGGCGGCTCCCCACAGGGCGGGCCTCAGCCTGCCGACCGCCGTGCGCCAGTCGCCCGCGCGCCATTTGATGAAGGGGCCGAACGGGAGCAGCAGCACGACCGGCAGCATCAGCAGCACGAACATGAAGCCGAAATAGGGCGGCCCGATCGAGATGCGGCCGAGATCGAACGCATCGCCGATCATCGGGTAGAGCGTGCCGAGCAGGACCATCGCCGCCGCGACCGTGAACATCAGGTTGTTGACCAGCAGCAGGGTTTCGCGCGAGACCGCGGCGAACGGCTCCCCGCCCGCGACTTTCGGAGCACGCAGCGCATACAGCAGCAGCGAACCGCCGATCACGATGGCGAGGAAGCACAGGATGAACAATCCGCGCTTCGGGTCGGCCGCGAACGAGTGCACGCTGGTCAGCACGCCCGAACGCACGAGGAAGGTGCCGAGCAGCGACAACGAGAACGCGAAGATCGCGAGCAACTGGGTCCACGCGCGGAACGAGCCACGCTTCTCGGTGACCGCCTGCGAATGGATCAGGGCGGTGCCGACCAGCCACGGCATGAACGAGGAGTTCTCCACAGGGTCCCAGAACCACCAGCCGCCCCAGCCGAGTTCGTAGTACGCCCACCACGATCCGAGTGCGATGCCCAGCGTGAGGAACGCCCAGGCGACATTCGTCCAGGGCCGCGCCCAGCGCACCCACGCGACGTCGAGGTTGCCGCCGAGCAGCGAGGCGATCGCGAACGAGAAGGCGACCGAGAAGCCGACGAAGCCCATGTAGAGCATCGGCGGATGCACGATCATGCCCGGGTCCTGCAATACCGGGTTGAGGTCGTTGCCGTCCGCCGGCATCGGCAACTCGCGCAGGAACGGATTCGAGGTCAGCACCATGAACAGCAGGAAGCCGAAACTGATGAAGCCGAGCACGCCGAGTACGCGCGCGATGAAGTCGTCGGGCAGGCGACGGCTGAACGCGGCGACCGCGACGGTCCACAGATTCAGCACCAGTACCCAGAGCAGCATCGAGCCCTCGTGCGCGCCCCAGACTGCGGTCAAGCGGTAGTACCACGGCAGCAGCGAGTTGGAATTCTGGGCGACGTAGGCGACCGAGAAATCCTGCGTGACGAACGCGTAGGCCAGGATCGCGAACGCGAGCACGACGAACACGGCCTGGCCGGCGACCGCGGGCCGGGCGACCGCGATCAGCGCACGGTTGCCGAGTTGCGCGCCGAGGATCGGCAGCACGCACTGCGCCACGGCGAGCAGCAGGGCGAGGATCAGGGCGAATTGGCCAAGTTCGGGGATCATGCGCGGCGACGACGAGGCAGTGAAACCGCAAGCTTACGCGACTTGACGCGGGGGCAGTACCGCGCGGGTGCGGCGGATCGGCGCAGGAATGGATACGGAGGCGCGTCTCCCGCCACTTGCGACAGGGCGGCCGGGAACGACACGCGATTCTACATCGCGGGTTTCCTGTCGCGCATGCCCGGATCGGGTCGTGCGATCGCCTCCGGCTCGCTGCCGTCGTCGGCGTCCTGCGCCGCGACGATCTGCCATTCGCCGTTGCGCCGCACCCATACGTCCGTCCATACGTAGCGGCCTTTCGATCCGTCCTTGCGCTGCCAGGATTCGCTGCCGTGCGCGACGGCGGTGTCGCCGAAGAATCGCACCTTCACCTCGTCGAGGCGATTCGACACCATGCTTTTCGCCGGGCCCCTTTCGCGCGTGACGGTCGCCTTGTCGTAGCGCCGCCCCTTGGTGTCGGTACCGACGAAGTCGTCGGCGAAATAGACCCTCCGCTTCGAACGGTCACCGGTGACGACGGACGCGGCCCAGTCCTGCGAGCAGTCGATGATATAGGCCCGTGCCTTCGCATCGTCTGCGTCGCGCGTGGCGGGGAAGGCGGCGCAGCCACAGGACAGCAGCAGGGCGGTTGCAAGGAGCGAGGATGGAATCCGGACAGGGTTTGGCATGGGCGCACTCGATGGCGAGGTGCAGCTTGGATGCCGCCGACGCCGCCGGGGTTAGCTGTCGTCGCAGCGCTCGACCGGCTTCGGCGATCGGGAACACCCGCTTCGGGCCCGATACGTCGTATTCCCCGTCGAAGGGCCCGGAAAGCCCGCATCGACTTCGCGCTGGCGCCGCCGGCCACGATCGCCGACGGCGCGTCGATCACATTGACCGCGACCGACGCCGCCGCAACACCTCGGAGTTCTCGGCCTGCCACTTCTACGTGAACGACCGCATCTTCAAGGACGGCTACGACTGAGGCGCCGCCACGCCTCGCGTCAGTCGCGCAGTTCACTCACCGCACACGGCGCGCACAGGCGCTCGACCACGGCCGCAGTCATCTCCACGGTCGATGCGGCGCGGTATGGCGACAGGTCGGCGGTGAGCACGCCCGCATCGAGCGCCTCCGATACCGCGCGCTCGACCAGCGTGGCTTCATCGTCGAGCCCGAGCGAATGGCGCAGCAGCAATGCGGCGCTGAGGATTGCGCCAACCGGATTGGCGACGCCCTTGCCGGCAATGTCGGGCGCCGAGCCGTGGATCGGCTCGTACAACCCCCGACGACCGTCGCCGAGCGACGCCGACGGCAGCAGGCCCATCGATCCGGCCAGCATCGAGGCTTCGTCGGTGAGGATGTCGCCGAACATGTTCTCGGTGACCACCACGTCGAACGCGCGCGGTTTGGCGAGCAGGTGCATCGCCATCGAATCGACGAGCTGGTGTTCGAGCGTGATGTCGGGGAATTCGTCGCGGACGATTCGCGTGGTGACGTCGCGCCAGAGGCGCGAGGTCTCCAGCACGTTCGCCTTGTCGACCGAGGTGAGGTGGCGACGGCGCGTGCGTGCGAGCGCGCATGCGCGTCGCACGACGCGTTCGATCTCGGTGACGCTGTAGGCGCACAGGTCGCTGGCGCCGGCGGCGTCGCGCGTCTTGTCTCCGAAGTAGATGCCGCCGGTCAATTCGCGCACGACCACCAGGTCGACACCGGCCAGCAGGTGCGGCTTGATCGGCGCGGCGCCGAGCGTCGCCGCGTGCGGCTGCACCGGACGCAGGTTCGCATAGAGGCCGAGCGCCTTGCGCAGGGCGAGCAGCCCTTGTTCCGGGCGCGCCTTCGCGTTCGGGTCGGACCATTTCGGACCGCCGACCGCGCCGAGCAAAACCGCATCGGCGACCTTGCAGGCGGCGAGCGACGCATCCGGCAGCGGTACGCCGGTCGTATCGATCGCGGCGCCGCCGATCGGGTGTTCGTGCAGCGTGAACACATGGCGATGGCGCGCGGCGACCGCGCGCAGCACGGCCGTCGCGGCCGCGGTCACCTCGGGCCCGATGCCGTCTCCGGGGAGTACCGCGATGTCAGCAAGCATGGATCGTCTCCTCGAACGGATGGGCGTGTCGGTGTTCGAACGCGCTGATCGCGGCGTCCTGCAACAGCAGGTAGCCGAGCGTATCGACGCCTTCGAGCAGACAGGTTTGCGAGAACGCATCGAGCGGAAACTCGAACGCGCGGCCATCGGGCAGGGTGAGCATGCGTGTCGCGATGTCGACGCGCAGCTCGATGCCGGGCCGTGCAATCAGCTCGTCGACGATGTCTTCGTCGAGCACGATCGGCAGCAGGCCATTGCGCAGGGCATTGCTGCGGAAGATGTCGGCGATCTCGCAGCTGACGACCGCGCGCAGGCCGAGGTCGGTCAACGCCCATGGCGCATGTTCGCGCGAGGAGCCGCAACCGAAGTTGCGCCCGGCAACGAGGATCGCGGCCCCGCCGTTCTCCGCGCGGTTGAACGGGAAGGCGGGATCCGGATTGCCATCGGCAAGCGTGCGCCAGTCGGCGAATGCGTGACGTCCGAGGCCGCGCCGTTCCGTCGTTGTGAGGAAGCGGGCCGGGATGATCTGGTCGGTGTCGATGTTGCGCTCGGGCAGCACGACGGTGCGCGACAGGAATGGCGAGGGCAATCTCGATTCGCGGCTCATCACGCGGCCTCCATCGACAGGAACGTGCGCGGGTCGGTGATCTCGCCGGCCACCGCGCACACCGCCGCGGTCAGCGGCGAAGCGAGCACGGTGCGCGCGCCCTTGCCCTGGCGTCCCTCGAAGTTGCGGTTGCTGGTCGACACCGCGAGTTGGCCCGGCGCGACGAGGTCACCGTTCATTGCGATGCACATCGAACACCCGGGCTCGCGCCACTCGGCGCCCGCCGCACGTACGATACGATCGATGCCCTCGTCCTCGGCTGCACGTTTCACGCGCTCCGAACCGGGCACCACCAGCATGCGCACGCGCGGATGGACCTGACGACCGTGCAGCACGCGCGCGACCTCGCGCAGGTCGCCGAGACGCGCATTGGTGCAGCTGCCGACGAAGACGACGTCGACCGCACGACCTGCGAGCGCATCGCCATCGTTCCAGCCCATGTAGGCACGTGCCTTCGCCGCATCCGCGCACGCGTCCGCGGGAACGCGTGCATCGATCGCCGCGACCTGGCCGGGGTGCGTACCCCAGGTCAGTGTCGGTCGGACGTCGCGCGCGTCGATCCGTACCTCGCGATCGAACACCGCGCCGGGGTCGCCGGCGAACGTGCGCCAATGCGCGACCGCGCGCGCGAAGGCATCGCCATGCGGCGCGCGCGGCGTTTGCGCGAGGTAGTCGAAAGTGACGGAGTCCGGTGCGATCAGGCCCGCGCGCGCGCCGGCTTCGATCGACATGTTGCAGACCGTCATGCGCTCGTCCATCGACAGGGCGCGGATCGCCGCGCCGCGGTACTCGATCACGTGACCGGTGCCGCCGTTGACGCCGATCACGCCGATGATGTGCAGGACCAGATCCTTCGCGCCGACACCGGGGCCGAGTTCGCCATCGACGGTGATCCCCAGCGTCTTCGGCTTGCGCTGCAGCAGGCATTGCGTCGCCAGCACATGCGCGACCTCGCTGGTGCCGATGCCGAATGCGAGCGCGCCGAACGCGCCGTGCGTCGCGGTGTGGCTGTCGCCGCACACGATCGTCATGCCAGGCTGGGTCAGTCCGAGTTCGGGACCGATCACGTGGACGATGCCGCGGTTCCCGCAGTCGAAGTCGAACAACTCGATTGCGTGGCGGGCGGCATTCCTCCGCAACGTGTCGACCTGCGCCTCTGCTTCGGCGGTGGCGTAGGGCAGGCGTCCGTCGGCACCGGCAGGCAGGGTCGGGGTCGAGTGGTCGAGCGTGCCCTTGGTGCGCTCGGACCGGCGGACGCGCAGGCCGCGCGCATCGAGTTCGGCGAAGGCCTGCGGCGAGGTCACTTCGTGGATCAGGTGCAGGTCGACGTACAGCGTCGCGGGCGCCGCATCGGTTTCGGGAACGACGACGTGCGCGTCCCACAGCTTGTCGAACAGCGTTCTCGGATTCATCGTGTGGGTCCATGGATGGGGGAGGAGCGCTCGAGGCGGCTCGACGCGGATGCCGGCCGACAAGATGCAAAATCGCTTCCTGTGCCATGCGCGTCCATCGGCATGATTCGCGTCCACTGGTTGCGGTTCATGCGACCACCGCGACGCGTTGCGGCTGGCGGCGCCAGACGCGGTTGGCGACATCGAGCCAGGCGAGCGCGCTCGCTTCGATGATGTCGGTGCTGGTGCCGCTGCCGGTCATCTCGACGCCGTCGATGCGCGCGATCACGCTGGCGGTGCCCTGCGCGTCGTCGCCGGTGGTCAGGCTCGACACGCTGTAGCTGTCGATCGCGAGCGTGATGCCGGTCGCGCGCGCGAGCGCCGCGAACAGCGCGTGCACGGGGCCGTCGCCGACCGCGGCTTCGCTGACCATTGCACCGTCGGGATCGACCAGTTGCACGCTCGCGGTCGGCAGGTTGCCGTCGGCGATGCCGGTACTGACGTGCGCACGCGCGAGTCGATGGCCGCGCGGCTGGCGCAGATCGGTGCTGAGCACGAGCGCCTCGAGGTCGGCGTCGAACACCTCGCGCTTCTTCTCGGCGAGTGTCTTGAACGCCGCGAACACCGTGTCGAGGCGCGCCTCGTCGAGCGTGTAGCCGAGCGTACGCAGGCGATCGCCGAGCGCGGCGCGGCCGCTGTGCCGGCCGAGCACGATCTGCGACGCGGCCCAGCCGACGTCCTGCGGGTTCATGATCTCGTAGGTGCCGCGGTGGCGCAGCATGCCGTGCTGGTGGATGCCCGATTCGTGCGCGAACGCGTTCTGCCCGACGATCGCCTTGTTGCGTTGCACGGCCATGCCGGTCAGGCGCGACAGCAGGCGCGAGGTCGGTACCAGACGACGCGTGTCGATGCGCGTATCGGCCTCGAAGTAGGCATTGCGCACCTTCAGTGCCATCACGAGTTCCTCGAGTGCGCAGTTCCCTGCGCGCTCGCCGATGCCGTTGATCGTGCATTCGACCTGGCGCGCGCCGCCCTCGATCGCGGCGAGCGAGTTGGCGACCGCCATGCCGAGATCGTCGTGGCAGTGCGCGCTGAACACGACGTCGCGCGCGCCAGGCACCCCGGCGATCAGGCGTTCGAACAGGCCGCGCATCTCGGCGGGCGTCGTGTAGCCGAGCGTGTCCGGCACGTTGATCGTGGTTGCGCCGCTCGCGATCGCGAGCGCGATCACTTCGGCGAGGAAGTCTTCTTCGGTGCGCGTGCCGTCCTCGGCCGAGAACTCGACGTCGTCGCACCAGCTCCGCGCGAGCGCGACGTTGCGCGCAGTCGCTTCCAGCACCTGCGCCTTGTCCATGCGCAGCTTGTGCTCGCGATGCAGCGGGCTGGTCGAGATGAACACGTGCAGGCGCGCTTTGGCGGCGGACTCGATCACGCGCGCGGACGCTTCGATGTCGGCCGGCAGGCAGCGCGAAAGCACGCACAGGGTGGTGTCGCGCAACTCGCGTGCGATCAGCGCCGTCGCTTCGCGATCGGATTGCGAGCTGGCCGGGAATCCGGTCTCGATGATGTCGACGCCGAGCTCGGCGAGCGCGCGTGCCATCACGAGCTTCTGTTGCGGCGTCATGCTGCAGCCGGGCGACTGCTCGCCATCGCGCAGGGTGGTGTCGAAGATGCGTACGTGGGGCTCGGGTTGTGGAGAATCGGTTTGCGGGTTCATGCAGGCAGTTCCTCGAACGGAGCGCGATGCGCAGGGGACATGCGTGGTGGTGATGGATCGCGGCACGCGGACGGCGCAAGGGCGGGTTCTTCGTCGCCTTCCCGGCTGCGCCGCCGCGGCCGTCGCAGCGGGCGTGGACGGACATCGGAGAGCAGCGCGGCGAGTACTCCGGCATCGAGGTTGCCGCCGGAGACGATCGCGCATTTGCGCCGACCGGCGACGCGCCGGCCCGCGGCCAGTGCGAGTGCGCCGGCGCCTTCGGCGATCACGTGTTCCTCCAGCGCGAGGCGCACGAGCGTCTCGCGCAGCTCCGCTTCGCGCACGATGACGAGATCGTCGAGCAGGTCGGCGAGCACGCATCGCGTGAGCAGGCCGGGTTCCTTCACGCGCACGCCGTCGGCGAGGGTTACCGCGGGCTCGCGCGAGGTGGCGTCGCCGCGCAGCACGCGCGCCATCGCGTCGACGCCTTCGACCTGCGCGCCGACCACGCGCACGCGCCGCGCGGTACGGTCGGTCTCGCGCAGCGATTTCAGCGCGAGCGCGACGCCGGCCGCGAGCCCGCCGCCGCCGATGGGCACCAGCACGACGTCCGGGGCGAGCGCAGCGAGTTCGAGGCCGACCGTGCCCTGGCCCGCGATCACGTCCGGATCGTCGAACGCGGGCAACAGGCGCCAGCCGTTCTGCAACGCGAGATCGGCCGCGAACTTCTTCGTTTCGTCGTAGCTGTCGCCATGCAGGCGCACGGTCGCGCCCCAGTGCGCGACGCCGGTGATCTTGGTTGCCGGCGCACACTTCGGCATCACGGCGATCGCCTGCACGCCGAGGCGATAGGCCGCCCAGGCGAGGCCCTGCGCGTGATTGCCGGCCGAAGCCGCGACCACCGCGCGCCGGTCGCCGCGTTCGCGTGCGGCGAGCAGCGCATTCAACGCGCCGCGCACCTTGTATGAACCGGTACGCTGCAGGTTCTCGAGTTTCAACCAGCAACCGAAGCGCTCGGCGTAGTGGCTCGGTGTCGCTGCGAGATGCGGTCGCAGGCGAGCCTGCGCGACCAGCACGTCGGCGAAGCCGACGCGGCGACCATCCGCTACGTCGGCATCCATCGTCAGGCCACCGTCAGCCACGGCGCGGCGACCGCTTCGGCCCCGCGCACGACGCGCGCATACAGCGCAGCCAGTTCGCGCGCGACCGGTCCATCGCCGTAGCGACGCCCGTCGAGGGCGGCGATCGGTGCGACCTCGGCCGCGGTGCCGCAGGCGAACACCTCGTCTGCGTCGCGCAGTTCGGCGAGCATCACCTCGCGTGATTCGGCTCCGGTCAGCGCGATCAACGTGTCGCGCGTGATGCCCGGCAACGCATCGGGATGTGCCACGGCGGTGATGCGTCCGTCGCGCACCATGAACACGTTCGCCCCGGTGCATTCGACCACGCGGCCGTCGGCATCGACGAACAGCGCCTCGTCGTAGCCGCGCGCTTTCGCCTCGGCCTTGGCGAGGATGGAGTTGACGTAGGCGCCGCACAGTTTCAGCGCTGGCAGCGACGTCGACGGATTGCGTCGCCATGGTGATAGCGTCAGGCGCGCCTGCGCGCCACCGAGATGGACGGTCGCCGGCGTCGTCGCGACCATGAGGTGCTGCGGATGGTCGTCGACATCGAGGCCGAAGTCGCCGGAACCGATCCACGCGAGCGGGCGGACGTAGGCGTCGCGATGGCGATTCGCGCGCAGGGTCTGCAGCACCGCCGCGGTCGCGACCTGCGCATCGAACGCGATGCCAAGGAGTTCGGCGCCCTTGCGCATGCGTTCGAGGTGGTCGGGCAGGCGGAACACCGCCACACCGTCGCGCGTGGCATAGGCGCGGATGCCTTCGAACACGCCGCTGCCGTAGTGCAGCGCGTGCGTCGTCAGGCCGACTCGCGCGTCGGCGGCATCGAGCAGTTCGTCATCGAACCACACACTCGCGCAGGGCGATCGTAGGAGCCCACCCTGTGGGCGACCGCTCCGACGATGTGTGTCGACCGCACGGTCGCGCACAGGGTGCGTTCCCATGATGGGCGCATCATCGGCGCGGGTCAGCATGGCGACACCTGCACCGCAAGGCAGTCGTGCAACTTCGCCAGTTGCTGTTGCAATGCATGGTCCGCGCGTTCGCCTTCGACCGTCATGCGCAAGTGCCAGCGGTCGCCGTCGGCTTGCGTTTCGCCGTCGACGGAGAGCGGCCGAAAGCCGCGCCGTTCGGTCGCGCCGAGCACGCGCGCGAGCGCGCCTTCGGCGTGGCGCAGGGTCAGATCAAGCCGGTAGCGCATGGGACGTCTCCTTGGCATCGGTCGGGGTGGTCTCGGTGGTGCCGGCCTGCGCGGCGGGCGGCAGCGATGCGACGTCGTCGGCATCGAGCATCTGCGCGTTGTTGTGGTTCGGCGGCACCAGCGGCCAGACGTTCGCGGCGGTGTCGATCGCGACGTGCAGCACGGCCGGGCCTGGTGCATCGAGCAATGCGCGCAATGCGGCCTCGACGCCGTCGGCGCGCTCGACCTGCAGCGCGTGCACGCCGAACGCGCGCGCGAGCGCACCGAAATCCGGGTTGTCGGACAGGTCGATCTCGGAATAGCGGCGCTCGAAGAACAGCTCCTGCCACTGTCGCACCATGCCGAGCGCCTGGTTGTCGAGCAGCACGATCTTCACCGGCAGGCCATAGCGACGCAGGGTCGCCAGTTCCTGCACGTTCATGAGGAACGAACCGTCGCCGCTGACGCAGATCACCTTCGCGTTGGGGTCCTGCAATTGCGCGCCGATCGCGGCAGGCAGACCGAAGCCCATCGCGCCGAGCGCGCCGCTGGTCAGGTGCTTGCGCGGGTCGTCGAAGGCGCAATGCTGCGCGACCCACATCTGGTGCTGGCCGACGTCGCAGGCGACGATTGCGTCCGGCGCGAGTTCGGACAGGCGCTTCAGCAGCGCCGGTGCGTAGACGCGTTCGCCCGGCGCGTCGTAGCGCGCGGCATGTTCGCGCGCGCGCTGCTGGCACAGCGCGCGCCAATGCCGGCGCGCGGCGCCGTGGCGCGCATGCAGGTGGGCTGCGCAGGGCAGGGTCAGCGCGGTCAAGGTGCGGCGGATGTCGCCGCGCACGCCGGCGTCGGCATGGCGCAACTTGCCGATTTCGCAGGCGTCGAGATCCATGTGCACGACGCGCGCGCGTGGCGCGAACTCGGCGAGCTTGCCAGTCGCGCGATCGTCGAAGCGCGCGCCGACCACGATCAACACGTCGCATTCCTGCACCGCCATGTTCGCGGCGCGGCTGCCATGCATGCCGAGCATGCCGAGGTTGAGCGGATGTGCCGACGGCAATGCGCCGAGGCCCTTGAGGGTCAGCACGGCCGGGATCTGCGTGGCGTCGACGAAGGTGCGGAAATCACGCAGCGCATCGCCGAGTACGATGCCGCCGCCGCCATACAGAAGCGGTCGCTGCGCCTGCGAGATCAGCGCGAGCGCCTCGTGCAGCGACGCTTCGGCCGGACGCGGTACCGCGTCGACCGGCAACGGACGATGCGGCGGCAACTGCGCCGCGCCGGCGACCTGCACGTCCTTGGGCAGGTCGATCAGCACCGGGCCGGGGCGGCCCGAACGCGCGATGCGGAACGCTTCGCCGACGATGCGCGGCAGTTCCTCCACGCGACGCGCGATGAAGCTGTGCTTGACGATCGGCATCGTCATGCCGAACACGTCCAGTTCCTGGAACGCATCGGTGCCCATCAGCGGCGTCGCGACCTGGCCGGTGATGACGACCATCGGCACCGAATCGAGCATTGCATCGGCGATGCCGGTGACGAGGTTGGACGCGCCGGGCCCCGATGTCGCGACGCACACGCCGACACGCCCGCTCGCGCGCGCATAGCCGTTCGCGGCGAACGCGGCGCCTTGCTCATGGCGCACCAGCACGTGGCGCAGCGCCGCTCCGTGCAGGGCGTCGTAGAACGGCATGATCGCGCCGCCGGGGTAGCCGAACAGCGTGTCCACGCCTTCCGCAACGAGCGCCCGTACCAGCCAGCGCGCGCCGTCGATGCGTTCGTTGCGGCAGGCGGCGGTCGCGTCTTGCGTGCGTGGTGCTGGCTGGGGCGCGCGCATCAGGCAGCCTTCGTCCGCTGCGGCCTGGGCGTCGCGCCTTCGAGCCACTTCATGCCGGCGCGCAGCTGCTTGCCGATCTTCTCGATCGGATGCTCGAGGTCGGCCTGCTTCAACGCGCGGTAGTTCGCATTGCCGGCGGTATATTCGGCGATCCACTGGCGTGCGAACGTACCGTCCTGGATTTCGGCGAGGACCTTCCTCATCTGCGCGCGCGTGTTGGCGTCGACGACGTAGTCGCCGCGCGTGAGCGCGCCGTACTGCGCGGTCTCGCTGATGAATTCGTGCATGCGCGTGATGCCGCCCTCGTAGAACAGGTCGACGATGAGCTTCAACTCGTGCAGGCATTCGTAGTAGGCGACTTCCGGCTGGTAGCCGGCTTCGACGAGGGTTTCCCAGCCGGCCTGCACGAGCCGGGTCGCGCCGCCGCACAGCACCGCCTGTTCGCCGAACAGGTCGGTCTCGGTTTCTTCCTTGAACGTGGTGCGGATCGCGTTCTGGCGCGCGCCGCCGATGCCGGCGCAGTAGGCGAGCGCGAGCTCTTCGGCGTTGCCGCTGCGGTCCTGGTGCACCGCGTACACGGCCGGCACGCCGCGGCCGATCTCGTATTCGCGCCGCACCAGGGCTCCCGGCCCCTTCGGTGCGACGAGCACGACGTCGAGGTCGTCGCGCGGGGTGATCTGGCCGTAGTGCACGTTGAAGCCGTGCGCGAACAGCAGGCAGGCGCCCTGCGCGATGTTCGGTTCGATCACCTCGCCGTAGAGCTGCGGTTGCACCATGTCCGGCGTCAGCACCGCAACGAGCGTGGCGCCGCGCACCGCGTCCGCAGGCGACTTCACGACGAACCCGTCGGTCTTCGCCTTGAGTTCGGTCGGTCCGCCGGGGCGCAGGCCGACGGTGACGTCGAAGCCGGAGTCGCGCAGGTTGAGCGCATGCGCGCGGCCCTGGCTGCCGTAGCCGAGGATGGCGATGGCGGGCTTGTGGGTTCTGGTCATGATGGTTGTCCTCGTGGTCGGAGCAGGGAAGTCGCGGAAGCGGGTGTGGGAGGCTGTTGTCGGCTCGCGCTTCATGCGGGCTCTGTGACGAGCGTGGTGACGATCCGCTTCGGCACGTCGAGCGGTCCGGGCGCGGTCACGGCGCCGCGCGAGGCGGAGCCGACGTCGCGTGCGTACTTCGCGAGTACGCCGGTGACGACGCGCGGCGCGATGCGCACCGGCATGCGCGCGGACAGGTCGGCGTCGACATCGAGGCGTCGCATGGCGACGTCGATGCGGATGCGGTCGCCGTCGCGCAGGCGTGCGATCGGTCCGCCGCGCGCCGCTTCCGGTGCGACGTGGCCAACCATGAACCCGTGTGTCGCGCCGCTGAAACGGCCGTCGGTGATCAGCGCGACATCGTTGCCGAGTCCCTGGCCGACGAGTGCCGCAGTCACCGCGAGCATCTCGCGCATGCCGGGTCCGCCGGCCGGTCCTTCGAAGCGGATCACGACCACGTCGCCGGCACGGATCGCACGCGACTGCACCGCGGCGAACGCGGCTTCTTCCGATTCGAACACGCGCGCGGGGCCTTCGAAGCGCTCGCGGCCGTGTCCGGCGAGCTTGACGATGCAGCCTTCCGGCGCGAGCGCGCCGTACAGGATCGACCAGCCACCGCGCGGCTTGAGCGGATCGGAAACGGGGCGCACGATGTCCTGCGCGATGGAGGCGTTGCCGGAATCGCGCCACGCGTCGAGTTCGACGAAGAACGAGCGCCCGGTCACGGTCGGGATGTCGTCGAGTAGATCGGCGGCGCGCAGTTCGCGTGCGACGAGGGCGACGCCGCCGTGTTCGAACAACTCGGCGGCGGTGTAGCGACCGCCGGGCTTGAGGTCGGCGATGACCGGCGTGCGCGCCGCTTGCTCGAACTCGTCGAGATCGAACGGCACGCCAGCTTCATGCGCGATCGCGAGCAAGTGCAGCGCGGCATTGGTCGAACCCGCGGTCGCCGACACCGCGCGCGCGGCATTGCGCAGCGAGGTCGGCGTGATCAGTTCGCGCGGCGTCGGCGCGCCGTCCTGCAGGCGCTGCATGACGAGGCGACCGCACGCGCGCGCGACCTGTGGCTTGTCCGCGTGCAACGCCGGCACATCGTTCGCGTGCAGCGGCGACAGGCCGAGGAAGGTCAGCACCATCGCCATCGTGTTCGCCGTGAACTGGCCGCCGCAGGCGCCGGCACCGGGGCAGGCGCGCAGTTCGACCTCGCGCAGCTCGCCGGCGTCGATGCGCCCGGCCGCATGCGCGCCGACCGCCTCGAACACGTCCTGCACGGTGACGGTCCGGTCGCTGCCGTCCTTCGCACGGCACTTGCCGGGCATGATCGTGCCGCCGTAGAGGATCACGCACGGGATGTCGAGCCGCGCCGCGGCCATTGCCGCGGCGGGAATCGTCTTGTCGCAACCAACCAGCAGCACCATCGCATCGAGGCAGTGGCCGCTGACCGCGAGCTCGATCGAATCGGCGATCGTCTCGCGCGACGCGAGCGAGGCGCGCATGCCGTCGCTGCCCATCGCGATGCCGTCGGTCACCGCGATGGTGTTGAACTCGATCGGCGTGCCGCCGCCGTCGAGCACGCCGCGCCGTGCGTGCAGGGCGAGGTCGCGCAAGGTCAGGTTGCAGGGCGACACGTCCGACCAGGTGTGCACGATCGCGACGAGCGGGTTCGCGATCGCCGCATCGTCGAGTCCGGTCGCGCGCAACATCGCCCGCGCCGGTGCGCGGGCAGGGCCCTGCTTTATCGCATCGCTTCTCACGTTCCCGGTTTCCTTGTGTGTGGAAACCCAGGGCCTGAAAAACAAAAACCCCGCGCCGTTTCGGGCGCGGGGTCTTGGTTCTTTCGACCTGGGTTTGCTTGGTATCAGCTACGCAAACCCGACTCCCGCGCCTGTGGTCACGGTAATAAGTACGAGTACGAGGACGAGGGTCGCGGCGTTCCGCGCGCCGAGCATCGGCAGCACGTCGAAGGACGTGATGTCGAGGAGCTGCGGCTGGCTGTTGCGCTGCGTCATGGCCCGAGAAAACCACGGTCGCGCAAACCTTGTCAACAGATTTTTTGGAATAAGCCGGCGGGCAGGAGCAAAACCCGTCACCGCCCGGGTCGAATCCTGCGACGTCGATGCGTCAGGCATCGACAGGAAGAAGAATCGCATGGGGAAGGGCTACATGATGACCGTCGGGTCGGTCGTTGCCCCTCGAGAACGAGAGGCGCGGCGGTTCCCATCAAGGGGCGTGAGCCCCCCCAGCGCGGAGCGGAGGCCCGGAACGGGCGATGAATCAAGGGTGCGCGCGCGTGCCGGACCCACTAGAATACGGGTTTCCGGCAGAAGTATTTCGCCCATGACCCCCCTGATCTTCGTGACCGGCGGCGTGGTGTCCTCGCTTGGCAAGGGCATCGCCGCTGCGTCGCTGGCTGCCATCCTCGAAGCGCGCGGCCTGCGCGTGACGATGATGAAGCTGGACCCCTACATCAACGTCGACCCGGGCACGATGAGCCCGTTCCAGCACGGCGAGGTCTACGTCACCGACGACGGTGCCGAAACCGACCTCGACCTCGGCCACTACGAGCGCTTCGTGCGCACGCGGCTCACCGGCAAGAACTCGATCACGACCGGCAAGATCTACGAGAGCGTGATCGCCAAGGAGCGCCGCGGCGACTACCTCGGCGCGACCGTGCAGGTGATCCCGCACATCACCGACGAGATCAAGCACCGCATCTACGAGGCGACCCAGGGCTACGACGTGGCGCTGGTCGAGATCGGCGGCACGGTCGGCGACATCGAGTCGCTGCCGTTCCTCGAGGCGATCCGCCAGATCCGCATCGAGCACGGCGCCGAGCAGGCGATCTTCATGCACCTGACCCTGGTGCCGTACATCAAGGCCGCCGGCGAGATCAAGACCAAGCCGACCCAGCACTCGGTCAAGGAACTGCGCTCGATCGGCATCCAGCCCGACGTGCTGCTGTGCCGCTGCGAGCAGCCGCTGCCGCAGAGCGAGCGGCGCAAGATCGCGCTGTTCACGAACGTGCCGGAAAAGGCCGTGATCAGCGCGACCGACGTCGACGTCATCTACCAGCTGCCGATGTGGCTGCACAGCCAGGGCCTCGACGAGATCGTCATCGACAAGCTGCGCCTCAACGCGAAGCCGGCGGACCTGTCCGCGTGGGAGCGCACGGTCGAGGCGATGGAGCACCCGCAGGGCGAGGTCACGATCGCGATCGTCGGCAAGTACGTCGAGCACAAGGATGCCTACAAGTCGCTTGGCGAGGCCTTGCGCCACGGCGGCATAAAGCAGAAATCGCGCGTGAACCTGCGCTGGGTCGAGTCGGAGGAGATCGAGCGCAAGGGCGCCGACCTGCTCAAGGATGCCGACGGCATCCTCGTGCCGGGCGGCTTCGGCAAGCGCGGCTTCGAGGGCAAGATCGTCGCGGCACGCTACGCGCGCGAGCACAAGATCCCGTACTTCGGCATCTGCTACGGCATGCACGCGGCGGTGGTCGACTTCGCGCGCAACATCGCCGGCCTCGCCGGCGCGAATTCGAGCGAGAACGACCGCAACTGCGCCGATCCCGTGATCGCGCTGATCACCGAGTGGACGACCGGCGCCGGCGAAGTCGAGAAGCGCGACGAGAGTTCCGACAAGGGTGGCACGATGCGCCTCGGCGCGCAGGAATGCCGCCTCAAGGCCGGTACGCTGTCGCGCGAAATGTACGGACAGGATGTCGTGCGCGAGCGCCATCGCCACCGCTACGAGTTCAACAACCGCTACCGCCAGCCGTTCGAGGATCTCGGCCTGGTCATCGCCGGCAAGTCGATGGACGACCTGCTGGTGGAGATGGTCGAGCTGCCGAACCATCCGTGGTTCGTCGCCTGCCAGGCGCATCCGGAATTCACCTCGACCCCGCGCGACGGCCATCCGCTGTTCATCGGCTTCGTGCGCGCCGCACGCGAGCAGAAGGCGATGCGCGAAGCGCCTCGCCTCGCCGCCGCCGGCGCCAAGGAAGCGGTCGCATGAGGATGCCGTGCTCTCGTAGGAGCGGCTTCAGCCGCGATGTCTTGTGGGCGTTTGAAAGGAGAAGCATCGCGGCTGAAGCCGCTCCTACAGGAGCGTCGACGTGATGAAGCTCTGCGGTTTCGAAGTTGGCCTCGACCGACCCCTGTTCCTGATCGCCGGCCCCTGCGTGATCGAATCGATGCAACTGCAGCTCGATACCGCCGGCACGCTCAAGGAAATCACCGGCAAGCTCGGCATCCCGTTCATCTTCAAGTCGAGTTTCGACAAGGCGAATCGCACGTCGGGCACGAGCTTCCGCGGTCCTGGCCTCGAGGAAGGCCTGAAGGTACTCGCCGAAGTGAAGCGGCAGATCGGCGTGCCGGTGCTCACCGACGTGCACGAATACACGCCGATGGACGAAGTCGCTTCGGTCGTCGACGTGCTGCAGACGCCGGCGTTCCTGTGCCGCCAGACCGACTTCATCCAGAAGGTCGCGAGCGCGGGCAGGCCGGTCAACATCAAGAAGGGCCAGTTCCTGTCGCCGTGGGAGATGAAGCACGTCTCCGCCAAGGCGAAGGCGACCGGCAACGAGCAGATCATGGTGTGCGAGCGCGGCGCGAGCTTCGGTTACAACAACCTCGTCTCCGACATGCGTTCGCTGAGCGTGATGCGCGACACCGGCTGCCCGGTCGTGTTCGACGCGACCCACTCGGTGCAGCTGCCCGGCGGCGCCGACGGCAAGAGCGGAGGCCAGCGCGAATTCGTGCCGGTGCTTTCACGCGCCGCGGTCGCGGTCGGCATCGCCGGCATCTTCATGGAAACGCATCCGGATCCGGACAAGGCATTGAGCGACGGCCCGAACGCATGGCCACTCGGCAAGATGGGAGCGTTGCTCGAAACGCTGGTCGAGCTCGACCGCATCGGCAAGCGCGACGGTTTCCTCGAATCGGTCTGACGAAAGCGCATGCCATCCAGCGGTCGCCTCCTCGCCTTCGTGCTGATCGCCTCCGCGGTGTTCGCGACCGCGCCGGCGCTCGGATGCCGCCACAAGCCGTTGACGCCGGCGGAAGCGCTGGCGGCACACGACTACGTGTTCGTGGCGCACGTCGACGAACTGCTGCCTGCCACGCCCTTGCGCTACGAACCTCGCGAACGCATCGCGACGATCGAGCGAGCATACGCGCGCTCCGCCGGGTTCCTCTTCGACGATGACGAATGGAGTGACTTCCATTCCATTGCAGCGCTCGGCGACGACGCGAGCGCGTTCGCGCGCGTTTCGGTGACGCGCGTATTCAAAGGCGATGTCGGCGCGTCGGCCCTGCTTCTCAACGACGTGCCGAGATGCATGTTCGGTGCCCGTTTGGCAGTCGGATCGGAC
>Ga0207639_10000513_pt1 | contig 26781 bp, 25 predicted proteins | sample KBSCornC32_FD_184299 | JGI IMG/M metagenome (GOLD analysis project Ga0207639, IMG submission 184299) | Corn rhizosphere microbial communities from Kellogg Biological Station, Michigan, USA - KBS Corn C3-2 (SPAdes) (version 2) | ecosystem: Host-associated > Plants > Roots > Rhizosphere > Soil ...
CGCGGCCTCGGCCTCGATGCCGCCGACGCCCCAGCCGAGCACGCCGATGCCGTTGATCATCGTCGTGTGCGAGTCGGTGCCGAACACGGTGTCCGGATAGGCCCAGCTCTCGCCGTCCTTGTCCGCGGTGAACACCACGCGCGCGAGGTGCTCGAGGTTCACCTGGTGCACGATGCCGGTGCGCGGCGGCACCACCTTGAAGTTGTTGAACGCCTTCTGGCCCCAGCGCAGGAACGAATAGCGCTCCTGGTTGCGTTCGAACTCGATCTCGACGTTCGTCTCGAGCGCCTTCGGTGAGCCGAAGGCGTCGACCTGCACGGAATGGTCGATCACGAGTTCGGCCGGCGCGAGCGGATTGATCTGCGTCGCGTCGCCGCCGAGCTTGACCACGGCGTCGCGCATCGCGGCGAGGTCGACCACGCACGGCACGCCGGTGAAGTCCTGCAGCACGACGCGCGCCGGCATGAAGGAAATCTCGGTGTCCGGTTCCTTCTTCGCGTCCCAGTTCGCGACCGCCTCGATTTCCTTCGAAGTGACGTTCAGACCGTCCTCGTGACGCAGCAGGTTTTCGAGGAGGATCTTCATCGAGTAGGGCAGGCGCTTGAGGTCGAAGCGCTGGCCGAGCTTGACCAGGCTGGAATAGTGGTAGCGCTTGCCGTTGACCTCGAGCACGTCCCGGGTCGAGAACGAATCTGTCATCTGCATCTCCTGCTGGCTGGCGTTTCGCTTGGCGCAAGGCCGCGGCGGGCGCCGCGGGCGCGGTCCTGGGGACGGACCGGCGAATGGGCCCGCCATTATCGCGCAAACCCCGGTCTTCGCCAAAGCGGCGCTCGACGGCAACGCCTGAAATACGAAGGACGCGAAGAACACGAAGGAAAGGAGGGCGTCCTGGACGAACGCGCCTCCGGTTCGTCGGTGGGCGTCCGACGCATCCCTCTTGCGTTCGCGTTCGGGTTCTTCCTGATCAGCCGCGGTCGAGGGTGCTGCGGGCGAGCAGGCCGCGCGCGAGCATCGCGTATTCGCGCCGGCGCAGCAGCAGGCGCAGCTGGCCACCGCCGACCTGGCGCCAGAGCACGGCCGCGCGTACCGCGGCGAGCAGCAGCGCGCGGATCTGCGCGACGACCTGCGGGTTGGACAGTTGCGCGGGGTTGCCGTGCACGACCACGCGCGGGCGCAGTTGCGACAGGGTAGCGACGTAGAGGTCGGCGAGGCGCGCCTGCACGGTCGGATGGGCGAGGCCGAAATGGTCGGCCTGGCGCTGGATCCCCTCGATGCCGTCGCGCAGAGCGCGCTGCATGCGCGGGTTGCGCGCGAGGCGCTTCTGCAGGCGCAAGGTGCCGAGCACGAGGCGGGTCAGGGCGAGGTTGCGTTCGCGGCTCTCGAACTGGTGCAGCAGCGTCTCGAGGCCGAGGCGCACGCCGCCGAGGCCGCCGAACACCGCGGCGGCGCTGTCGGCGTCGATGCGGAACACGCTGGCGAGGCTTGCCTCGACACTGGCGGCGTCGGCGCGTCCGCGCGTCGCGACCTCGTGCACGAGACGGCAGCCCTGCAGCACGCCAGCGAGTGCGATCACGCGGGCCTCACGCATCGCCCGCCTCCCAGCCGCCGTACGGTGCATCGCTGCATTCGATCACGGCGCCGCCGAGGCAGGCGTCGCCGTCGTAGAAGACCACCGACTGTCCGGGAGTGACCGCGCGCTGCGCCTCGTCGAACGTGACCGTACAACCGCTTCCGTCGAGTTCGACCGTGCATGCCTGCGGCACCTGCCGGTAGCGCGTCATCGCCGTGCAGCGGAACGACGCCGCCGGCGCGGTGCCCGCGACCCACGTCGTCGCGCTCGCCGCGAGGCGATGCGACTGCAGCCAGTGGTTGGCATTGCCTTGCGCGACGTAGAGCACGTTGTCCGCCACGTTCTTGCCGATCACGTACCAGGGTTCGCCTTCGGCGCCGCGACGTCCGCCGATGCCGAGACCGCTGCGCTGGCCGAGCGTGTAGTAGAACACGCCCGCGTGCTCGCCGACCGTGACGTCGTCCGGCGTGCGCATCGGGCCTGGTTGCGCGGGGATGTAGTCGGACAAGAATGCCCTGAAGTCGCGCTCGCCGATGAAGCAGATGCCGGTCGAGTCCTTCTTGTCGTGCGTGGCGAGGCCGGCGTCGCGCGCGATGCCGCGCACGTCCGCCTTCTCGACCCCGCCGAGCGGGAACAGCGTCGAGGCGAGCGCGTGCTGGCCGAGCGCGTGCAGGAAATAGGTCTGGTCCTTGCCGGTGTCGCGCGCGCGCAGCAGTCGCCAGTGGCCGTCCACGCAGTCGACGCGCGCGTAGTGGCCGGTGGCGATCCGCTCCGCGCCGAGCGCGTGCGCATGATCGAGGAAGGTCTTGAATTTGATCTCGCGGTTGCACAGCACGTCGGGGTTCGGCGTGCGCCCGCGGCGGTACTCGGCGAGGAAGTGCTCGAACACCTGGTCCCAGTACGCGTCGGCGAAGTTGCGCAGGTAGAGCGGGATGCCGAGCTTCGCGCACACCGCGACGGCATCCTTGCGGTCCTCGTCGGCGCGGCACGGCCCGCGGCGTTCGTCCTCTTCCCAGTTCTGCATGAACAGGCCGGCGATGGATTCGCCGGCGCGCTGCAGCAGCAGTGCAGCGACCGACGAATCGACGCCGCCGGACATGCCGACGATGACGCGTGCCGTCACTGTGAGGGGCGTCCGTGCAGGCGACCGGCGCCCGCGCGCGGTCCGCGGGGGTGCGCGCTCATGGCCGGACGCTGAACGAACGCACGCTGTCGAGGGGCAGGCGGCGGCCGCCGAGCCAGTCGTCGATGCTCGCGAGCACCATCGGGCTGCGCAGGCGCGCCGCGTCGGCCGCGATCTCCTCGCGCGAGAGCCACAGCGCGCGCAGGATGCCTGCGTCGAGCGGGCGCCCGGCCTCGTGGCGCAGCGCGTCGGCGCCGAAGGTGAAGCGGACGAACTGGCTGCCGGACGGCGACCGCCACTGCTGCACGCCGAGCAGGCAGGTCAAGGCGACGTCCCAGCCGGTCTCTTCGAGCGTTTCGCGCACGGCGGCATCGAGCAGGGATTCGTCCGGCTCGAGGTGCCCGGCCGGCTGGTTGAGGACGGTGCGGCCACGCACGTCTTCTTCGACGAGGAGAAAACGTCCCTCGCGCGGGACGACGGTGGCGACCGTCACATGTGGACGCCAGACGTCCTCTTCAAGCTCGGTCACGACGGTTGAAATCCGGGTCATCCCGCCAGTGTAACAGTCCGCGCCGAGCCGGCCTTGTGCATGAAGCCGGCGTCACCATCTGCGCAGGCGAGCCGACATGGTGCGGCGTTATACTCGAAGCCGACGAAATCGAACCGTTGCCGATGGCGAACCAACCCGACCAACATCCCGAACGTGGCCCCGGCCTGGCCGTCGAGGAGGCGCGCCCCGAGGTGGTGCGTCCCCCGCTGTACCAGGTGGTCCTGCTCAACGACGACTTCACCCCGATGGACTTCGTGGTCGTCGTCCTCGAAACCTTCTTCAGCATGGATCGCGAACGCGCGACCCAGGTCATGCTGCACGTCCACACGCGCGGCAAGGGCGTTTGCGGCGTCTTTACACGCGAGGTCGCCGAGACCAAGGTGACCCAGGTCAACGAGTTTTCGCGCAGCCACCAGCACCCGCTGCTGTGTACGATGGAGAAGGCGTGACCCTCGCCTTCGCCAGGTCGAGGAGATTCCGGAGCGACGTGCACGATTGAAGCCGCATCATCGGTCCATATATTGCAAGCCATTCACCCAGGCAGGCAGTCCGGAGCACCCTGAATGTTCAGCAAGGATCTCGAGGTCACCATCGGCCAGTGCTACAAGGAGGCACGCGAACAACGTCATGAGTTCATGACGGTGGAGCACCTCCTGCTCGCGCTGCTCGACAACGCGTCGGCGATCGCCGTATTGCGCGCCTGCGGCGTCGACACCGCCAAGCTCGCCCGCGACCTCCGTTCGATCATCACCGAAACCGTCCCCGTGTTGCCGCCGAACGACGAGCGCGACACGCAGCCGACGCTCGGTTTCCAGCGCGTGCTGCAGCGCGCGGTCTACCACGTGCAGTCGTCGGGCCGGAAGGAAGTCACGGGCGCGAACGTGCTCGTCGCGATCTTCGGAGAGAAGGATTCGCACGCGGTGTACTTCCTCGGCCAGCAGGAAGTGTCACGCCTCGACGTCGTCAATTACATCTCGCACGGCATCGCCAAGATCGGCCACGAGCCGAACGGCGCGCAGCCCGCGGGCGGCGAAGCCGGGCGCGACACCGAAGGCGGCGACGAGCCGCGCGGCAACCCGCTCGCCGAGTTCGCCAACAACCTCAACGAGCTCGCGCGCCAGGGCAAGATCGATCCGCTGATCGGGCGCAACGAGGAGATCGAGCGCACGATCCAGGTGCTGTGCCGCCGTCGCAAGAACAATCCGCTCTATGTCGGTGAAGCCGGCGTCGGCAAGACCGCGCTCGCCGAAGGCCTCGCCAAGCGCATCGTCGAAGGCGAAGTGCCCGAAGTGCTCGCGCACTGCACGATCTGGGCGCTCGACCTCGGCGCGCTCGTTGCCGGCACCAAGTACCGCGGCGACTTCGAGAAGCGCCTCAAGGGCGTGATCGGCCAGCTCAAGAAGGAGCCGGGCGCGATCCTGTTCATCGACGAGATCCACACGATCATCGGCGCCGGTTCCGCCTCGGGCGGCACGATGGACGCGTCCAACCTGATCAAGCCCGTGCTCGCCAGCGGCGAGCTGCGCTGCATCGGCTCGACCACGTTCCAGGAATACCGCGGCGTGTTCGAGAAGGATCGCGCGCTCGCGCGCCGTTTCCAGAAGATCGACGTGGTCGAACCCTCGATCGCCGACAGCATCGAGATCCTCAAGGGCCTGAAGACGCGCTTCGAGGAGCACCACAAGGTCGAATACACCAACGACGCGCTGAAGGCCGCGGTCGACCTGTCGGTGAAGCACATCGCCGACCGGCTGCTGCCGGACAAGGCGATCGACGTGATCGACGAGGCCGGCGCGCGCCAGCACCTGCTGCCCGAGAAGGATCGCAGCGGGCTCGTCGACGTGCCCGACATCGAGTTCATCGTCGCGCGCATGGCGCGCATCCCGCCCAAGCAGGTGTCTGCGTCGGACCGCGACGTGCTGCGCAACCTCGATCGCAACCTCAAGATGGTCGTGTTCGGCCAGGACGAGGCGATCGACAAGCTCGCCGCCTCCATCAAGATGGCGCGCTCGGGCCTCGGCAACCCGGCCAAGCCGATCGGCTGCTTCCTGCTGACCGGCCCGACCGGCGTCGGCAAGACCGAGGTCACGCGTCAGCTGGCGATGCAGCTGGGCATCGAACTCGTCCGCTTCGACATGTCCGAGTACATGGAGGCGCATTCGGTGTCGCGCCTGATCGGCGCGCCCCCGGGCTACGTCGGCTTCGACCAGGGCGGCCTCTTGACCGAGCAGATCGTCAAGCATCCGCACTGCGTGCTGCTGCTCGACGAGATCGAGAAGGCGCACCCGGACGTCTACAACGTGCTGCTGCAGATCATGGACCGCGGTGCACTGACCGACACCAACGGCCGCGAGGCGAACTTCAAGAACGTGATCGTCGTGATGACGACGAACATCGGCGCGCAGCAGGCATCGCGGCGCACGATCGGCTTCGTCGAGCAGAACCACACGACCGACGCGATGGAAGCGCTCAAGCGCGCGTTCACGCCGGAGTTCCGCAATCGCCTCGACGCGATCGTGCAGTTCAACTCGCTCGACTTCGAGCACATCCTGCGCGTCGTCGACAAGTTCCTGATCGAACTCGAGACGCAGCTGCAGGAAAAGCACGTCGTGCTGCACGTCGACGCCGACGCGCGGCGCTGGCTGGCCGAGCACGGCTTCGACCCGCAGATGGGCGCGCGGCCGATGTCGCGCGTGATCCAGGAGAGCGTCAAGCGCCTGCTCGCCGACGAACTGCTGTTCGGCAAGCTCGCCGAGGGCGGCAAGGTGCTGCTGTCGGTCAAGGAAGGCAAGCTCGCGGTCGACTGCGAGGCGGCGGAAAAGCTGCCGGCCGTGGTCGAGTGACGCGATCGAGGTCGCCGGAATGGAAAAGGCCGCGCACTGCGCGGCCTTTTTTTGTGCTCGAAGGTTCCGTCACCTACTTCATGCGGTAGGTGATGCGACCCTTGGTCAGGTCGTACGGTGTCATCTCGACCTTGACCTTGTCGCCGGTGAGGATGCGGATGTAGTTCTTGCGCATGCGGCCGGAGATGTGCGCGGTCACCACGTGGCCGTTCTCGAGCTTCACGCGGAACATCGTGTTCGGAAGGGTCTCGAGGATCGAGCCTTCCATTTCGATGACGTCGTCTTTGGACATTGGTTCCCGATATGGCCGGGCGTCAGGCCCGGAAAGGCGCGCGATTCTGCCACGATCGGGCGGCTGCGGGAAGCGAAAATGTCGACAAACCGCAAGAACGGCCCGGATCAGGAGCCCAGATCCGCCGGATCCAGCCGTGGAAACCGCTCGCGCCACGACCCGTCATGGGCAGGCAGGCGGACCAGCGCATCGACCTTGGCGCAGAAGCCGGCGCGCGGCATTTCGCGTGCGCCGAGCGTGAACAGGTGGTCGGAGGCGACCTGCGCGTCGAGCAACGGCCAGCCCCAATCGCGCATCGCGCGACACAGTGCGAGCAGGGCGACCTTCGAGCCGTTCGTCGCGCCGCTGAACATCGACTCGCCGTAGAACATGCGGCCGATCGCCACGCCGTAGATGCCGCCGACGAGCTGATCGCCGTCCCACGCCTCGACCGAGTGCGCGTGGCCGAGCGCATGCAACGTGGCGTAGGCGGCGAGCATGTCGTCGGTGATCCAGGTGCCGTGTTCGTGCCGACGCGGTGCGGCGCAGGCGCGCATGACATCGACGAACGCGGTGTCCGCGTGGATGCGCCAATCGCACGAACGCAACCAGCGCGCGAGCCGGCGCGGAATATGCATCGCTTCCGTGTCGAACACCGTGCGCGACGACGGTGACCACCAGAGGATCGGCTGGCCGTCGGAGTACCACGGGAAGATGCCGCGGCGATAGGCCGACAGCAGGCGGGCAGGTGCGAGATCGCCGCCGGCAGCGAGCAGGCCGTCGGGTTCGGCGAGTGCGCGCTCGACGGCGGGGAACGTCGTGTCGCCGGCGTGCAGCCAGTGGATTCTCATGCGGGCTCGCCGCCGACCGGCGTCAAAATGTGACGTGGTTCACAAATTACGGACACGTGTGTTAGCTTTCCGGCCGCTCAAACAGGGGGTTCTCCAATGTACAACCATGCATCGTCGTACCGGGTCCGGTGCGCTGCGTTCCCGCGTGCCCGAACAATGGCTGCCGGCCTCATGCTCGCGCTGGCCCCGCTCGTGGCCGCCGCGAATCCGCCGGGCTGGAGCACGGCGATTCCGGTCACGATCACCGAAGGCAGCGGCACCGCCCTGACCGACTACCAGGTGCGATTCGTCGTCGACACCGCGAGCATCATTGCGGCCGGCAACATGAACGCGGACGCGAGCGACTTGCGCTTCGCCACGGATTTCGAAGGCACCGACGCGATCAGCTACTGGATCGAGAGCGGTGTCGATTCGGCCTCGACCGTCGTCTGGCTCAAGGTGCCGTCGCTGCCGGCATCGAGCGATACCGGCATCTGGCTGTTCAGCGGCAATGCGGCCGCGACCAGCGAGAGCACGCTCGACGTGTTCGATTTCACCGGCGTGCCCGAGAACTCGGCGACCAACCAGGTTTTCGGCGGCGGCGCCGGCGGCGTCGGCAACAGCCAGCGCGGTTTTCGCTTCAGTCCCAACGAGGACATCCTCGTGACCCAGTTCGGCAAGGCCGAACCGACGGGCACGACGCGATACATCACCTTGTTCGACTACGCGACGCAGGCGTTGCTCGCGCAGACCCAGGTCGGCGGCCCGGCCGCACAGTACTCGTACGTCGACCTGACGCAGCCGATGTGGCTCAACCCGGGTCAGCAGTACGTGCTCGAGATGTACCAGGAAGCCAGCGACGGCTACTACTTCGGGAATTCGTCGCAGATCAATCCGCGCCTGACGTACTACGACATGCGCTACTGCAACAGTTGCACGAAGGATTCCTTCCCGCCGAATGTGCTGACCAACTAACACTACGGCTATCCGGATTTCGAATTCCGCACGCGCCAGCACGCGGGCGTCGAGCCGGTCGCGACGCCGGGCCCGGGACCGACGCAGACGTCCCTGCAGAGCGACAGCGCAACTCCCGTGCTCGGCACGACGGTGACGTTCACCGCGTCCGTCGACGGCATCTTCGCGCCCGGCGGCGTCGTCGACTTCACTTCGGATGGTTCGCCGATCGCGGGCTGCACCGCCGTCGCGCTCAGCGCCGACGTTCCGCCGATCGCCAGTTGCGCGACCAGCGCATTGTCGGCAGGCGACCACGCGATCGTCGCGGCCTATGCCGGCGACGCCAACAACGCCGGGTCCAGCTCGGATACGTTGACGCAGACGATCCTGCGCCTGACCAGCGCGACCACGCTCGGCACCGCATGCCAGACGACGTTCGTCGAGGGGCAGCCGATCACGTTCCAGTCGAATACGACGAGCAGCCAGGCGCCGACGGGCGCGGTCACGTTCGACAAGGGCGGCGCGGCGATGTGCACGGACGTGCCGCTCGCCGCCGGTGCGGCCACGTGCACCGTGACCGATCTCGCGGTGGTGGGCGGCGGTCCACTCAGCAGCTACGACATCACGGCGATCTACGGCGGCGACGCGGACAACCTGCCGAGCACGTCGGCGATCCTCCCGGTCACCGTGCTGAGCGCGACCGAAGTATTGCTGCGCGACGGCTTCGATCTCGGCGGCGTGATCTGCCCGACGCACTGATCGGTCCTTCGGCGGCACCCGCAGCGACGGGGGCCGCCGAAGGGATCAACCGGACGTGCGCGCGGCAACGTACGGCGAATGTGCGAGCAGGTCGGCGCGATAGTCGTCGAGGGCGGTCGCCTCGCGCCGTAGTGCGGAGGCGATCGCGCTGCGGAAGCGCGGATCGGCGATCCAGTGGAACGAACGCGTGCGCGTCGGCAGGAAGCCTCGCGCGAGCTTGTGTTCGCCCTGCGCGCCGGGCTCGAACGTGTGCAGTCCCTCGCGCAGGCAGTAGTCGATGCCCTGGTAGTAGCAGGCTTCGAAATGCAGGCCGGCAACCTGTTCGCGGCAACCCCAGTAGCGCCCGTACAAGGTGTCGGCGCTGCGCAGCATGAGACTGCCGGCGACGAGCCGGCCCGCTCGTCGACACAGCACCGCGACGACGTTGCGTGGCATCGTCGTGCCGAGGTGGCGGAAGAACGCGAGCGTCAGGGCGGGGTAGTTGCCCTTGTCCTCGAACGTCGCGAGATAGAAATCGTGCAGCGCCTGCCAGCCCGCGTCGTCGAGTTCGTCGCCGTGACGGATCTCGCAGGAGACGCCCGCGCGTGCGACCAGCGCGCGCTCCTGGCGGATGTTCTTGCGCTTCCTGTGGTTGAGTGCGGCGAGGAAGTCGTCGAAGTCGCGCCAGCCGCCGTGGCCGTCGACACCCGGGTTGCGCCAATGGAATTGCCAGTCGAAGCGCGGCAGCCACGCATTGCCGGTGAAGGCGCCGGCGTCCGTGTCCGAGGCGAAGTTGAGATGCGCGGACGACAGTGCGAGCCGTTGGGCTTCGCTGCGTATCGTGTCGACGAGCGCGCGACGCATGTCCGCGTCGCCGCCGGTGCCTACCAGCAGGCGTGCGCCGCCGACCGGCGAATACGGCACCGCGCAGAGGAGCTTGGGGTAGTACTGGAGGCCGTGGCTCGCGTACGCGTGCGCCCAGCTCCAGTCGAACACGAACTCGCCGTGCGAATCGTGCTTGAGGTAGAGCGGTGCCGACGCGACGAGGCGTTCGCCATCGTACAGGCCCAGATGATGCGGCTGCCAGCCGTTGCGCAGGTTCGCGCAACCGTGCTCCTCGAGGCCGGAAAGGAACGCGTGTGCGAGGAACGGATTGTCGTCGTCGCGCAGCGCGTCCCACTGCGCCGCCGGGATGTCCCGCAGCCGGGCATGGAAACGCGCTTTCATGTCCGTGAGTTCAGGCGAAAGGCACAAGTCGAAGGCTGAAACACGAAGGACACGAAGAAGGATATGGAAATGCTCTTCCTTCGTGTCCTTCGTTGTTCATTCTCTATCCTTCACGTGGAGAAGATCAGCCCTTGTCGAGGTACTTCTCGGCATCGAGCGCGGCCATGCAGCCGAATCCGGCCGACGTGACGGCCTGGCGATAGACCTGGTCGGCGACGTCGCCCGCGGCGAACACGCCCGGCACGCTGGTCGCGGTGGCGGCGCCGTCGAGGCCGGTACGGATCACGATGTAGCCGTTCTTCATCTCGAGCTGGCCGTCGAAGATCGACGTGTTCGGCGTGTGCCCGATCGCGATGAACGCGCCGCTGACCGCGATCTCGCGCGTGCTGTCGTCGAGCGTGCTGCGCAGGCGCACGCCGGTGACGCCGGCATCGTCGCCGAGCACCTCGGCGACCGCGTGGTTCCAGACGATCTCGACCTTGCCCGCGCGTTCCTTCTCGAACAGCTTGTCCTGCATGATCTTCTCGGCGCGCAGCTTGTCGCGGCGATGCACGAGGGTGACCTTGCGGCAGATGTTGGACAGGTACAGCGCTTCTTCCACGGCGGTATTGCCGCCACCGATCACCGCGACGTCCTGTTCGCGGAAGAAGAAGCCGTCGCAGGTCGCGCAGGCGGACACGCCCTTGCCCTTGTAGTGTTCCTCCGAGCGGATGCCGAGGTACTTGGCGGTCGCGCCGGTCGCGATGACGAGCGCGTCGCAGGTGTATTCGCCGCCGTCGCCCTTGAGGCGGAACGGCCGCTGCGTGAGATCGGTGCTGTGGATGTGGTCGAACACCATCTCGGTGTTGAAGCGTTCGGCGTGTTCGGCCATGCGACGCATGAGGTCGGGACCTTGCAGGCCCTCGACGTCGCCGGGCCAGTTGTCGACGTCGGTCGTCGTCATGAGCTGGCCGCCCTGGGCGAGGCCGGTGATGAGGGTCGGCTTGAGGTTCGCGCGCGCGGCGTACACCGCCGCGGTGTAACCGGCGGGGCCGGAGCCGAGAATGATCAGTCGCGAGTGCTTGGCAGTGCTCATGTATAATCCGGGCCGCTTTCGAGGCGACCGACTCGTGGCGTTTTTCCGTACACCGGCGCATCGATCCGACGCCGCCGGCGAATCCGATTCCCTTGCTGTCCGACGCGCCGCCATGCGGCGACGGTCGCGCGGGAGACCGGAGAATGGAGGGAACGCGTGCACGATTCAAGGCGCCGGCGTCCCGCAACGATCCTGGCAACACTTCTTTCGAGGAACCTGCAATGCGTATCGGTGTGCCTTCGGAAACCAAGACCCTGGAAGGGCGCGTCGCGCTCGTGCCGGCTGCCTGCGCCGATCTCGTGCGCCGTGGCCACGAGGTGTACGTGCAGGCCGGGGCCGGCCTGAAGAGCGGCTTCAAGGACGAGGACTACACGCGCGTCGGCGTGAAGATCGCCGCGACCGCGAAGAAGCTCTACGAAGTCGGTGAACTCATCGTCAAGGTGAAGGAACCGATCGCCGGCGACCTCAAGCTGCTGCGCAAGGACCACCTGCTGTTCTGCTACCTGCACCTCGCGCCGGAGCCGAAGCTGACCAAGGCGCTGCTCGACATCGGCCTCACCGGCATCGCGTTCGAGAGCGTGCAGGAAGACGACGGTTCGCTGCCGCTGCTCGCGCCGATGTCGATCATCGCGGGCCGCATCGCCACGCAGATCGGTACGCACCTGCTGCACCAGCCGGCCGGCGGCAAGGGCAAGCTGCTCGGCGGCCTGCCGTCGACCGAGCGCGGCAAGGTCGTCGTGCTGGGTGCCGGCGCCGCGGGCGGCAACTCCGCCGCGCTCGCCGCCGCGATGGGCGCGAACGTGGTCGTGTTCGACAAGCGCCAGGATCGCCTCGCGCAGATGATGGCGCTCGGCAGCAACGTCACCGCGCTGTACCCGTACGAGGAATACGTCGCGCGCGAAGTGCGCGACGCCGACCTCGTCATCGGTGCCGTGCTGATCCCGAGCGCGAAGGCGCCGCACGTCGTCACGCGCAAGATGGTGAAGTCGATGGAGCCGGGCTCGGTGCTCGTCGACATCTCGATCGACCAGGGCGGCTGCTTCGAAACCTCTAAGCCGACGACGTACGCCGAGCCGACCTACCAGGTCGACGGCGTCACCCATTTCTGCGTGACCAACATGCCGGGCGCGGTGCCGCAGACGTCGTCGCAGGCGATCTGCGCGGCGATCCTGCCGTACGTGCAGCGCCTCGCCTCGGACAAGAACTGGAAGAAGTTCGAGCCACTCAAGCGCGGCATCAACGTCGAGGGCGGCAAGATCGTCCATCCGGCGCTGAAGGGCTGAGCGGGCCTGCTATCCTGCGCGGGCGGTGAGCCCGCGCAGGGTGTGCCGTCACTGAATTTTCCATTTAAAACAGTGGCCTGTTATAGCAACTTCAGGTAAATTCTCCTGGTGGCGCGCACAACCAAACCCGCAAAACCGACCCCGCGACTCGACGAGCACTGGCACAAGCGCCTGCGCGAAGCCGGCTTCCTGCTGTTGCTGCCGGTCGCGATCTACCTGTTCGCGTGCCTGGCGTCCTACGACAAGGACGATCGAGCGTGGTCGCATGCAGGCGACCCGAACCGCGCGATCCACAATTTCGGCGGCGCGTTCGGCGCGTGGATCGCCGACCTCGTGTTCTATCTGATCGGACTCGTCGCGTACGCGTTCCCGCTGCTGCTGCTCGTGGTCGGCTGGATCGTGCTGCGCGGCGCGGCGCGCGAAGAGCGCTCGCCGCTCGAGCCGACCTTGCGCCTGATCGGCTTCGTGACGTTCTTCATCGCCGCGCCCGGCCTCGCGTTCCTGCAGGGCAGCGGCCCGACCATGCTGCCCGCCGGACGCGGCGGGATCCTCGGCCATCTCGTCGGCGGCAGCCTCGTCGGCAGCTTCGGTCCGCTCGGTGCCGGGCTGTTCCTGCTCGCGTTGCTGCTCATCGCGATCACGCTCGCGACCGGACTGTCGTGGTTCAAGCTCATGGACGCGATCGGCCGCTTCCTGCTCGGCGCGGGCGCCGGCGTGGCCGACCGCATGAAGCGCGCCGAGGACTGGAACGCCGCGCGCGAGGCGCGCGCCGAACGCGAGGTCGTGCGCAAGATCGAAACGGTCAAGCAGGCCAAGCGCGATCCGATCCGCATCGAACCCGTCGTCGCGCCGATCGAGAAGAGCGAGCGCGCGCAGCGCGAGACGCAGATCCCGCTGTTCTCGGGCGCATCCGATTCGGGCCAGTTGCCGCCGCTGTCGCTCCTCGACGAGCCGCGCCAGCAGGTCAAGGGCTATTCGGAGGAGACGCTCGAAGCGTTGTCGCGCCAGGTCGAGCTCAAGCTCAAGGATTTCCGCATCGAAGCACAAGTCGTCGGCGTGTTCCCCGGCCCGGTCATCACGCGCTTCGAGATGCAGCCCGCACCCGGCATCAAGGGCAGCCAGATTTCGACGCTCGACAAGGACATCGCGCGTGGCCTGTCGGTGACGAGCGTGCGCGTGGTCGACGTGATCCCGGGCAAGTCGGTGATCGGCCTGGAGATCCCGAACGCGAACCGCGAGATCGTCTATCTCTCGGAGATCCTGCGCTCGGACAAGTACGACACGCTGAAGTCGCCGCTGGCGCTCGCGCTCGGCAAGGACATCGGCGGCAAGCCGGTCGTCGTCGACCTCGCGAAGATGCCTCACCTGCTCGTCGCCGGCACGACCGGTTCGGGCAAGTCGGTCGCGGTCAACGCGATGGTGCTGAGCCTCTTGTACAAGTCGAGCGCGCAGGACGTGCGCCTGATCATGATCGACCCGAAGATGCTCGAGCTGTCGGTCTACCAGGGCATTCCGCACCTGCTCGCGCCGGTCGTGACCGACATGAAGGAGGCCGCCAACGCGCTGCGCTGGTGCGTCGCCGAGATGGAGCGGCGCTACAAGGTGATGTCCGCGGTCGGCGTGCGCAACCTCGCCGGCTTCAACAAGAAGGTGAAGGACGCCGAGGACGCCGGCCACCCGCTGCTCGACCCGCTGTTCCGCCCGGACGCGTCGCAGCCGTCGCGCGTCGCCGAGCCGTTGCAGCCGTTGCCGTACATCGTCGTCATCATCGATGAATTCGCCGACATGATGATGATCGTCGGCAAGAAGGTCGAAGAACTCATCGCGCGGCTCGCGCAGAAGGCGCGCGCCGCCGGCGTGCACCTGATCCTCGCCACGCAGCGCCCGTCGGTCGACGTGATCACCGGCCTGATCAAGGCGAACATCCCGACGCGCATCGCGTTCCAGGTGTCGAGCAAGATCGACTCGCGCACGATTCTCGACCAGTCCGGCGCCGAGACGCTGCTCGGCCACGGCGACATGCTCTACCTGCCGCCGGGCACGGCGATGCCCGAGCGCGTGCACGGCGCGTTCGTCGACGACCACGAAGTGCACAAGGTGGTCGACTGGCTGCGCCAGCAGGGCGCGCCGGACTACATCGAGGGCGTGCTCGAGGAAGTGCAGTCGCTCGGCAACGGCCAGGTGATCAGCGAAACGGGCTTGCCGCAGGACGCGGGAGACGGCGAAGGCGGCGAGGACGCGCAGCTCTACGACAAGGCGGTCGCGATCGTCACGAAGACGCGGCGCGCATCGATCTCCGGCGTGCAGCGCCACCTGCGCATCGGCTACAACCGCGCGGCCCGCCTGATCGAGCAGATGGAGCGCGACGGCGTCGTCAGCGGTCCGGAGCACAACGGCAACCGCACCGTGCTCGCGCCGCCGCCGCCGGAAGATTGAGCCGGCTGCGATTCATCCGCAGCGCGCATAATCGCGCGCCGTATCCTTACGACGACGACACCCATGCGCCTGATCGCCGCCCTCGTTGCCCTCGCTTTCGCCACCCACGCGGTCGCTGCCGACAGCGCGCGCGCGCGCATGGAGGCGTTCTCGAAGGGCCTGCATGCGGTCAGCGGCAGCTTCAGCCAGTCGGTCACCGACGCCAACGGCCATCGCGGCGACGCATCGCGCGGCACGCTCGCGCTCGAGGCGCCGCGCCAGTTCCGCTGGGAGACGACGGCGCCGTACCAGCAGACGATCGTCGCCGACGGCAGCAAGGTGTGGGTCTACGAACCCGACCTCGAGCAGGTGTCCGTGCGCGGCCAGAGCGCAGCCGAGGCGCACAGCCCGCTGACCGTGCTGACCGACCTGTCGCAGCTCGACAGCCAGTTCAAGGCCAGCGAAGGTGGCGAGCACGACGGCTTCGCCTGGCTGCGCCTGACCTCGAAGGCGAAGGAGCCCGAGTTCGAATACGCCGAACTCGGCTTCGATGCGGCGTCGTTGCAGCGCATGCGCTTCAAGGACCAGCTCGGCAATCTCACCGAGATCCGTTTCGCCGACTGGAAGCGCAACCCGTCGCTGCCGGCGGGCACGTTCACGTTCACGCCGCCCAAAGGCGTCGACGTCGTCGGCGACGTCAAGCCGGACGCCGAGGTGTTCCCGGTCCGCGACTGACGTGACAGGCGTCACTCGCGATCCTTGACGACTGCGCCTGCCGCGGCGCGGCGCGCATCGCGATGATCTCCTCGCACCGACGCGGTGCGGAGGAGATCGCCATGAACAACGTTCCGCTTTCGAATCTGTCGCAGGCGCAGCGCGAGACGCTGGAGAAGCTGCTGCCGATCGTGCTCGTCTTCGGCCTCGCCTGGCTTGCCGCGCGTGGCGTGAAGAAGCTCGCCTGGTCGCTGTTCGGCCTCTACTGGGCGTTCCATTGGGCGCATCCGTGGCGCCTGTTCCACTGACGCCGCCGATGGCCGACCCGTGGGAGCGTCGGAGCGCGCGATGCTCCTGCCACGCACGTTCGCCGGGTGATCGCCGCTGCTACGATAACCGGCCCTGACCGCGCCCGATCCGGCCCGGCGACCACACGGAACACGCCATGACGCAAGACACCGCGCGCGCATTGATCGAAACCTACTACGCGGCGTTCAACCGCGCCGACTGGAACGCGATGCTCGAATGCCTCGCCGGCGACGTCGTGCACGATCTCAATCAGGGCGGGCGCGAACACGGCCGCGATGCGTTCCGTGCATTCCTCGCGCGCATGGATCGCTGCTACGAGGAACAACTGCGCGACATCGCCGTGTTCGCTGCCGCGGACGGCACGCGCGCGGCGGCCGAGTACGTCGTCCATGGCCGCTACAAGGCGACCGACGAGGGCCTTCCTCCTGCGCGGGATCAGCGCTACGCATTGCCGGGTGGCGCCTTCTTCGACCTGCGTGACGGGCGCATCGCACGCGTGACGAACTACTACAACCTGCAGGACTGGCTGCACCAGGTCGGCGCTTGACTCGGGTACACATCATAGGGGGAGGGCCTGCAGGATTGATGGCCGCCGAAGCCGCGCGCGCCACCGGCGCCCAGGTCGACGTCTACGATCGCATGGGGTCGGTCGGCCGCAAGTTCCTCGTCGCCGGCAAGGGCGGACTCAACCTCACCCATTCCGATCCGTTCGAGCGCTTCGTGTCGCGCTATCGCGGACGCGCCGACGAAATCCGCGCGTGGCTGCGCGAGTTCGACGCCGATGCGCTGCGCGCGTGGGCGCGCGGGCTCGGCGTGGACACTTTCGTCGGCACCTCGGGGCGCGTGTTTCCGCTCGACCTCAAGGCCGCCCCGCTGCTACGCGGCTGGGTGCGTCGCCTGCGGGCCGGTGGCGTGCGCTTCCACGTCGGCCACGATTGGATCGGCTGGGACGAACACGGTGCGTTGCGCTTCGCGACCGGCGACGGCGAATGCGAGGTCGTGGCCGACGCGGTCGTGCTCGCCTGCGGCGGCGGCAGTTGGCCGGTACTCGGCTCCGATGGGCGTTGGGTCGCGCCGCTCGCCGCCCGCGGTGTCGCGATCGCACCGCTGCAGCCGTCGAACTGCGGCTTCGACGTCGCCTGGAGCGCGCATTTCGCCGGACGCCACGCCGGCGAGCCGGTCAAGCCGGTCGTGCTCGAATGCGAGGACGCCGACGGCACGACGCACCGGCGGCAGGGTGAGTTCGTCGTCGGCGCGCACGGCATCGAGGGCAGCCTCGTTTACGCCTACAGCGCGATCCTGCGCGATGCGATCGCCGCGTGCGGCAGCGCGACGATCCGCCTCGATCTCGTGCCCGGTCGCGACGTCGAGCGCCTCGCGCGCGAACTCGCCCGCCCGCGTGGGCGCCGTTCCTTCGGCGAGCACCTGCGCCGCGCCGCCGGCATCGACGGCGTGAAGGCGGGGCTCCTCTACGAAGTGCTCGGCAAGGACGGCCTCGCCGACGAAGGGAAGGTCGCCGCGACCTTGAAGGCGCTGCCGTTGAAGCTGTTGCGTGCGCGTCCGATCGACGAAGCGATCAGCAGCGCAGGTGGCGTCCGCTTCGACGCGCTCGATGCACACCTCATGTTGCGCGATCTTCCCGGCGTGTTCTGCGCGGGCGAGATGATCGACTGGGAAGCGCCGACCGGCGGCTATCTGCTGACCGCCTGCTTCGCGAGCGGACGCATCGCGGGCGCCGCGGCCGCGGGCTGGCATGCGCGCGCCGCCGGCGCTACCGTTCCGGCATGATCGAAGTCCATCCGTTGAGCGGCCCGGATGCCGCCCGTCACGTCGATGCGGTCGCCGCGCTGCGCATCGCCGTGTTTCGCGACTGGCCGTACCTCTACGAGGGGGACTTCGACTACGAGGCGAAGTACCTCGCCACCTACGCAGCGTCGGCCGAGAGCCTGTTCGTGCTCGCGTTCGACGGCACGCGCATCGTAGGCGCGTCGACGGGCATTCCGCTCGCCCACGAGACCGCCGCGTTCGTCGACCCGTTCTCCGCGCGCGGGATCCCGAGTGAGGACGTGTTCTACTTCGGCGAATCCGTGCTGCTGCCCGAGTACCGCGGGCAAGGCCTCGGTCACCGCTTCTTCGACGAGCGCGAGCGCTACGCGCGGCGCCTCGGCCGCTTCCGCATGACCGCGTTCTGCGCGGTCGAGCGCGACGCCGACGACCCGCGCCGTCCGCCCGGGCATCGGTCCAACGACGCGTTCTGGAGCAGGCGTGGCTACCGCCGCCAGGACGACATGTTCTGCCGCATCGACTGGCCCGAGGTCGGCGGCGGCGTGCCGCTGTCGCACCGGCTGCGCTTCTGGCTGCGCCCGTTGGATCCCGCATGAGCGTGCGCGTCGCAGTCGCCCGTTACGCGATCGGCGAACCAGCCGATTTCGCCGCGTTCGCCGCGCGCGTCGCCACGCGCGTCGATGCCGCCGCGCGAGCGGGCGCGCAGTGCGTCGTGTTGCCCGAGTACCTCGCGCTCGAGGCCGCGGCCGCGCAGGCGCACGCGGTGCGCGCCGATTTCGTGCGCTCGCTCGATGCGCTGCAGGACCGGCGTGGCGACTACGAGGCACTCGCACGCGAACTCGCGCGCCGGCATTCGATCTACCTCGTCGCGGGAACCTTCCTCGCCGCGCACGGCGACGGCCGCTATCGCAATCGCGCCTGGCTCGCGACGCCCGAGGGCGCGCTCGCGTTCCAGGACAAGCTCGCCCTGACCGGCTTCGAACGCGCGAGCGGCGTGATCGAGCCCGGCGATGCGATCAAGGTGTTCGACACGGCGATCGGCCGTATCGCGATCGATGTCTGCTACGACATCGAATTCCCGCTGTACGCGCGTGTGCAGGCCGAGGCCGGCGCGAACCTGCTGCTCGTGCCCAGTTGCACCGACACCGAAGCCGGAGCGAGCCGCGTGCGCATCGGCTGCCAGGCGCGCGCGCTGGAGAACCAGGCGTTCGTTGCATGCGCGGTGACCGCGGGCGCCGCCGACTGGAGTCCGGCGCTCGATCGCAATACCGGATCGGCCGCGATCTATACGCCGGTCGATCGCGGCTTCCCGGCCGACGGCATCGCCGCGGCGACGGGCGAACGCGACGACTGGGCCTGGGCCGACGTCGACCTCGACGCTCTCGCGGCCGCGCGCCGCGAGGGCCAGGTCGCGAACGCCGCCGACTGGCCCGCGCAGCAGCGACCCGCGCTCGCGCGTGCGCGCGTCGAACGCGCCTGAATCAGCCGATCAGCCAGAGCGACGAGCCGGCCAGCGCGCACGCGATGAACGTCGCCGCGAGCACGTCGCTCGGATAGTGCAGGCCGAGCACGACGCGCGACATCGCGACGAGCAGGGTGAACGGCAGCAGCAACGGCGCGAGCCACGGGAAGTACGCGAGCGCGATCAGTGTGAAGCTCACCGCGTGCAGCGTGTGGCCCGACGGAAAGCTGAACTCGTCGAGCGGCGCGATGTACGGGGTGATGTCCGCGTGCGTGCGGAACGGGCGCGGACGCCGCGTCCAGCGCTTGAGCGTGCGATAGAGCAGGGCGGCGACGATGCCGACGCAGGCCATGTGCAGCGCGGCCTGCAGGCCGCGCCGTCCGGCGAACAGCGCGAGCACGAGCATGAGCGCGTACCAGAACGCGCCGTCGCCGAGCCGGCTGACCACGCGGAACAGGCGTATCAGCGCGCGCCGTGCGCCCCAGCGGTTCATCGCCAGGCACAGGTGGCGTTCGCCGCTGCCGATTTCGATGCGTTGCCAGGTGGTCATGCCGCGTTCCTCCTGCCGAGGGCGCCGAGCAGGTCGGCGAAGTGTTCGGCGACGCTGGACGGACTCAGCATCGCCACGGTCGAACGCGCCGCGTCGCGCGGATGCGGTGCGCCGGCCTGCGCGGTGGCCACGCGCGCGGCGAGGGAGACGGCCGCGTCGACGAACGCGTCGTCGTCGCCGAGCGCAACGCGCGCGCCGGCCTGCGTGTCGCGCACGTGCTCGCGCGCGGCGCCGTAGTCGAATGCGACGACCGGCACGCCGCTCGCGAGCGCTTCTAGGGTCACGTTGCCGAAGGTCTCGGTGCGGCTCGGGAACAGGAACAGGTCGCCGCACGCGTAGTGCCGCGCGAGTTCGTCGCCGCGGCGCATGCCGGCGAACAGCACGTGCGGATGCTGCGCCGCGAGTGCTTCCCGCGCGGGTCCGTCACCGACGACGACGAAGCGCGCGCGCGGGTGCGCGGCGCGGATCGCCTCGAATGCGCGCACCGCGAGGCCGAGGTTCTTTTCCGGCGCGATGCGGCCGACGTGCACGACCGCGAGGTCGTCGGGCGCGAGGCCCCATTCGGCGCGCAGCGCGGGGTCGCGGCGTCGCGGATGGAACAGGTGGGTGTCGACCGCGCGACGCAGCAGGCGCACGTTGCGGAAACCGGTCGAGCCGAGGAACTCGACCAGTTCGGCGGTCGGCACGAGGGTCGCCGCGGCGCGGTTGTGGAAGCGGCGCAGGTAGGCGAACACGATCGGCGTGAGCAGGCCGAGGCCGTAGTGGTTCACGAAATCGTCGAAGCGCGTGTGGAATCCCGTGCACGCGGGGATGTCGAGCCGGCGCGCGGTGCCGAGGGCGGACCAGCCGAGCGGGCCTTCGGTCGCGATGTAGAGCGCGTCGGGGCGACGCTCGGACCAGTGGCGATGCAGGTGCCGGTGTGCGGGCAGGCCGAAGCGCAGGCCCGGGTAGCGCGGCAGCGCCGCGCCGGGCAGCAGCAACTGTTCGAACTCGGCGCTCTCGCCGGCGTCGGCGTCCTGGCGCGGGCGCACGAGTTCGACGTCGTGGCCGAGCGTGGCCAGCCCGCGCGCGAGCGACTGCACCGTCAACGCGACGCCGTTGATCTCGGGTGGCCAGGTTTCGGTGACGATCGCAACGCGCATGCAGGGATCCGCATCGGGCATGCAGCAAGGCTCGCGCGTGGCCTTGAAGTGCGTGTTGCATCGCGGTGGCGGATCGATGACAGTGCGGCCATGCCTGTAACAAGGCTGTCACATCGACCGCCTAGCGTGCGTGAATGCCCGTGAATCCAGTGACTTGCGACCCGTTGTCGAGTTCCGATCTCCTGCGCGCCTCGGCGCGCCGGCGGTACTGGCGCGGGCGCGTGCAGCGCGTGCTCGTCGCCGCGGGGGCGTCGTTCGTCCTGCTCGGGCTGTTCGCGATCCCGGTCTACCTGGTCGCCGCCGTCGCCGCGTCGCGCGCGTCGGCCGGTGTCGACTGGGCGCATCTCGGCCTGCTGTTCGCAGGCAGCCTGCGCGCGACCGCGTGCGCGATCGCGGTCGCATTGCCGCTCGGCTTCGCGACCGCGATGTTCAGCGCGCATTTCTGCGCGCCACGCCTGCGCGCGTGGCTCAAGCCCGCGCTGGAGATGCTCGAGGCGGTGCCGACGGTGGTCCTCGGCCTCGTCGCCGCGACGTCGTTCGCGCCCTGGCTCAAGTCGCATGTCGCGACCCTGCTCGCGCTGCTCGTCGCGCTGCCGGCGCTGCTGCTCGCGGCCGGCTTCGCGTTCGGCCGGCCGTCGCGCCACGACGGTTGGCTGCCGCTGAGCGTGCTGCCGCTGCTGTGCGCGATCGTCGCGTTCGGCCTGTGGCTGTCGTCGCGCGCGCAGGCGCCGTGGATCGTTCCGGCGAGTCCGTGGAATGCGACCCTCGTCGGCCTCGCGCTCGGCGTCGCGGCGCTGCCGCTCGTGTTCTCGGTCGCCGAGGATGCGCTGTTCCTCGTTCCACGCGAGCAGACCCAGGCTGCGTTCGCGCTCGGCGCGACGCGCTGGCAGGCGCTCACGACCGTCGTGCTGCCGGCTGCGGGCGCCGGCCTGTTCGCGGCGGCGCTGCTCGGCATCGCCCGCTGTTTCGGCGAGACGATGATCGTGCTCATGGCGAGCGGCAATACCGCGATCGGCGGTTTCGATCCGTTGATCGGCCTGCGTTCGCTCGGTGCCGACATCGCGCTCGGCATGCCCGATGCGGCGCCCGCGAGCGCGGTCTGGCGCGACCTGCTCGTCGCCACGCTCGCGCTGCTCGCTTCGACGGTGCTGCTGAGCCTCGCCGCCGGTTTCGTGCGCGCGCGCCTGCAGCGCCGGCTGCACGCAGGCGCAGCGGCATGAACGGCACGCGTGCCGCGACCGCGGCGACCTGGATGCTCGGCGGCCTCGTCGGCCTGTGCATCGCGACGATGCTCGGCCTGCTGTTCTTCACGCTCGGCAGCGGGCTCGCTTCGCTGCGACCCGGCACGCTCGAGCGCATCACCCTCGCCGACGGATCGTCGCGCCTTGCCGAGGTCGTCGCCGACGACGGCAACGCGCTGCTGCTGCGCACGAGTGAGACGCGCCGCCTCGGCGAAGGCTACGAACGGGTGCGCCGTGGCGACGTCGTCGCGCGCAGAGCACCCGTCGACGCCTTCATGATCGGTCTCGGCGACGGCCGGCGCGTGCTCGGCATCGGCGACGATGCCGCGCTCGCCGCCGCCGTGGGAAGCGTCGGTGCGCTCGCGCGCGTGGTCGAGGTGCTGCGGCCGAACGCGCTCGGCGCGTTCGAAGGCGCCGGCATCTTCCTGCGCCGGCTCGCGCGTTTCGTCGCGACGCCGCCCGACGCATCCAACCTCGCCGGCGGGGTGCTGCCGGCGCTGGTCGGCACGGTCACCCTCGTGCTGCTCATGAGCGTGCTCGTGATGCCGTTCGGCGTCGCGGCCGCGGTCTACCTGCACGAGCGCCGCGGCGTCGGCGCACGCATCGTGCGCACCGCGATCGACACGCTCGCCGGCGTGCCCGCGATCGTCTACGGCGTACTCGGCCTCGGCCTGTTCGTGCACGGCATCGGCGCCGGCATCGACCGCTGGTTCTACGCCGATCGCCTGCCGGTGCCGACCTTCGGCGGCGGTGGCCTGCTGTGGGCAGCGCTCACGCTCGCGCTGCTGACCTTGCCGGTCGTCGTGGTCAGCGTCGAGCAGGGACTCGCGCGCATTCCGTCGAGCCTGCGCGACGGTTCCCTCGCGCTCGGCGCGACGCGCGAAGAGACCCTCTGGCGCCTGCTGCTGCCGGCCGCGCGTCCCGCGGTACTGACCGGGTTCGTGCTGGCGATCGCGCGCGCGGCCGGGTCGGTGGCGCCGCTCATGCTCGTCGGCATGGTCAAGCTCGCACCGGCGTCGCCGCTCGACGGCGCATTCCCGTACCTGCACCCGTCGCGCCAGTTCATGCACCTGGGTTTCGCCGTCTACGACGCGGCGCTCGCGAGCCCCGACGCGATCCGCGGCGTGCCGCGCGCCTACGCCTGTGCGATGCTGCTCGTGTGCGTGGTGATCGTGCTGAACCTGTCGGCGATCCTGTTGCGCAATCGCCTGCGCGACCGTTATCGCGCCCTGGAATCCTGAGCACATGTCGAACAGCGTGACTCCTGCCATCGATGGCGGCGCGAGCGTGTCGCGCGAGCAAGCCGCCGGTGCCGCGCCGGCACTGCGCACGCGTGCGCTGAGCCTGTGGTACGGCGCGCGCCGCGCGCTCGATGCGGTCGACCTCGACGTGCCGGCGCGACGCATCACCGCACTGATCGGCCCGAGCGGATGCGGCAAGTCGAGCCTGCTGCGCTGCCTCAACCGCCTCAACGACGAGATCGAAGGTACGCGCGTCGAGGGCGAGGTGCGCCTCGGCGAAGCCGACGTCTACGCGCCGGACGCGTTCGTGCACGAATTGCGCCGGCGCGTCGGCATCGTGTTCCAGCGGCCGAATCCGTTCCCGTTGTCGGTCCACGACAACGTCGCCTACGGCCTGCGCCTGCTCGGTATCCGCAGCCGGCGCGAACTCGACGAGCGCGTCGAGGCGGCGCTGAAGGCAGCCGCGTTGTGGGATGAAGTCGCGAGCCGGCTCGACGACGGCGCGCTCGGCCTTTCGCTCGGCCAGCAGCAACGCCTCGTCATCGCGCGCGCGATCGCGGTCGAGCCCGAGGTGCTCATGCTCGACGAGCCTGCGTCCGCGCTCGATCCCGCCGCGACGCTGCGCTTCGAGGAGCTGCTGCACGAGCTCGCCGGTCGCTACACGCTGCTGCTCGTCACGCACAACATGCAGCAGGCGGCGCGGGTGTCCGATTTCACCGCGTTCATGCACGCGGGCCGCCTGATCGAATTCGGCGACACCGACGCGCTGTTCACCAATCCGCGCGAACGGCAGACCGAGGATTTCATCACCGGTCGCTACGGCTGAGCCGTCGCCGCCGGCGCTCACCGACGCAATCGCGTCACGACGCGTCCGCTATAGTGCCTTCCCGTCCACGCACCACGACCATCCGCCCGGTTCCATCATGGATCGCCTGCACCTCACCCAGCACATTTCCCGCCAGTTCAACAGCGAAATTCGAGGACGTGCGGCGGCAGGTGCTCGCGATGGGCGGCATCGTCGAGGAGCAGATCGCCGCGGCGGTGCGCGTGCTGGTCGCGCGCGAGGCGGGCGCGCTCGGCGAGATCCGCGAGCGCGAGCAGCGCATCAACGCGGCCGAGCTCGCGATCGACGAGCAGTGCGCGTTCATCCTCGCCCGGCGCCAGCCGGCCGCGTCGGACCTGCGCCTCGTGCTCTCGGTCATGAAGATGCTCGCCGACCTCGAGCGCATCGGCGACGAGGCCAAGCGCATCGCGCGGCTCGGCGAACACCTGCTCAACGAGGAAAGCGGTGCCGACGTCACCGCGGCGCTCGCCGAACTCGGCCATGTCGCGCGCGACATGCTGCGCGGCGCGCTCGACGCGTTCGCGCGCCTCGACGAACAGCTCGCGCTCGACGTCATGCACCGCGACCGCCGCCTCGACGGCAGCTTCCGCTCGGTGTCGGCGACGCTCGTCGCGCGCATGCAGCAGGTGCCTGAGCAGATTCCCGTCGAACTCGACCGCCTCTGGTGCGCGCGCTCGTTCGAGCGGATCGGCGACCGCTGCAAGAACCTGTGCGAGTTCGTGCTCTACCTCGTGCGCGGCAAGGACGTGCGCCACTCGGGTCTCGCCAAGGGCGACGCGCCGCGCGGCTGACGCGCGCCGACCCTTGCGGAAGGTGCGCCGCGCCACCATGACGCGGATGTGGACAGCGCCATCGACATCGGTCTCGCACGACCCGACGAAGCGCCGGTGATCGCCGCGCAATCGCGCGAACTCATCGAGCACGGACTCGACTGGCGCTGGACGCCGGGTCGGTTGCGGCGCGCGATCGCCTCGAACGACACGAACGTCGCGGCCGCACGCTTCGACGGCCGGCTCGTCGGCTTCGGCGTCATGCAGTACCTCGACGAGGAGGCGCACCTGTGCCTGCTCGCAGTGTTGCCGGGCTGGCAGCGCCGCGGCGTCGGCGCGCGCCTCGTGCGCTGGCTCGAGGCGGCGGCGCTCGAAGCAGGTATCGGCGTGATCCGTCTCGAGGCGCGTCGGCGCAATGCCGTGGCGCGCGCGTTCTACCGCCGGCTCGGTTACGAGGAGATCATGCTCTCGACCGGCTACTACGCACCGCACGAGGATGCGGTGCGCTTCGCCAAGGACCTCTGGCTCGCGCCGCCGGCGTTGCCGCCGGCCTAGCAGGCGCCTGGCGTCAACTGCGCAGTGCGGGCGAGTCCCAGCCCGGGCGTGGTGCGAAGCGCGCGCCATACGTCTTCGCGAGCGTGTCGAGGCGCGCTTTCAGTGCATCGGCGCCGGTGTCGCGCACGTGCTTGATCGGGCCGCCACGGAATGGCGCGAAGCCGGTGCCGAAGATGACGCCCGCGTCGAGCAGGTCGGCGTCGTCGACGACCGTGTCGTGCAGGCAGGCGACGGCCTCGTTGAGCAAGGGCAGGATCAGGCGATCCTCGAGGTCGTCCGGAGCGACGTAGTTCGGATCGACTTCGGGCTTCTGCGGCTTGCCGTCCTGCCAGGTGTAGAAGCCCTGGCCGTCCTTCTTGCCGCGCTTGCCGCCCTTGACGAGTTCGTCGAGGCCGGGCGGGATGTCGAGGCCGAGGAAGGGCCCGAGTTCGGCGCCGACCGATGCGGCGACGTCGAGTCCGACCGTGTCGATGAGCTCGATCGGTCCCATCGGCATGCCGAACTTCTTCGCCGCGCGATCGATCACCGGCCCCGGCACGCCTTCGCTGTACGCGCGTGCGGCTTCGAGCATGTACGGCATGAGGATGCGGTTGACGAGGAAGCCCGGCGTGCCGGCGACCGGCACCGGCAGCTTGTCGAGCGCCTTGCAGAATGCGAGCGCGCGCTTCTCCACCGCGGCATCGAGCTGGTCATGGCGCACGATCTCGACCAGCGGCATCAACGCGACCGGATTGAAATAGTGCAGGCCGAGGAAGCGCGCGGGCTTCTGCACGGTCGTGCGCAGTTCGGCGAGTGGAATGCTCGAGGTGTTGGTCGCGAGCAGCGCGTCGGACTTCATCTTCGGCTCGGTCGCGCGGTAGAGCGTTTCCTTCGCCTCGGCATTCTCGTAGATCGCCTCGATCGCGAGATCGGCGTCGGGGATGCCGGTGCCGTCGACGTCGGCCTTGAGGCGCGCGAGCACGGGTGCGACGCGCTCGGCGGTCTTCAGCTTCTTCGTGAACAGCTCCTTCGCGCGGTCGAGCGCAGGCTGCACGTATTTCATCTCGCGATCCTGCAGGGTCACGTCGAAGCCGCGCAGCGCGCACCACGCGGCGATGTCGCCGCCCATGACGCCGGCGCCGACGACGTGCACGTGCTTGATGCCATGTTCGGCGCCGCCGCCGAGTCCTTTCAGGCGCTCCTGCAGGAAGAACACGCGGATGAGGTTGTGCGCGGTCGGCGTCGCGGCGAGCTTGGCGACCGCGCGCGCCTCGAGCTTGAGTCGCTGCACGAGGCTCGAGCCGCCGCGG
>Ga0207639_10000516_pt1 | contig 26647 bp, 21 predicted proteins | sample KBSCornC32_FD_184299 | JGI IMG/M metagenome (GOLD analysis project Ga0207639, IMG submission 184299) | Corn rhizosphere microbial communities from Kellogg Biological Station, Michigan, USA - KBS Corn C3-2 (SPAdes) (version 2) | ecosystem: Host-associated > Plants > Roots > Rhizosphere > Soil ...
CCTGCACATTGGGATCGACCGTGAAGCTCTCGCCCGACCAGCCGTCGAAATTGCGTGCATATTGCGCGATCGTCATGCGCCGCAACGCAGCGACGAGGGCGGTCTGGTCGGCCGGCGCAATACCGGTCCAACCGGCGCCGACCGTCAAACGGGTCATGAGCGGCAGGTCGAAGCTGCGGTCGATCACCGGCGCGATGGTCGCCGCGCGGCTGCTGGCGGTGCCCTTGGCCTTCATGATCGCGATCAGGCCGTCGTCGAGCGACTGGACGACGGCGCGCGCGGGATCGGCGGTTTGCGCGAGCGCCGGGACAGGACTTAGCAACGCAAATAGCAGTGCGCTGGATAGGGGGCGACGCATCGAACAACTCCTCTAGCTGGTGCGCCTATATCCCGTCCCCTGCCGGGCCGTCCACCCTTCGGACCCCATTTATAAGCCGCGTCACGCTGTTGCCGCATTGCAATAATATTCTTTCCGATCTCAGCCGTCGGCACTATCTGGGGCTATCGCGCCGGCGTTTCGAAAGACGGAATTGCATGCAGAATTCGAGTGATGTTGTCGTCCAGCCGCTGAACGTCCTTCTGGCCAATCCGCGCGGATTTTGCGCCGGCGTGATCCGGGCCATTGATATCGTGGAACGGGCACTCGAACTGCATGGCGCGCCCGTCTACGTCCGGCATGAGATCGTCCACAATCGCCACGTCGTCGATCGCCTGAAGAACAAGGGCGCTGTGTTCGTCGAGGAACTTGACGAGATTCCGGCCGACGCGCCGACCATTTTCAGTGCCCATGGCGTCGCCCGGTCCGTGCAGGAGGCGGCGGTCGCGCGCGGCCTGCCTGTGCATGACGCAACCTGCCCGCTGGTCACGAAGGTCCATGTCCAGGGGAGGCGTTACGCCAAGGGAGGGCGCACGCTGGTGCTGATCGGTCATGCCGGCCATGCCGAAGTGGTGGGCACGATGGGGCAGATCGACGCGCCTATCCACCTCGTCTCCACCGCCGAGGATGTCGCGTCGTTGCCGATCGATCCGGCGACGCCGATCGCCTATATCACCCAGACGACGCTCAGCGTGGACGACACGCGCGGCGTCATTGCGGCACTCGGCGAACGGTTCAGCGATGTGCTGGGGCCGGACGTATCGGAAATCTGCTACGCGACGCAAAATCGCCAGACGGCGGTGCGCGACCTTGCCCGGCGCAGCGAGGCGTTGATCGTGGTGGGCGCCCGCAACAGTTCCAATTCGCGGCGGCTGCGGGAAATTGGTGACGAGATCGGCGTACCCAGCTATCTGGTCGATGATGGAGCGGCTCTCGATCCGGGCTGGCTGCATGGCATCGACACCATCGGCATCACGGCGGGCGCTTCCGCGCCGGACGATCTGGTGGACAGCGTGATCGCGGCCATAGCGGCGCTGCGTCCCGTCACGGTGACGCAGCTGGACGGCGTCGAGGAAAATGTGGAATTCACGCTGCCAGCCGCCCTGCGCCGGCCGGCGGCGGGGACGACGGAATAGGAACAGGCATATGACTCTCCCCCTTTCGCAGATCGCGCGCATCGGCGCCTACACGCTCCGCCAGCATATCAAGGGCGGCAAATATCCGCTGGTGCTGATGCTGGAGCCGCTGTTCCGGTGCAATCTGGCATGCCCCGGCTGCGGCAAGATCGACTATCCCGACGCGATCCTCAACCAGCGCATGAGCTATGAACAGTGCATGGCGGCGATCGACGAGTGCGGCGCGCCCGCCGTCTCGATCGCGGGCGGCGAGCCGCTGCTCCACCGCGACATGGCGCGGATCGTGAAGGGCTATATCGCGAAGAAGAAGTTCGTGATCCTGTGCACCAACGCGCTGCTGCTGAAGAAGAAGATCGACGAGTATGAACCCTCGCCCTTCTTCACCTGGTCGATCCACCTCGATGGCGACAAGCAGATGCACGATCATGCCGTCGATCTGGAGGGCACCTACGAGATCGCGGTGGATGCGATCAAGCTGGCGAAGTCGAGGGGCTTTCGCGTGCAGGTCAACTGCACCGTGTTCGACGGCGCGGACCCCGCAAGGCTGGCCGCCTATTTCGACGAGATGGAGGCGCTGGGCGTCGAAATTACCATCTCGCCGGGCTATGCCTATGAGCGCGCCGCCGATCAGGAGCATTTCCTGAACCGGGAGCGCACCAAGACCTTCTTCCGCGACGTGTTCAAACGCGGCGACGGCGGCAAGGCGTGGAGCTTCACCAATTCGCCGCTCTTCCTAGACTTTCTGGCCGGCAACCAGAGCTATGAATGCACGCCCTGGTCGATGCCGCTCAGGACCATCTTCGGCTGGCAGAAGCCCTGCTACCTCATCGGCGAAGGCTATGTGGATACATTCGCGGAGCTGATGGAAGGCACCGACTGGGACCAATATGGCGTTGGCAAATATGAGAAATGCGCCGACTGCATGGTCCATTGCGGGTTCGAGGGGACGGCGGCCACCGATTCGATCCGCCACCCGCTCAAGATGTTCCAGATCGGTCGCAAGGGCGTTCGCACCGACGGCCCCTTCGCGCCCGACGTGAACCTGTCGAACGCCCGCCCCGCCGAGGACAAGCATAGCTCCCACGTCGAGCGGGAACTGGCGAAGATCAAGGCGGAGCAGGGCGACAAGGCGAAGCGGGTGGTGAAGGCGGCCTGACGGCGGCGGGTTCCGGGTCGCTAAAGCGCCGGCCCGGACGCCGACCTATGGTCAAGACGTTCCAGCACCGCGGCCAGCCTCCCCAACGCCAACCCGGTATTTCGGCCCAGCCGCAATAGAGCGGGAAGCTGTGCGGGATACCGCACGAGCGACAGCAATACCGCACCCAACGCAAGCCCGCCGTCCGGCGCCATGCCGACGAGCGCGGCGGGTGGCAGGGATTCGTCCGCCGTATCGGAAATGGCGCGGATCGCCAGAAAGGGCAGGCCGCGCCGCGCCGCGACCCGCGCGGCCACATGCGATTCCATATCAGTCGCGATCGCTCCCGTCCGCGCGCGTAGGACCGCCTTTGCGGAGGGACTGGCGATAATGGCGTCGCTGCCGCCAATGGTTCCGGCAAGCACGCCGGGGCAGGCGGCGCGGGCGATGGCGAGCAGCGCGGAATCGCCGTCGATCACCACGTCGCCCGGCCGTAATACCGGATCAAGAGCGCCCGCGATCCCGATGGAAAACAGGGCCGATGCCCTGCCTGCGCGCGCCTCCAGCATCCGCTCCAGCCGCGCGCTGTCGCCACCCCCCGGCACTGCATCAACGCCTGCCCAGCACGTCTCGATGATCGCCGCTTCACGCTTGAGGCCGCACGCAATAAGAGCGGTCACGTCCCACTCCACTCACATCCCATGCGCGACCCGCTTGGTGTTCGACCGCTTGAGGTTGCGATAGCGCGCCATCGCCCACAGCGGGAAATATTTGGGATAGCCATGATAGCGCAGGTAAAAGACGCGCGGAAAACCGCCGCCGGTGTACATTTCCTGCCCCCACAGGCCGTCCGCCTGCTGATGCTCGGCCAGCCACGCGGCGCCGCGCGCCACGGCATCGCTCTCCACTTCGCCCGCCGCCATCAGCCCGAGCAGCGCCCAGGCGGTCTGTGACGCGGTGGACGGGGCAGGGGCATGGCCGGTCCTGTCGAGGGCATAGCTGTCGCAATCCTCGCCCCAGCCGCCGTCGGAGTTCTGGATCGCCTTTAGCCATTGCACCGCGCGCGCGACCATCGGCTCGTCCGGTTCCAGACCGGCGGCATTGAGCGCGCACAGCACCGACCAGGTGCCATAGATATAATTCACGCCCCAGCGGCCGAACCAGCTCCCCTCCGGTTCCTGCTCGCGCCGCAGATAGTCGAGCGCAGCGGCCATGCGGGGGCTTTCGCGGCTTTCGCCAAGCTGCGCCAGCATCGACACGCATCGCGCGGATACATCAGCCGTCGGCGGGTCGAGCAGCGCGCCATGATCTGCAAAGGGAAGGTTGTTGAGATAGTGAGCGTCGTTGTCCGCATCGAACGCCCCCCAGCCGCCGTTTTTCGATTGCAAGCCAACGGTCCATTCGATGCCCCGGTCGATCGGCATCCGATCCGCCACGGCGGCGCGGTCCATCGCCATCACCACGACGGCGGTATCGTCGAGATCGGGATAATGGTCGTTACTATACTGAAAGGCCCAGCCGCCGGGCCGCACGTCGGGCCGTTCCTCCGCCCAGTCGCCGGCCACGTCCAGCACCTGACGGGGCTTCAACCAGTCGAGCGCCGCTCCGGCACGGGCGATATTGTCCTCGCCCCCCGCCTCCAGCATGGCATGCGCCGCCAGCGCGGTGTCCCACACCGGCGAGACGCACGGCTGGCAATAGGCTTCGTCATCCTTGATGACGAGGAGGTTCTCGACGGATTGCCGCGCGATGGCGCGCGCCGGATGATCCTCCGCATAGCCGAGCAGGTCGTACAGCATCACGCTGTTCGCCATCGCCGGATAGATGGCGCCGAGTCCGTCCTCGCCGTTCAGCCGCTCCGTCACCCATGCGGTGCAGGTGTCGATGGCGCGCTGCCGCAGGCGCTTCGGCCACAGCCTGTCGCCGGCCCTGAGTATCCGGTCCAGCGCGTTGAAGCCCAGCGTCCACAGCCATTTGGGATCGGCCGCCCTGGTCTCGGGGCGGACATCGGCGCCGGTGTAGAGTTCGTCCACCTTCACGCCCTTCGCATTGCGCGCGACGGGTTTCAGGGCGCACAGCACCAGGAGGGGCACGACCACGGTGCGCGCCCAATAGCTCATTTTCGACAGGTGGATCGGGAACCAGCGCGGCAGCAGGATCAGCTCGGGCGGCATCGTCGGCACCGCAGACCACGGCCCCGCGTCGTACAGCGCCAACTGGATGCGCGTGAACACGTTGCTCGCGGCCGCGCCCCCCGCGTCGAGGATCGCATCACGGGCACGGACCATGTGCGGAGCGTCAATGGCGTCCCCGATCATCTTGAGCGCATAATAGGCCTTCACGCTCGCGCTGATGTCGAAAGCCCCGGCATGGAACAGGCCCCACCCATGATGATCGGCCGACTGGATGCGGCGCAGATAGCGGCCGATCTTCCCCTCAAGCACCGAATCCACCGGCTCGCCCAGATAATGGCGCAGCAGGACATATTCGGCGGGAATGGTGCAATCGGCCTCCAGCTCGAACACCCAATGGCCGTCCGGGCGCTGAGCGGCGGTGAGCGCTTCGGCGGCGCGATCGACGGCGGCATCGATCGCGGCGAGCGGATCAACGAAGGAGGACAGAGTAGCCATATGCGCCTGTTAGCCTGCCTTTGCCGTGATCGCCAAGCGTGCAGCGGTCTCACCCGATCGCAGCGCGCCCTCGATCGTCGCCGGCAACCCCGTATCGGTCCAGTCCCCGGCTAGAAACAGGTTGCGCCAGCGGGTGCTGGCGGGCGGGCGTTTGGCGTCCTGGGCAGGCGTCGCGGAGAAGGTCGCGCGCTTTTCCTTGACGATTTGCCACGCGGGCATCGGCGCGGCGAAGCCATAGGCACGCTGGATTTCGTCCCAGAAGGTGAGGGCAAGCGTTTCCCGATCCAGATCGACAATGGCGTCGGCCGCGCTGACGGTTACCGATATCCGGTCGGCGAAAGCGAACAGCCATTGTGCTGTGCCGCCCAGTACGCCCAGCATCAGCGGCGCATCGACGGGCGGCTTGACCGCGAAATGGCCGTTGACGATAGCATGGAAGGCGTCGGGCGCGGACAGGCCGGGGAGCAGGGCGCTCGCCACCCACGGCGGCACGGCGAGCACGACCGCCTCATCCGCGCCGACAGGCTCCGGCCCCGCGCCCCAGTCGAGCGCCGTGACCCGGTCGCCCTCCATCGCGATCGCGCGCAGTCGCCTGCCGAGCGATACCGCCGCACCCTGCGTGGCCAGCCACGTCAGTGCGGGATCTATGAACGCCGCGCCGAGGCTCGGCTCGGCAATGCGGGGCAAGGTCGCCTTGCCACCGCGCAGCAGGGTCTCCCTCAGGACATTGGCGGTCAGCGTCGCGGAGCCATCGGCCGGAGGCGTGTTGAGCACCGCGAGCAGCACCGGCTCCATCAGCCTGTCCCAAACCGGCCCGCGCGGGTCGATCCGGTCGCTGACCGTGTCGGTCCCCGCGCCGGTCATCAGGCCGGCGAGACGCAGATAATCGCCCGCGCCCGTGCCGGGCACGCGGCGATCCTTCACCAGAACCCACCAAGGCAGCCGGCCATCGTTCATCCTGATCGTCCATCCCGCACCATCGGTCAGGTCGATAAAGGCGAAATCGGCGTGATCCGGCCCGGCGAGCGGCGCCGTCGCGCCTATTGTCGCCCGAAACCGCCCGACCGCCGCATTGCCCGCCAGTACGAGATGATTGCCATTGTCGATCGTCAGGCCGAGTTGCGGGTCGTGATAGGAGCGGCAACGCCCGCCGGCCTGCGCGGCGGAATCGGCGATGCGAACGGCTACCCCGGCCTCGACCAGCCGCACTGCGGCCGAAAGCCCGGCCAGTCCTGCCCCGGCAATCGTCACCCGCGCAAAACTCACCGCGTCACCAGCAGCCTTGCGACAGTCCAGAGGAGCGCCGGCTTGCTGACCCGCACGCGGACACGCGGCGCTGTCCAACCCACCGTCTCCATCCGCCGGAGCAGTTTCGCATAGGCGGCATCCATGAGGCGGGGTGCGATCAGATGCCCCTTCGGCTTGGTGGTGAGAAGGGCGTGCGCGGCGCGATAATGATCGTGCGCCTTTGCGACGAGCGGACGCACCGCCTTGTCGATGCGCGGGTCGGCCGTGACTTCGGCCGGCGTGGTCAGCGTAATTCCCACCCCAACTAAAGCCTCCTCGGGCAGATAGACCCGGCCGATGGCGGCATCCTCGTCGATATCGCGCAGGATGTTCGTCAGTTGCAGCGCGCGGCCGAGGTGATGGGCGAGCAAAAGCCCCGGCTCGCGCTCCATGCCGAACACGCGGACGGACAGCCGCCCCACGGCGGAGGCGACCCGGTCGCAGTACAGGTCCAGTTCCGCCTCGCGCGGCCAGCGGATGTCGCGTTCGACATCCATCGCCATGCCGTCGATGACCGCCTCGAAATCGGCGCGATCGAGGTCGAAACGCCGGACGCCTTCAGCGAGCAGGCCAGCCTGCCCGGCATCGCCACCAGCATAGAGCGCATCGAGGTCATGGCGCCAGCGGTCGAGCGCCATGGCCCGCTCCGCGCGGCTGCCCTGCGCATCGTCGGCGATGTCGTCCACCATCCGGCAGAAGGCGTAGATGGCGTACATCGCCTCGCGCTCCGCCTTGGGCAGCACGCGCATCCCTGCGTAAAAGGAGCTTCCGGCCGCATGGGTCGCGGCTGTTCCGGCGGAAGCGGCGGCGGCTGTCATGCGGCCCGCCGGAATAGCGTGGGCACGGCGGCGCCAATCGCCAGCAAGGCCGCTTCCGCCTTGCTATGATGCACGCGCTCACAGAGGGGGTCGCGCGCCTCCAGCCGCTCGCACAGGCTGATCGCCAGGCGATGGATGACGGCGACCTCGGCGGCGAGGCGGCGGTCGCGGATCAGGCCCGCAAAGCCGGCCGACTGGCCCAATAGTTCGCGCGTCTTCCCGACCAAGCCGGTGATGATCGCCCGCAACTGGGGGGGAGCGCGCGCGCCGCCGATGTCTTCGACGATCACACCGGTGTCGAGCGGGATATAGACCCGGTCGAGATTGCGATAATCCTTACCGCAATCCTGCAGGTGGTTGATGATCTGGAGCGCGGCGCACAGCGCGTCGTTCGCCGGCCATGTCTCCCGGCTCTCGCCATGCACGTCCAGCACATAGCGGCCGACCGGCATGGCGGAGAGCCGGCAATAGGCGATCAGATTGTCCCAGTCCGCGCAACGATTGACCGTCACGTCCCGCACGAAGGCATCGAGCAGGTCATGCGCATGGACGGGATCGATCGACCGTGCGGCCATCACGTCGCGCAACGCCATCGCCTCCGCCGCCCCGACGCCATCGAGGCCAGCGCGCATATGGGCGAGCAGCGCCAGTTTCTGTTCCGCAGCCGCCGTCTCATTGTCCGCGATATCGTCCGCCGCGCGCGCAAAGCGATAGAAGGCCATGATGGGCGCGCGATGTTCGGGGCGCAGCAGGATGCTGGCCACCGGAAAATTCTCGTCACCATGTCCCTTGCCCGAGGCAAGGCCTGCCGCATCTGTCATCGTCCCGCCGCCGCCTGCGCCCGACCCTTCCACATGCCACCTCGCCCCCTTGCGTGCTGCCACGCCGATAGCAAGGTGCAGGCGGCGTAGAAAGCGGCGATTGCCGGCAGCGCTACGCCCCAGAGCGGGGACCGACGGTAGAAATGCAGCATCGGCTGGAAGGCGATCGCCATCAGCGCCCAGGCGACGATACCGGCACCCTGCGCGATGCCGTGACCGAACAGCGCAAGGAGCGGCGGCGCGAGATAGACCAGAGACAGCCCGCCGACCGTCCCGGCAAGCAAGAGTGGCGAATAGCGAAGCTGCGCATAGGCGGAGCGCGAGATCATCGCCGCCACCGGCGCGAATCCTTCATAGGGCCGGATACTGCGCGAACGATCGGTGAGGCCGAGCCAGACCCGTCCCTGCCGCTTGAGCAGTGCCCCCAGCGTGCAATCGTCGATCAGCGCATCGCGGATCGCGGCGATCCCGCCCGCTGTCTCCAGCGAGTCGCGCCGCACCAGCATGCAGCCGCCCGCCGCGCCGCCCAAGCCCGTTGCGCGATTCACGAGGCCGAACGGGTAGAGCATCTGGAAGAAAAAGACGAACGCCGGGATCAGCATCCGCTCGGCAAAACTGTCGCAGCGCAGCTTCGCCATCAGGCTGACGAGGGTCAGTCCGTCGCTTTCAGCGCGCGTGATCAGCATGCGCAGCGTATCGGGCGCATGCTCGATGTCAGCGTCGGTCAGCCAGAGGTAGCGGGGAGCGGTTCCGGCATGGTCGACCCCCTGCGATACGGCCCACAGCTTGCCCGTCCATCCGCGCGCCAGCGGCAGGCCGGGCATGACCGTAACGCGATCGGACCTGAGTCCCCGCGCGATATCACCGGTGCCGTCGCTCGACGAATCGTCCATCAGGATGATGCGGAAGGAACCGGGATAGTCCTGCGCCGCCAGGCTCCCGATGGAGCGCGCGATCACATCCGCCTCGTCGCGCGCCGGCACCACGGCGACCACCTCCGGCCAGCAGGCGGGGGCGGGGGGCATGCCGCGCGTGTCGCGTTCGCGCGTCAGCCAGAAGCCATGGCGCGCGAATAAGAACACCAGCCAGATTGCGAGCGCGAGCAGCCCGACGATGCTTCCCATCACCGGATCATGCCCGCGTCGCGGAACCAGCCGATCGCATCCTCCAGCGCTTGCCGATGCGGCCGGGCGCGATACCCCAGTTCCTTCTCTGCCCTGGCTGACGTGAAGAACATGCGATGCCGTGCCATGCGCAGCGAATCGAGCGTCAGGAACGGCGTGCTGCCGGTAGCACGGGCGATCCGCTCGTTGATCCACGCCATCGGGAACAGCGGCGCGCGCGGGATGCGGACGGTCGGCGCCTTGCGTCCCACAATCGCGGCAATCTCGCCCAGCATCGTCCCCAGCATGACATCCTGACCGCCGAGAATGTAGCGCTCACCGATTCTGCCCCTGGCGAGCGCCGCCAGATGCCCGGTCGCGACGTCATCGACATGGACGAGGTTGAGGCCTGAATCGAGAAAGGCGGGCATTTTGCCGTTTGCCGCCTCGACGATGATCCGCCCGGTCGGCGTCGGCTTGACGTCGCGCGGACCGATGGGGGTGGAGGGCTGGACGATCACGGCGGGAAGCCCTTCGTCCCGCACCATCGCCTCGACCAGACGTTCGGCGATTACCTTGCTGCGCTTGTAGACGCCGACCGCCTGTTCGGGCGTCGCCGCGCGGCTCTCGTCGGCGGGCGCGTCCTCGCGGGGTTTCAGCGTCGCGACGCTCGACGTGTAGACGATCCGCTCCACGCCCGCCGCCAGAGCGGCGCGCATCACGATCTCGGTGCTCGCGCGATTGTTGCGGACGATCTCATCGGGATCGGGTGCCCAGATGCGGTAGTCGGCGGCGACATGGAAGAGGTGCCGCACGCCCCGCATCGCCGCCGCGACGCTGGCCGTATCGCGCGCATCGCCCTCGACCAGTTCTCCCGGAAATTCGACCAGATTGGCGCGGGGGCTGGTCGCCCGGACCAATCCGCGCACCTGCCGCCCCTCCGCCGCGAGGGCGCGCGCCACGGCCGAGCCGACAAAACCGGACACGCCGGTGACGAGGACCACATCCGCCATATCGTTAGTAACCGGAAGGGGAGAAGGATCGTCGCTGCACCGCAACACTCTACACAGGGCGCGCGTGTAACGATAGATGGGTCATGTGGGATGGGTGACGATAATCGGCGGCGTGCTGATGCTCCTGAGCGGGGCAGGGGCGGTCTATATGCTCGCCGTGGCGGTGGTGCTGCATCGCTTTTTCGCGAAGACCGTTGCGGCTCCGGCGCGCGGAGATGCCGTAACCCTGCTCAAGCCGCTTTACGGTGCGGAGCCGAGACTGGCCGCGAACCTAGCGACCTTTCTTGTTCAGCATCATGCAGGCCCGGTCCAGTTGCTGTGCGGCGTCCAGCGACCCGACGATCCCGCCATCACGGCCGTCGAATCGCTGTGCGCCGCTCATCCGGGCGACGACATCACCCTCATCCGCGACCCGACCGCGCACGGGGCCAGCGGCAAGATCTCCAACCTCGTCAACATGGACGCCCATGCGCGCCATGACATCGTCATCCTCAGCGACAGCGACATTGCCGTTGCCCCGGACTATCTCGCCCGCGTCCTCGCCGCGCTCGATGAGCCGGGGGTGGGCGCGGTCACATGCCTCTATCGCGGACGGGGCGATGCCGGCTTCTGGTCGCGCGTCGCGGCCGCCGGGCTGAGCTGGCAATTTCTGCCCGGTGCGGTGTTCGGCGTGGCGCTGGGGCTGGCGAAACCCTGCATGGGCTCGACCATCGCGATGCGGCGTGAGACCCTCGACGCGATCGGCGGATTCGCGCGCTTCGCCGATGTGCTGGCCGACGATCATGCCATCGGCGCGGCGGTCGAGGCGCTGGGCCTGCGAGTCGCCGTGCCGCCCATGCTGGTGACCCATGCTTCGGCCGAGATCGGGTTCGTTGCGATGTGGCGACACGAACTGCGCTGGGGCGCGACAGTGCGCGGCCTCGTCCACCCGGCTGCCTATAGTGCTTCAGTCATCGGTTTCCCCTTGCCGATTGCCTTGCTCGCCTTGCCGTTCACGCCGTTTCCCGCGCTCGGCCTCGCGGCGTTCGCGCTGCTCGCCCGGCTGGCCGTGGCGCTGACCGCGGATCGGATCGCAGGCGCCCGTCCGGCCTCTTATCTGTTGCTCCCGATCCGCGATTGCCTGAGTTTCGCGATCTTCATCGCATCCTTCTGCGTGCGATCGGTTGATTGGCGCGGCGAGCGCCTTACAATGACATCTGGCGGCCGGATCAGGGCCGCACCGGAGATACCCGACTCATGATGCGTTCGCTGTTCCTTCAGGCTCCCTCTTTCGACGGTTATGACGGCGGCGCCGGCGCGCGCTACCAGATGAAGCGGGAGGTGCGCAGCTTCTGGTATCCGACCTGGCTCGCCCAGCCCGCAGCGCTGATCGAAGGCTCCCGCCTGATCGACGCCCCCGCCCACGACCAGAGCTGGGACGACATCAAGCATGAGGTGGACGACAAGGAGCTTATCGTCCTCCACACCTCGACGCCCAGCTTTCGTCAGGACATCCACACCGCCGAACTGATCCGGGCGCGCAATCCCAAGGCGTTGATCGGCCTGATCGGCGCAAAGGTCGCGGTTGAGAGCGAGAAATCGCTCGCCGCGTCGAAGGCAGTCGATTTCGTCGCCCGCAACGAGTTCGACTTCACCATCCTCGACATCGCCAAGGGCGTGCCGCTGGCCGAGGTCGACGGCATCAGCTGGCGCGACGACACGGGCGAGATCGTCCACAACCGCGATCGTGCCGTGATCGAGGATATGGACGCGCTGCCCTTCGTTTCGCCCATCTACAAGCGCGACCTGAAGATTGAGAAATATTTCGGCGGCTACCTCAAGCACCCCTATGTCAGCTTCTATACCGGGCGCGGTTGCAAGAGCCGCTGCACCTTCTGCCTCTGGCCGCAGACGGTCGGCGGGCACAACTACCGCACCCGATCGATCGCGCATGTCATCGAGGAAGTAAAATATGTCATCAGGGAGATTCCGCAGACCAAGGAAATCTTCTTCGACGACGACACGCTGACCGACAATGCGCCGCGCGTCGAGGAACTGGCGAAGGCGCTCGGCGAACTGGGCTTCGGCAAGCCCGGCTTCCCGATGACCTGGAGTTGCAACGCCAAGGCAAATGTGCCCCGCAAGACGCTGGAGGTGCTGCGCGCCAATGGCCTGCGCCTGCTGCTCGTCGGCTATGAGAGCGGCAACCAGCAGATCCTGCATAATATCAAGAAGGGGCTGCGCACCGACGTGGCGCGGCAGTTTACCAAGGATTGCCACGAGTTGGGCATCGTCATCCATGGCACCTTCATCCTCGGCCTCCCCGGCGAGACGCTGGAGACGATCGAGGAGACGATCAACTACGCCAAGGAGATCAACCCTCACACCATCCAGGTGAGCCTCGCCGCGCCCTATCCGGGGACGTTCCTGTTCAAGCAGGCGACGGAGAATGGCTGGTTCGACGGGACCGACCATCTGCTGACCGACGGCGGCAACCAGATCGCGCAGCTCAGCTATCCGCATCTTCCGGCCAGCGTGATCTTCGACAAGGTCGAGGAATTCTACAAACGCTTCTACTTCCGCCCGCGCAAGATCGGCGCGATCGTCGGCGAGATGGTGCGCGATTTCGACATGATGAAGCGTCGCCTGCGCGAGGGTGTGGAATTCTTCGACTTCCTGCGGCGGCGGAAAGAGGCGGCCTGAGTTTCTTGTGAAGCGTCTGGTCGTCACCGCCGACGATTTCGGTGCCTCTCACGAAGTCAACGAAGCGGTCGAGCAGGCGCACCGCGAGGGTATTCTCACCGCCGCCAGCCTGATGGTCGCGGGCGATGCCGCCGCCGACGCCGTTGGCCGCGCGCGAACCCTGCCTCGGCTGGGCGTCGGCCTGCATGTCGTGCTGGTGGACGGGCATCCGATCTTGCCGCCGGAACAGGTTCCCGCGTTGGTAGACGGTGACGGACGCTTTCGCACTGATATGGTCCGGGCGGGCGTGACGATCTTTGCCTCGCCGGCCGCACGCAGGCAATTGCATGCCGAAGTCGAAGCGCAGTTCGCCGCCTTCGCCGCGACCGGCCTGCCGCTCGACCATGTCAACGCGCACAAGCATTTCCACCTCCACCCGACTATCGCGGCTGCGATCCTGACCATCGGCCGGAGCTATGGCATGAAGGCGATCCGGGCGCCTATCGAGCCAGAGGCTGTGCTGCGCCAGATCGACGGAACCGATGTCGGGGCGGGAATCGAGCGGATCTGGGCGAAACTCGTCCGCCGCAGGATGCGCGGGGCGGGGGTGGCCGTGCCAGACCAGGTCTTCGGCCTCGCCTGGTCCGGCGCGATGACCGCATCGCGCGTCCAGAGCCTCCTTCAGCATCTTCCCGATGGGCTGACGGAAATCTACACGCACCCCGCGACCGGCCTCTATGCCGGCTCGGCCCCCGGTTACGACTATGCGGGGGAACTTGCCGCGCTGACCGATGGTCTTGCGAAAGCGCTGATTTCGCGCGAAGGCATCACGGTCGGCAGCTTCGCCGACTTCCCTTGAGGCTATTTCGACCGAGGATCGCCCATGAATCTGGTTCCCGACTGGGGCGAATTCGATGCCGCCGCACCGCTGCCCAAGGGCCGCATAAGATTCGGCTCGCCAGAGCATCTGATGCTGTTCAGCCGCATGATCCTCGACACGCACGATCCCTATCGGCCGGCGCTGATCGACTGGCCCGAACTGGAGCCGGAGACGCGCGACAAGATCGTCTCGCTGCCGATCTGGGACATGGCGGTCCAGACCGAGGGGCGCACCGGCCTGTTCGTCCAGACGTTCAGCGAGACGGTGAAGGACCCGCTGCTCAGGTCGGCGGTGCAGATGGATGCGTTCGAGGAGCGTCGCCACAAGCTGGTGCTCGCCGACATGGTCCGCGCCTATGGCATCGAACTGGAGGCGGAACCCGACTATGTTGCGCCGAAGGACGCCGAATGGGCCTTCATGCGGTCGGGCTATTCGGAATGTATCGACAGCTTCTTCGGCTTCGGCCTGTTTCGGATCGCCAAGGACACCGGCTTCTTCCCGCCTGAACTGATCGACACGTTCGAACCGGTGATGCGGGAGGAGGGGCGACACATCATCTTCTTCGTCAACTGGGTCGCCTGGTGGCGGCGGACCATGCCCTGGTGGCGGCGTCCCTATTTCGAGGCGAAGGTCATCGTCGTGTGGCTGTTTTTGATATGGGAGCGTATCGACATCGCCCGGGGTATGGGCGATAACAAGAAGGCGCAGGAGAGTAATTTTACGCTCAATGGATCGAAGGAACTGGGCGTGGAGATCAGCTTTCCCGAACTGGCGCGCATCTGCCTGGGCGAAAATGACCGCCGCCTGGCGCCCTATGATGAACGGTTGATCCGTCCGCGGTTCGTGCCGGCGATGATCCGCCTCGCGCTGCGGTTCATGCCCAAGCCCAAGACATACTAGGAGAGGCCGGCTGACTTTCTCAACGCGGACTGGCCTGCTGCTGGCCACCGTCGCGGGTCTTGCCGTGGCGATCTGGATGTTTGGCAAGGCCGGTTTCACCGATGTTCTGAGCGTTTCGCGCCGCCTTGGCATTGGCGGTTTCCTGATTTTCTGCCTGTGGTCGATGGGGCAGTTCATCCTGCTCGGCGCGGCATGGCTTGCCGCTGCGGTGGGCGAGCCTGTGCGGCGTGTCGGCCTGTTCGCCTGGGCGCGGATGGTGCGCGAGGCAATGGCCGACCTGCTCCCCTTCTCGCAGATCGGAGGGATCGTCGGCGGAGCGCGCACGCTGATCGTCGCGGGCATTCCGCAGGCGCGCGTCCATGGTTCTTTGGTGGTGGACATGACCACGGAGATGGCGGCGCAACTGGTCTATACGCTGTTCGGTCTGGCTCTGATGGCGTCGCTGTTGATCGACAACGGCACGGCGGCCGCGCTCCGGCCCACCATCCTCGGCGGCACCGGCGTGATGGTCGGGCTGATCCTGTTCTTCTTCGCGGCGCAGCGGTCGGCGCTCGACCTGACCGCGCGGATCGCCGGGCATTTTTTGCCCGGTTCGGTCACCGCGATCGCGGAGATACGGGCGGAACTGGCGCGTATCTATGCGTGCAGGGGCCGCGTCGCGCTGGCTTTCGCGTTCAATCTGGCGGGCTGGGTGGCCAGCGGGGCGGGGGCGTGGATCGTGCTGCGGTTGATGGATGTGCCGATCTCTTTTTGGGATGTGCTGTCGCTGGAAAGCCTGATCTTCACCCTGCGCAGTATCGCCTTTGTCATTCCCGGCGCGCTGGGTGTGCAGGAAGCGGCCTATATGCTTGCTGCTCCCTTGTTCGGGCTGCCGCCGGAAAGCGCGCTCGCGCTCTCGCTGGCGAAGCGGGCGCGCGATCTGGCGTTGGGATTGCCAACCCTCCTTCTTTGGCAGATTGCCGAGGTTCGGGCAGCCTATCGCCTCAAGCTCGCCACGGGCGCGGGTCGGAAAAGCCTTTAGTCTTTGGAGATTGGCGAAAAGAACATATAGTGAACATATGTCTGATTCGGCTCTTGCCCTTGCCCGCGTGCGACGCAGTTTGGAACGGCTCGAACCGCGCCGCGCCGCTGCCCAGGCGGGGGTGTTCGCGTCCGGGCACAAGGGCATTGACGAGGCGCTGGGCGGAGGGATTGCACGAGGGCGCTTACACGACGTCTTCGCCGATGAGGAGGATTGCGGCGCCGGCGCAGGCGTGGCCGCAATCCTGTGTTTGCAGGCAGGAGAAGCGCGGCCTTTTCTCTGGCTGCGCATGGAGGCGGCGCAAAGGAAGATGGGCCGGCTCCATGCGACGGGACTGGGCGAACTGGGCATTGACCCCGCCAGCCTGCTCCTCGCGCTGGTGCCGGATGAAGCGGCCCTGCTGCATGCCGCCGGGGAGGCGACCCGCTGCGCCGGGCTTGGCGCGCTGCTCATCGAATGCTGGGGGCCGATGCGAAAGCTGGACCTGACCGCCAGTCGTCGCCTGATGCTGGCGGCGGAGGCGTCCGGCGTGACCGTGCTGCTGCTCCGCATCGGCGCCGAACCACAGCCCGGCGCTGCCGACACGCGCTGGCGGGTGACCGCCGCCCCCTCTGTGGCGCTGGAGGCGGACGCCCCCGGCCCGCCGATGTTCGACCTTGAATTGCTGCGCCGACGCGCTGGCCCGCCCGCCGGCCCATGGCGCGTGGAGTGGGACCGTGACCGACTATGTTTCCGAGAGCCGGGCGACTCTATCCCATCGGGGTCGTCGCTATCTCACCCTGCACTTCCCCTGGCTGTCGGCGGAGCGGCTGCGGTCGACCCGGCCGCAGCCCTGCGCCGGACCGGCTGACCGGCCTTTCGCCTTCGTGGAAAAAATCCGGGGTGCGATGCGGCTGGCGGCGGTAGACGAGGGCGCGGCGATGCTCGGCCTGGCCCCCGGCCTGTCGATGGCGGACGCGCGCGCACGAGTCCCGGAACTGGACCTGTTCGACCATGATCCCCATGCCGACCGGGCCTGGCTGGAACGGCTGGCCGACTTCTGTACCCGCTATACGCCGACGGTGGCGCTTGATGCGCCGCAGGGGCTGATCCTCGACACGACCGGCTGCGATCATCTGCTGGGCGGCGAGGCGGCATTGGCGACCGATGTGGAACAGAGGCTGGCGCGGCTGGGCATGAGCGTCCGCTTCGCCTTCGCCGGAACACCGGAGGGAGCGCGCGCGCTCGCCCGCCATGGTGCCGGACCCGTGAAGGATGAATCGGCCGCGATCCGGCAGCTCCCCGTCGTGGCGCTGGACCTGGAGGAGGATACTATAGTGGCGCTGCGCCGCGCCGGGCTCAAGACGATCGGCGAGGTCGCGCGCCGCCCGCTCGCCGGGATCGCCGCGCGCTTCGGCGAGTCGACGGTGACCGCGATCCGGCGGATCGTCGGCGATGCGGACAGTGCGCTCATTCCCCGCCGGGTCACACCCCCTTTCACCGCTGTGCGCCGCCTCGCCGAGCCGGTCGCGCGCACCGAAACCATGCTCGCCATTCTGGAGGAACTTGCCGTAGAGGCGACCGAACGACTGGCGCAACATCATCTCGGCGGGCGGCGCTTCGAGGTCATATTCTACCGCACGGACGGCCTCGTCCGCCGCTTGCCGGTCGAGACCGGCATGCCCAGTCGCGATGTCGACGCGCTGATGCGCCTGCTGCGCGAACGGATTGACACGCTGTCCGATCCGCTCGACCCCGGCTTCGGTTTCGATCTTATCCGTCTCGACATTCCCGTCACCGAACCGCTCGCCGCCTCCCAACTGCGGCTGGAAGGCGGCAGCATCGCCGAAGCGGAGGTGATGGCGCTGGTGGAGCGGTTGAGCACCCGGCTCGGCCGGGGCCGCATCCTGCGCTTCGCGGCGCATGATACCCATATCCCCGAGCAGGTCGAACTGACGCTGCCCGCGCTGGAGGCGCCGCCGCCCGGCGCATGGCCGCCGCCTACGCCCGGTGAACCCCCGCTGCGCCCGATCCACCTGTTCGACCCGCCCCAGCCCATCGAAGTGCTGGGCGCCGAAGTGCCCGATGGTCCACCCCGCCGTTTCCGCTGGCGCCGAGCCCTGCACGAGGTCGCCCGTTTCGAGGGGCCGGAGCGGATCGCGCCGGAATGGTGGCGATGTCGACCCGTGCCCTATGAGACACGCAAACCGGGGTCGAGGACGGACGAAATCGTGACCCGCTATCACCTCGACGACGATGTATCGCGCACGCGCGACTATTATCGTGTCGAGGACAGGCGCGGTCGCCGCTTCTGGATCTTTCGCCATGGCCTCTTTCATGCCGACCGGCCGATGCCGCGCTGGTATCTGCACGGGCTGTTCGCATGAGCCGGGGCCGCGATCCGGGTCCGGACGAGGACGATCGGATCGTTCGGATCGATCCCCGTCGCGTGCGCCGCCCCGTCGAGGATGGCGCTGTCCCTGCATCGCCCCGTTTTGCCGAAATGGTTGCCGCCACCAACTACAGCTTCCTGCGTGGCGCTTCGTCTCCTGCCGATATGGTGGCACGCGCGCTCCAACTTGGCCATGTCGGCATCGGCATTGCCGACCGCAATACCGTGGCGGGTGTCGTCAGGGCATGGGTCGCGCTGCGCGATACACGAAGAAATGTGGAGGACGATGCCGGCGACCCCTCGATCCGCGCCGGGGAAACGGCCGAGAGTGCGGATTTCCGTCGGCGCGCGGCCAGCGAGGCGCTGCCGATCCTACAGGCCTTCCGCCTCGTCGTCGGCGCGCGGCTCTGTTTTTCGGACGGAACGCCGGACATGATCGCCTACCCGATCAACCGCCACGGATGGGGCCGGCTGACCCGCTTGCTCAGCGTGGGCAATCTGCGGGTGAAGAAGGGCGACTGCGACCTCACCCTCGCCGATCTCCTCGCCCATGTGCAGGACATTGTTCTGATCGCCATGGCGGGGGAGGGAGATGAGGCGATCCTCGCGACCGTGGCGCACGCCGTGCCCGATTCCCTCTGGCTCGGCGTCACCATGCCCCGTGCCGGGCCGGATCGCCGCCGGCTCACCCGCATCGCCGCGATGGCGGAGCGGCTGGACATCCCGCTCCTCGCCACCTGCGATGCGCTCTACGCCGGTGCGGAGGATCGCCCCCTCCACGACATCGTCACCTGCATCCGCGAAGGGACGACGCTGCGCGAAGCGGGTAGCCGGCTGGAGGCCAATGCCGAGCGCCACCTCAAGCCCGCGCGGGAAATGGCGCGCCTGTTTCGCGGTTGGCCGCAAGCGGTCGAGGCATGGAAGGATGTGCTGGCCCGGATCGACTTCGACCTGAAACGGCTCAAATATGAATATCCGCACGAACCCGTGCCGGCGGGCTGGGGGCCGCAGGACTGGCTGGAACATGAAACCTTGCGGATGGCGGAGGAGAAATATCCCGAAGGCGTATCACCCAGACTGCGCGATCTGCTCGCCGGGGAATTCGCGCTGATCCGCAAATATAACTACGCCTATTATTTTCTCACCGTCTACGAAGCCGTCAAATTCGCCCGCAGCCTGGACCCGCCGATCCTGTGCCAGGGGCGCGGATCGGCCGCCAACTCGGCGGTCTGCTATTGTCTCGGCATCACCTCGGTTAATCCCATGAATCACAACCTTCTCTTCTCACGATTCATTTCTGAGGACCGGAACGAGCCGCCCGACATCGACGTCGATTTCGAGCATGAGCGGCGCGAGGAGGTGATCCAGCATATCTACGCGCGCTATGGCCGCGAACGCGCAGGCATCGCCGCCACCGTCATCCATTATCGCCCGCGCAGCACGGTGCGGGAAGTCGGCAAGGCGCTGGGCCTGTCGGAGGATGTCACGGCGCGCATCGGCGGCACCGTCTGGGGCAGCTATGCCAGCGGAATGGAGGAACGGCGTTTTCAGGACGCCGGGCTGGACCTCGCCAATCCCGATGTCATGCGGCTGAAGGAATTGGTCGACCGGCTGCTTCAGGCGCCGCGCCACCTCTCCCAGCATGTCGGCGGCTTCATCCTGACGCAGGACCGGCTCGACGAGACGGTGCCGATCCACAATGCCGCCATGGAGGAGCGCACCTTCATCGAGTGGGACAAGGACGATATCGACGCGCTGGGCCTGATGAAGGTCGACGTGCTGGCGCTCGGCATGCTCACCTGCATCCGCAAGGGGTTCGAGATGATGCGCGCCCATGGGCTGGGCGAACTGACGCTGGACAGCGTGCCGAAGGAAGTGCCGCAGGTCTATGAAATGCTGTGCCGGGGCGACAGCGTCGGCGTCTTTCAGGTGGAAAGCCGTGCGCAGATAAACATGCTGCCGCGTCTGCGCCCCCGCAAATTCTACGACCTCGCCGTGCAGGTGGCGATCGTGCGGCCCGGTCCGATCGAGGGCGACATGGTGCATCCCTATCTGAAGCGGCGGGCGGAGGAGCGGGACGGAAAGCCGCGAAGCTGGGAATTTCCCGATCCCGCTCCGCCGCATCCGAAGAATGAACTGCACGCCGTGCTGGGTCACACCTATGGCGTGCCGCTGTTTCAGGAGCAGGCGATGAACCTCGCCATCACGGCCGCCGGTTTCACGCCCGCCGAAGCTAACCAGCTTCGCCGCGCCATGGCCACTTTCCGCAATGTCGGCACGATCGGCGCACTGGAAGGCAAGATGGTGAAAGGCATGGTGGATCGCGGCTATGAACGCGACTTCGCACAACGCTGCTACGACCAGATCAAGGGGTTCGGCAGCTATGGCTTCCCGGAAAGCCATGCGATCAGTTTCGCGCTGCTGGTCTATTGCTCGGCCTGGCTCAAATGTTTTCAACCGGTGGTGTTCGCGGCTGCGCTGCTCAATTCGCAGCCGATGGGCTTTTATGCGCCCGCCCAGATCGTGCGCGACGCGATCGAGCATGGCGTCGCGGTGCGCGCCACCGACGTCAATGCCAGCTTCTGGGACAATGGGCTGGAGCCGCTTGCCACCCCCGATCCTGTTCGTTCCGCCGCATGGACCCCGGTCAACGACCGCTGGGGCAATATTGTCGCCCGCAATCGTCAGGACGGCACCTTCGCGCTGCGCCTCGGCTTCCGCCAGATCGACGGCTTTCGGGAGGAATGGGGCAGGGCCATTGCCGCCGAACGGGGGCAGGGTGGCCCCTTTACCAGCATGGAAGAGATGGCGCGGCGGGTACGGATCGGCGGACGCGACGCATCATGTCCCGACAGCCCGCTCCCGTCACGGGCATTGCGTCTGCTGGCGGATGCCGATGCCTGCCGCTCGCTGGGGCAGGAACGGCGCGATGCTGCCTGGGAGGTCAGGCGGATGCCGGTCGGGGAATTGCCGCTCTTCGCCGCCGCCGATGCCTGCGAACTGGGGCAGGAAGCGGATGCGGACCTGCCCGCCATGCCCCTGTCCGAAGCGGTGGCGGCGGATTACCAGATGACGCGCCTGTCGCTGAAACAGCATCCGATGACCTTTTTGCGTCCCGTTTTTCGGGCGGAGAAAATCCTGTCGAGCGAGGAGTTTTGTACCATCCGGAATGGTCGGCGGGTGAAGATCGCGGGCATTGTCCTCGTCCGCCAGCGGCCGGGCAAGGGCAATGCGGTCTTCGCGACGCTGGAGGATGAGACCGGCATCGTCAACATCCTGCTATGGGCGCGCATGTTCGACCGCTACCGGCTACCGCTAATGGCCGCCCGGCTGATGGAGGCGCATGGCATCGTGCAGCGGGTGCGGGAAGGCGATGTCGATGTGATTCACCTGATGGCGGACCATATCGTCGATCGCACCGCCGAGCTGGCGCGCCTGTCCGACGATCACCACACGCGCATCAAGGCCGGTCCCGGTGACAAGGCTGTTCACCCCGACACCTCCCGCACCCATCGTCACGGCCATCCCCGCACTGCCCGCATCCTACCCAAATCCCGCGACTTCCATTGAGGAATCAGCCTGTCGGGGCCATCACTCCTGCAATTTGGGGAGCCGCACGGCGGGTGCGGGGACGGGGCCGCGCCCGGGCGAATCGATGACGCCGGCCCTGGTATGCAGCGCATCGATGACGGCCTGACGCTGTTCCAGATAATCCTTGCGCGTTGCCGCATAAGGGTCGCTGTCGGTGTGTAGTTCCTGCAATTTTTCGTCGAACTGCGCGCGCTGGTCGATCGAACTCAACGTGCCGATCGGTATCGCATAATAGGGCCGGCTGAACGGCTTGCCCACCGCGATCGGCAGGAAGAGCCGGTCCATCGTGTCGCCGATGACATCGCGAACCGTCGTCGGCCCCAGCAGCGGCAGGTACAGGAACGCGCCCTGCTTCACGCCATAATAGCCGAATGTGTTGGCAAATCCGTTGGGTCGGCGCGGCAGGTTTATGGGCCGCCGCTTGGCCATGTCGAACAGGCCCGCGACACCGACCGTGCTGTTGATCGCAAAACGGCCCAGCGTTTCCGCCGCCTTGCCAGGCTTCAATTGCAGCAGAAAGTTCAGAAAGGCGACAGGATCTTTCAGATTGTTCAGCGCGTTGCGAAAACCGCTGCGCACCGGGTCCGGCAGGATACGCTGATAGGTGCCGGCCAGAGGGCGGACCAGTATCTTGTCGACGACCTGCATCACCTCGAAGGTCTGGATGTTGACACCCTCCAGCGGATCGCCCTTGGGATGCTGCCGCGCCTTGACGATGATGGCATCCTCGTCCTCCGGGACCAGCGCCGGGCTATGGACCAGGACCGGTTGGGGAGCCGGCAGCGGCTCAGACGCCGGAGATGCCGTTTCCGCCATCGCCGAGGCCGGAACCGCTGGCTCCACCGCGAATGCCGGCGCCGCACAGGCTATCTCGACCGGCTCGAAGGACGGCGGTTCGACCGCCACCAAAAGAAGAGCGGCAATCGCCGGAACGCTCAAAACCTGATCCTTGCTTGCGTGTCGAAAAAAGAACTGCCCTTGAAAAGGGACGGGAGGGACAAGGACTGCGGCTCCTCCGATCGGGAAAGCAACGCTGCCCTTTAAGGGGATCCTAGTTCAGACCGCCCGGCAGCCGCAACGCGACCTTTGTCGGACCGGAAGGAGCGATCGACGGTAGCGATACAACAGCCGGCGCACAATGCCATGTGACGGGGGTATGACACAGCGGTGGACCCGGCCCGTCCATCGGGGGGACACACGGTTGGTTCCAGCCGCCATTCATTCTCTGTCTAGGATGAAGGTCGGCCTCGGGACGCCGGCATGGCCTGCACCGGCGTCGCGATCGCAAGCGCAGCGATTCACACCCTCTGCACCGCTGCTGGGCTGACGTTAGGGCTAGGCACTGAAACAAATAAAAATACAGTAATTTCAACAAACAATGGCGGAAGAGGTGGGATTCGAACCCACGGACGGGTTGCCCCGTCGCCGGTTTTCAAGACCGGTTCCTTAAACCACTCGGACACTCTTCCATGCCGTTTGCTCGGCCGCCTGCCGCTAGAGCATCCGCCGTTCACGGGGCAAGGCAAAATTGGACGGGCGCGATGCGCGGATAGATATTTGTGACGGTGGACGTGGCGGGGGTTCCGTCTTCGGGGGGGACTGTGCAACATAGGCGGATGATGCAGCGGGCGGTTTTCTTGAAGCGATTGCGAACGGCGGCCGCGTGCCTGCTGGTGCTGGGCATGTCGGCGGTCGAGGCGCAGATGCCGGCTCCGGCCCCGACACTCTCCGCACGGTCCGATGGCGCCTTCTCCACCTATCTGGCGGGCGTGCGCTCGCGCTCCATGGCGCAAGGGGTTCGCGCCGCGACGATCGACGCGGCCTTTGCTGGCTTGACCCCCAACCCGCGCGTCATCGCGCTTGATCAGGGGCAACCGGGCGGCAGCTTCGATTCGCCGGTCCCGGACTTCGAGCCCTATCGCCGGCAGCACCTCGGCCCGGCGATCATCGCGCGGGGGCGCACCGCCTACTCCGTCAATCGCGGCCGGCTCGCGGCGATCGAACGCGAAACCGGCGTGCCCGAGGCGCTGATGGTCGCCATCTACGGGCATGAGACCAGCTATGGTTCCTACACGGGCGATTTCGATCTCGTTCGCTCGCTCGCGACACTGGCCTATGAAGGGCGGCGGCGCGACCTGTTCGAGCCGGAGTTGATCGCGGTGCTCAAGATGCTGGACCGGGGCATTCCGAGGAGCAGACTGGTTGGCAGCTATGCCGGCGCAACGGGTTATCCGCAGTTCCTGCCATCTGTCTATCTGCGCGTGGCGCGCGACGGGGATGGCGATGGGCGCGCCGACATCTGGACCAGCGAGGCGGACGCGCTGGCGTCGATCGGCAATTATTTCGTACGCGCGGGGTGGCGGCGCGGCCAGCCCTGGGGCGTACCCGTCACCGTGCCGAGCGGGCTGGACCGCGCGCGCATCGCCAACCGCACGGTGGCGCCACGCTGCCCGCGCGTGATGGAGCGGCACAGTCGATGGCTCAGCATGGCGGAGTGGCGTGCTCTGGGCGTCATGCCGGCGGGCGGCCAGACATTGCCCGAGAGCGCGATGGCGACGCTGCTCGAGCCGGACGGGCGGGGCAGGACCGCCTATCTGCTCACCAGCAACTATCGCGTGATCCTCGATTATAATTGCTCCAATTTCTATGCGCTTTCCGTGGGGTTGCTGGCCGATGCCGTCGCCAACTGAGAGGTTGGCTGGGCTCGCGCTTGCCGTGGCCCTCGCTCTGTCGGCGGAACGGACGCCCGCGCAGCCAGTGGGCGGCATGGACCCTGCCGTGGAGGTGGGTGCTCCCGACAAGATCGACGGGCATGGCTCCCGCCCCGAGGACGCGCCGCTCGACGAGGTAGGCTATGCAGGTGTGATCGCTGGTGGAGCCGCCGAAGGGACGATCAGCGCCGCGCATCGGACGCTTCCCCTTCCCAGCTATGTGGAGGTGACGGCGCTGACTTCGGGTCGCACGATCCTGGTCCTGGTGTCGGACCGCGGCGCACAGGCGAATGACCGGATCCTCGATCTGTCCTGCGGCGCGGCGCGGCAACTGGGCCTTGGGGGCTTGCCTGCGGCCGTGCGGGTACGGCGGGTAAATCCACCCGATCAGGAACGCGCCAGACTCCGCAACGGCCAGAGGGCAGCGGAGCGCATGGCGTCGCCAGAAGGGCTACTCTCGGCGCTGCGGCGCAAATTGCCGCCGGCGCCCGCTCTCGTTGGCGCAAGCGATTGCGTGCTGACGCCCGCCATAGTCGTTGCGCCTCCCGCATCCGATGCTGCTGTTCCCACGCCAGTCAAGCCTCTCGCCGTGAAAGCCGAAGACATGGCCGCCGCTCCCGCCTCGCCCGCGCCCAAGTCACCGGAGCCAACGCAAAAGCCGGCTCCTCCGCACCTTACCGCCGCCCCCAGCCCCAAGGGGCCTGGCTATGATGTTCAGGTCGCCGCGTTCGCCAGCCGGGCAAAGGCCTCATCACTCGCGCAAAGGATCGGCGGCCGTGTCGATGCGGGGGGTACGATCTTTCGCGTGCGCAAGGGGCCTTATCCCACGGAGGCGGCCGCGCGCGCTGCCCTGCCGCAAATCCGCGCGAAGGGCTTTGCAGATGCGCGCGTGGTTACTAATGGAGGGCGCTGACCTTCCCCGTTCGTCGTGAAGTCCGCCAAAGTCTTGCCAAAGTCTGGATCCGTTGATGACCCTTGCCCGCCGACCGATCGCCCTTTTCCTCGCCGCCGCGCTGACACTGCCTACCGCTGCGGGCGCTATCCAGGCGCCGCCCTATGACAGCGCCGCGCCGGTCGCCTTCATGATCGACCTGTCCTCGGGCCGGGTGCTCTACGCGCGCGATGCCGACCGATCGATGCCACCCGCGTCGATGGCCAAGATGATGACGGCGCATGTCGCCTTCCGCCTGATCCAGCAGGGCAAGCTGAAGCTGGACACCAAGTTCACCGTACGGCCGGAGACATGGCAGAAATGGCATGGCCCGGCGGCGGGATCGACCATGTTCCTGAGCGTCAACGAGCAGGTGACGGTCGAGGATCTGCTCCACGGCATCGTCACCCTGTCGGGCAATGACGCCTGCGTTGTGCTGGCCGAAGGAATCGCGGGGACGGAACCGGCCTTCGTTCAGATGATGAATGAGGAAGCCCGGCGAATGGGCCTCAAGAACAGCGTATTCGGCACCTCCAACGGCTGGCCGGACGAGGGCGTTACCCATGTGACCGCCCGCGACCTCGCCACCATCGCGCGCATGACGATCGAGGAGACGCCGGACCTCTACAAGCGCTTCTACGCCACCACTTCCTATACCCATGGCCAGACCATGGGCGGCGCGGACATCACCCAGGCGAACCGCAATCCCATTCTCGGCAAGATCGCCGGCGCGGACGGCCTCAAGACCGGGCATACCGAGGAAGCGGGTTATGGCTTTACCGGCTCCGCCGAACAGAATGGCCGCCGCCTCATCATGGTGGTTGCCGGTCTGCCCAGCTTCAACGGCCGGATTCAGGAATCGGTCAAGTTCATGGACTGGGGTTTCAAGGCGTGGCGCGCCGTGCCCCTCTTCAAGAAGGGTGCCGAAGTCGAGACCGCCGAGGTGCAGGGTGGATCGTCGCTCACCGTGCCCCTTGTCGCGCCCCAGAATATGGCGATGACGCTGCCGATCACCGCGTCCGACCAGATGAAGGTCAGCGTCGTGTATGACGGTCCGATCAAGGCGCCGATCGCAAAGGGGCAGAAAGTCGCCGATCTCGTGGTTCGCATGGGTGACGGCACGACGCAGGCCATGCCTCTGGTCGCGGGCGCGGCGGTGGAGGAAGCCGGTGTCTTCGGTCGGTTCTGGAACGGTCTTCGGTCACTGTTCGGATGAGCGGCAAGCCGGGCCGTTTCATCACGCTGGAGGGGGGCGAAGGCGT
>Ga0207639_10000520_pt1 | contig 26585 bp, 24 predicted proteins | sample KBSCornC32_FD_184299 | JGI IMG/M metagenome (GOLD analysis project Ga0207639, IMG submission 184299) | Corn rhizosphere microbial communities from Kellogg Biological Station, Michigan, USA - KBS Corn C3-2 (SPAdes) (version 2) | ecosystem: Host-associated > Plants > Roots > Rhizosphere > Soil ...
ACCCGAACAATTACGTGAAGGTCGCCGGGCGCCTCGCCGAGAAGCTGGCACGCGACCATCCGGACGGCGCGATCTTCGCCAACCAGTTCGACAATGTCGCCAACCGCGACATCCACGTCAAAACCACCGCACCGGAAATCTGGGAGCAGACCGACGGCAAGGTCGACGGGTTCGTCAGCGCGGTCGGAACCGGCGGCACCCTCGCCGGAGTTGCCGCGGGCCTGCGCGACCGCAATAGCGACATCGTCATCGCGCTCGCCGACGTACCCGGCGCAGCGCTCTACAGTTACTACACCACCGGCGAGCTGAAGGCCGAAGGAAGCTCGATCACCGAGGGGATCGGCCAGGGCCGGATCACCGCCAACCTCGAAGGCTTCAAGCCCGACGAAGCCTTCTTCATCCCCGACAGCGAAAGCCTCGCCGTCGCCTTCGACCTCCTCAGCCATGAAGGCCTAAGCCTCGGCCTCTCGTCGGGCGTGAACGTGGCTGGCGCCATCCGCCTCGCCCGCAAGCTCGGGCCAGGCAAAGTCATTGTCACGATGTTGTGCGACCCCGGCTCGCGCTATCAATCGCGTCTCTACAATCCGGAATTCCTGCGTTCCAAAGGGCTTACGCCGCCCGAATGGCTCGAACGGACGCAAAATATCGAGGCGCCCTTCGAAGAGGTCGTCTGAGCCCCTATATCGCCGCCGCCGTAACGACCCGAGACCCCGAAAGGACTGGCCAATGACAACGCTCGCCATCGGAAGCACCGCTCCCGACTTCACTGCCGAAACGACGCAGGGCACCATCCATTTCCATGACTGGATCGGCGACAGCTGGGCGATCCTGTTCTCGCACCCCAAGGATTTCACGCCGGTCTGCACGACCGAGCTCGGCTACATGGCCAAGATCAAGCCCGAGTTCGACAAGCGCAACACCAAGATCATCGCGCTTTCGGTGGACCCGGTGGACAGCCACGGCCGCTGGCTCGACGACATCGCCGAGGTCGGCGGCGCCGCGGTCGACTATCCGATCATCGCGGATACCGACCTCAACGTCGCGAAGCTCTACAACATGCTGCCGGCCGATACCGAGGGCACGCATGAGGGGCGCACGGCCGCGACCAACCAGACGGTCCGCACCGTCTTCATCATCGGCCCGGACAAGAAGATCAAAGCGCTCCTCATGTACCCGATGAACTCGGGTCGGAATTTCGACGAGGTGCTGCGCCTTCTGGAGTCGGTGCAACTCACCGACAAGCACACGCTGGCGACTCCGGTGAACTGGAAGAACGGCGAGGCGGTGATCATCCCGCCGTCGGTCTCCGACGAGGTCGCGCGCGAGAAATACCCGCAAGGTTGGGAGACGGTGAAGCCTTACCTTCGAAGGGTCGCTCAGCCGGCGGATTAACCGACTTTTCTCTCCCCGGTGACCTACCGGGGAGAGCCTTATTTCGGCGTCAGCTTGAGCAGCCGCCCGCTCGATCCATCTTCGAGCAGGTAGACTGCGCCATCCGGCCCCTGGCCGACGAAGCGGATTCGGTGGCCCATGTCCCACTGTTCGAGCTTGGTGGCCGTGTCTCCCCGGATGCGCACGTGGATCAGCGCCTGCCCCGACAGGCTGCCGATGAGTCCGTCGCCTTTCCACTTCGGGAACAGGTCGCCCGAATAGATGAGAAGGCTGGACGGGGAGACCGACGGCGCCCAGTAGAGCTTCGGCGGCTGGATATCGGGGCGTGTGGAATGCTTCGGAATGGGCACCCCGTCATAGTTCCGGCCCTCCGAAACCAGCGGCCAGCCGTAATTCTTGCCCGGCAGGATAAGGTTCAGCTCGTCGCCGCCGCGCGGCCCCATTTCCGTCTCCCACAGCCGTCCGTCCGCAGCGAGGGCGAGGCCATAAGGATTGCGGTGGCCGAGGCTCCAGATTTCCGCCGGCGTCTGGTTCACGCCCGGCCAGCGCGTTTCCCGTCCGGTCGTGTGTTTCGCCGTCTCGGTATCTTCGGGAGGATTGATAACAGTTACCTCAGCAGCGCCGGCTTTGCCCGTCCAGGGATTGCCCAGCGCGGGCTGTCCATCGAGCGTCAGGTGAAGAACCTTGCCGACCGGCTGGCTCAAATCCTGCGCCGGAGTCATGCGCTGGCGATCGCCGACCGTCAGGAACAGCGACTTGCCGTCGGGAGCGAACACGACAATCCCGCCGAATTGCTCGCCCCGCCCGCCGAGGGGATCGCGCCAAAGCGTCTGCAGACCATCGAGCCGCGCTCCCGACGCGTCGCGAACCAGTTTCGCGCGGGCGAGCGCCAGCGCACTCCCGCCATTAGCGGAGGGCTCCGAATAGGTCAGGTACAGTAGATTGTCGGTGGCAAATGTCGGTGAAAGAACGACGTCGAGCAGTCCGCCCTGGTCGCTGAAGACGACGCGCGGCGCTTCGCTTACCGGCTGCCGGGCGCCATTCGCCACATTGACCAGCCAGACGCGGCCCGGCTTTTCCGTGACGACTGCGGCGCGCGATCCGGGAAGGAAGGCCATCGCCCATGGATTGTCGAACGTCGCGATCGACGCCATCGCAAACGGCGTATCGGACGCGGGCAGATTCGCTGCTCCAGCGCTCGAATCTTCCGAATTCGTTCGCGCGGAGGTGCCGCATGCGGCTAGGACGAAAAGTGCGGCAAACTGGACTGAACGAAGCTTCATGCGGGCCTTGCGGGGATGAGGATTTGAACCAAACTGCGGCAACACCGCTCTTATAGGCACGTGAACCAGCCTTGCAGCCTCCTGTCGCTCGCGACGGCGGTACCGCCCTACGTTGTTGAACAGGGCGAAGCGAAGGCGCGCGCCCGCGAAGCGTTCGGCGGAAGGAAGGCGCTGTTCGACCGCCTCTCCGGGGTTTTCGACAACACCGGAATCGCCCGCCGCCACATCGTCGTTCCGCCTGACTGGTACATGCATCACCATGGCTGGCATGACCGCAACGCCGTCTATCTGGAAGCGGCTGAGAATCTCTTCGTCGACGCTGCGACCGCGGCGATCGAAAAAGCAGGCCTCGCGCCGGACCAGATCGACGGCGTCGTCACCGTCTCCACGACCGGGATCGCGACGCCGAGCCTCGAGGCCCGCTGCGCCGGCAGGGTCGGCTTCCGCGATGACATCCGCCGGGTTCCGGTCTTCGGTCTCGGCTGTGCCGGAGGCGTGAACGGACTCTCCACCGCATCGCGCCTGGCGACGGCGGAGCCCGGGACCAACTGGTTGTTCGTGACCGTCGAAACCTGCTCGATCTCCATCCGGATCGACAGCGACGATCCCGCCGCCGTGGTCGCGACGGCTTTGTTCGGAGACGGGGCGGCTGCGGCCGTCGTGACCTCCGGCGAGCACAGCCTCGCCAGAATCACCGCCTCGGCCGAGAAGATGTGGCCCGATACGTTGAGGATCATGGGCTGGGACATCGAGGACCCGGGATTCAAGGTGGTCTTCGACCGCGCGATCCCGCCCTTCGTGGAAGCCGAGCTCGCTTTGGCGGTCGACGAAATGTGCGCGAAGATGGGCGTTGAACGAGACAGCATCGATCGCCTCTGCTGCCACCCGGGCGGAGTCAAGGTCATCGACGCCATCGAGACCGCGCTGGAGCTCAATCAGGGCGAGCTCAATCTCGAGCGCGAAGTGCTCAACGACTATGGCAATATGAGCGCGCCGACCGTGATGTTCGTGCTCGATCGTCTCCTCAAACAAGGCCTCCCCGACCGTGTCCTGATGACCGCGTTCGGTCCCGGCTTCACCTGCGCCGGGCTGATGCTCGAAGCCGCTTGACCCTCAACATTGTCATCCTGGCGCTGGTCACGCTCCAGCGCGTCGGGGAGCTGTGGCTGGCCCGCCGCAATACCAGGCGCCTGCTCGAACAAGGCGCGCGCGAGCATGCCCCCAGCCATTATCCGTTAATCGTCGCGGTCCATGCGCTGTGGCTCATCAGCCTTTGGTGGCTCGCCCTTTCCCGCCCGGTGGACGGCTTCTTCCTCGGCCTTTTCGTGCTCATCGAGCTCTGCCGAATCTGGGTGCTTGCGACTCTCGGGCCGCGCTGGACGACGCGCATCATCGTCCTTCCCGACGCCCCGCTTGTTCAGAAAGGCCCGTACCGCCTCGTCAATCACCCGAATTACTGGGTAGTCGTGGGTGAGATCGCCGTGCTGCCGCTGGTTTTCGGACTGTGGCAGGTTGCGCTGATTTTCACCCTCCTCAACGCGGCGATCCTGACCGTCCGAATCCGTGAAGAGAACCGCGCGCTCGACCGCTAGCGTCTTCCGCCAACCATTGCTTGCGCGCGCCGCGGCGTCAGCCTATATCGCGGCTCTCTCCTCGACATCGCCAGATGCCTGAGGCTGGGGCCCCACGGCTCCGGTCCGAGAGACGTTTGAGTTCACTCGCGCGGAGTTTTGGTGGCCGACATTGCCGGTCTTGAAAGGTTGATTGAGCCCGAGGTGAACCGCCTCGGCTACGACCTCGTGCGCGTGATGATGATCGGGGGCGCGTCCGACCCGACGCTCCAGGTGATGGCCGAGCGCCGCGACACCCGCCAGCTCGACATCGTCGATTGCGAGAAGATTTCGCGCGCCTTGTCCGACATGCTCGATCTCGCCGATCCGATCGACGGAAGCTACCGCCTCGAGGTCAGCTCACCCGGGATCGACCGGCCGCTGACCCGTCTCAAGGATTATGCCGACTGGAAGGGCCATGAAGCGCGCCTCCATCTCGCCGATCCCCACGAGGGACGAAAGAATTTCACCGGGACCTTGCAGGGCACCGAGGGCGACGAAGTCCTGATCCTGACCAAGACAGGCGAGGCCCACGCGCTTCGCTTTTCCGAAATCGCGTCGGCCAAGCTGGTCTTGACCGACAAGCTCATCAACGCCACCGCGCCGCTCAGCACCGAGGGCGCCGACACAATTGAAACCGTAGAGGAATGATTTCATGGCCACCGCACCCGCTGCCGTCAGCGCCAACAAGGCAGAATTGCTCGCGATCGCCGACGCCGTCGCTCGCGAGAAGCTGATCGACAAGGGCATCGTCATCGAGGCGATGGAGGACGCGATCCAGCGCGCCGCCCGTGCCCGCTATGGCGCCGAGAACGATATCCGCGCCAAGCTCGACGCGACCACCGGCGACCTTCGCCTGTGGCGTGTTCTCGAAGTCGTCGAAGAGCCGGAAGATCATTTCAAGCAAATCGACGAGAAAGGCGCTCAGAAGCTTCAGAAGGGCGCGAACATCGGCGACTTCATCGTCGACCCGCTGCCCCCGATAGAGTTCGGGCGAATCGCCGCCCAGGCCGCCAAGCAGGTGATCTTTCAGAAGGTCCGCGATGCCGAGCGCGAGCGCCAGTATGAGGAGTTCAAGGATCGCGCCGGAGAGATCATCACCGGCGTCGTCAAGCGCGTCGAATTCGGCCACGTCGTCGTCGACCTCGGCCGAGCCGAAGGTGTCATCCGCCGTGATGCCCAGATCCCGCGCGAGATGGTTCGCGTCGGCGATCGCATCCGCTCGCTGATCCTCCGCGTCGCCCGCGAAGCCCGCGGCCCGCAGATCTTCCTTTCCCGCGCTCATCCCGACTTCATGAAGAAGCTGTTCGCGCAGGAAGTGCCCGAGATTTACGACGGCATTATCGAGATCAAGGCGGCGGCCCGCGACCCCGGAAGCCGCGCCAAGATCGGCGTCATCAGCCACGATAGCTCGATCGATCCGGTCGGCGCCTGCGTCGGAATGAAGGGCAGCCGCGTCCAGGCGGTCGTCCAGGAGCTCCAGGGCGAGAAGATCGACATCATCCCCTGGTCCGAGGACCTCGCGACCTTCGTCGTCAACGCGCTCCAGCCGGCGACCGTCAGCCGCGTGGTCATCGACGAGGAAGAGAGCCGCATCGAGGTCGTCGTTCCCGACGACCAGCTCAGCCTCGCGATCGGCCGGCGCGGCCAGAACGTGCGCCTCGCCAGCCACCTCACCGCCTCGCAGATCGACATCCTCACCGAAGCCGACGCTAGCGAGAAGCGCCAGCGCGAGTTCGTCGAGCGCTCGGCCCTCTTCCAGAATGAGCTCGACGTCGACGAGACGCTGTCGCAGCTGCTCGTCGCCGAAGGCTTCACCAGCCTTGAGGAAGTCGCATACGTGCCCGTCGATGAAATCGCCTCGATCGAAGGCCTCGATGACGATATCGCTTCGGAGCTCCAGAGCCGCGCAACCGAGGCGCTCGAGCGCCGCGAAGCCGCGTCGCGCGAGGAGCGCCGCAAGCTCGGCGTCGAGGATTCGCTGGCCGAGCTTCCGCACCTCACCGAGCAGATGCTGGTTACGCTGGGCAAGGCGAACATCCGCACTCTCGACGACCTCGCCGACCTCGCCACCGACGAGTTGATCCAGAAGAAGCGGGTCGAACCGCGCCGCCGCGAGCCGAGCAACCGGCCCGAGGACAAGGGCGGGATTCTCGCCGAATATGGCCTCAGCGAAGAGCAGGGCAACGAGATCATCATGGCCGCCCGCGCCCACTGGTTCGAGGATGAGCCGGCTACCCCCACGACCGAGGAGGACGCGGTTGCGGGCGAGGAGCAATGATCCGCTAGAAGCGCACGTTCCGGAGCGCACCTGCATCCTGACGCGCCGGAAGGGCACGAAGGATGAGCTGATCAGGCTCGCCCTCGGTCCGGATGGCGGCGTTGCGCCCGACGTCCGCGCTCGCGCGCCGGGCCGCGGCGCGTGGATCGGCGTCGGCCGCGCCGAGCTGGATGCTGCAAACGCCAAGGGCAAGCTCAAGCCCGCGCTGCAGCGCGCATTCAAGACCAATGACCTCACCGTTCCCGCCGATCTCGGCGAACGCACCGAAGCCGCGCTTCGCCAGACCGCGCTCGACCGTCTCGGCATGGAAGCGCGTTCGGGGAACCTCATCAACGGCTCCGAGCGCATCGAAGCCGCTGCCCGCTCCGGCAAGGTCCACCTCCTCCTCCACGCGGCCGACGCCGGCGAGGACGGCTGCCGCTCGCTCGACCAGGCATTGAGAGTCGGGGCGCGGGTCGGCGGAGGCGAGCAGCAAGGGGTGATATTCCCGGAGCCGCGCACTATCTTGTCGATGGCACTTGGCCGCGAGAATGTGGTACATGCCGCGCTGACCGATCCCGCTGCCGCTTCGCGTGTCCGACACGCGCTTGCCCGGTGGCGGGCTTTTACTGGCCCCGATCGAGGTCTTGGAGGCGGAGAACCCGCCTTGGGGCCGCGTTCGGCTGAAGAAGATTTGACGAAGGGATAGAATGGCAGACCAGACCGAAAAACCGAAGCTTGGAACCCGGCCGCCGCTGGGCCTCAAGCGCACGGTCGAGACCGGCAAGGTCAAGCAGAGCTTCAGCCACGGCCGCTCGAACACCGTCGTGGTCGAGGTCAAGAAGCGGCGCATCCTCGGCCGCCCGGGCGAAGCTCCGTCAGCCGAAGCGCCCAAGCCCGCCGCCGAGGCTCCGAAGCTGGCGCCGGCTGCGCCGAAGCCCGCAGCCCCTGCCCCTCAGGCGAAGCGCCCGTCCGCCCAGGACGAGATTTCGCGCCGCAAGGAGCTTCAGGAGAAGCTTCTTCGCGAAGCCGAGGAAACGCGCCTTGCAGCGCTCGAAGAAGCGCGCCGCCGTGAAGAGCGCGCCCTCAAGGACGCGAGCCAGGAAGAGCGCCGCCGAGCCGAAGAGAACCGCAAGGCCGAAGAGGCCGCCGCCGAGGAAGCTCGCCGAGCAGCCGAGGAAGAAGCCAAGCGCCTGGCCGAAGCTCCGGCTGAGCCCGAAACTCCGCAGCCGGTCGTCGAGGAGGAAGAGGAAGAGCGCACGGCTCGCCGTCCGGGTGGTCACGCCCCCGCTCCGCGCCGTCCCGAGCCCGCTCGCCCGAGCCGCGGCCGCGGCGATGCCGAGCGCCATCGCGGCAAGCTCACCGTCACTCGCGCTCTATCCGACGAAGACGACAGCCGCGCCCGCTCGCTCGCCGCGCTCCGCCGCGCCCGCGAAAAGGAAAAACGCCACCACATGGAAACCGGCCCTGCGCAGAAGCAGGTCCGCGACGTCGACGTTCCCGAGGCCATCACGGTCCAGGAGCTCGCCAAGCGCATGGGTGAACGCGGCGCCGACCTGGTCAAGGCGCTCTTCAAGATGGGCACGCCCGTCACGATCACCGAGACGATCGACCAGGACACGGCCGAGCTGCTGATCGAGGAGTTCGGTCACCGCATCAACCGCGTCAGCGAGGCCGACGTCGATATCGATACCTCGACCGACGTGGATGCCGAAGATACGCTCAAGCCGCGTCCGCCGGTGGTCACGATCATGGGCCACGTCGACCACGGCAAGACCTCGCTGCTCGACGCGATCCGCGGCGCGAATATCGTCTCTGGCGAGGCCGGCGGAATCACGCAGCATATCGGCGCCTATCAGGTCACCCTCCCCGACAAGTCGAAGGTCACCTTCCTCGACACGCCGGGCCACGAGGCCTTCTCTGAAATGCGCGCCCGCGGCGCCAACGTCACCGACATCGTGGTGCTGGTTGTGGCGGCCGACGACGGCCTTCGCCCGCAGACGGTCGAAGCGATCAACCACACGAAGGCCGCCGGCGTCCCGATGATCGTCGCGATCAACAAGATCGACAAGCCCGAGGCCAAGCCGCAGAAGGTCCGTGAGGAGCTTCTTCAGCACGAGGTCATCGTCGAGGACATGGGCGGCGATGTTCAGGACGTCGAAGTCTCGGCCAAGAACAAGACCAACCTCGACAAGCTTTTGGAAGCCATCCAGCTCCAGGCCGAAATCCTCGAGCTCAAGGCCAATCCCGACCGCGCCGCCGAAGGGACCGTGATCGAAGCGAAGCTCGACAAGGGCCGCGGTCCGCTCGCGACCGTGCTCGTGGAGCGCGGCACGCTCCGCGTCGGCGACGTATTCGTCGCCGGTCCGTCGAGCGGCAAGGTCCGCGCGATGATCGACGACCACGGCCGCCAGGTGAAGGAAGCTGGTCCCTCGGTTCCCGTCGAGGTCCTCGGTCTTTCCGCCGTTCCGTCGGCGGGCGATCCGTTCACGGTGGTCGAAAACGATGCGCGCGCCCGCGAGGTCGCGAGCTACCGCCAGGGCGTGCTCGACAAGAAGCGCACGACCTCGGCCCCGGTCAGCCTCGAGAATATGTTCGCATCGCACGCCTCGACGACCAAGGAGCTTCCTTTGGTCATCAAGGCCGACGTTCAGGGCTCGGTCGAGGCGATCGTCCATGCGCTCAACCGGCTTTCGACCGACGAGATCCGCGTCCGCGTGCTTCACTCGGGCGTCGGCGCGATCACCGAGAGCGACGTAACCCTCGCCTCCGCGAGCGGAGCGCCGATCATCGGCTTCAATGTCCGGCCGAACGCCAAGGCGCGCGAGGTCGCGGACCGCAACAAGGTCGAGTTCCGCTACTACGACGTCATCTATCACCTCACCGACTGGGTGAAGGGCGCGATGGCGGGCGAGCTCGGTCCGGAGATCATCGAGACCGTCGTCGGCCGCGCCAAGGTCCAGGAAGTCTTCCCGGCCGGCAAGAAGGACAAGGCCGCAGGCCTGCTCGTCCTCGAAGGCGTCATTCGCAAGGGCCTCAACGCCCGCCTCACCCGCGACGACGTCATCGTCTCCAAGACGACGATCAGCTCGCTGCGGCGCTTCAAGGACGACGTGGCTGAAGTCACGTCGGGGCTCGAATGCGGCGTGCTGCTGGCGGATACGAACGACATCAAGCCGGGCGACAGCCTCGAGGTGTTCGAGGTCGAGGAGCGCGCGCGGACGCTCTAATGCGCCGTACTGAAACCGCAGAAGGCCGTTCAGTCCGACTGCTCCGCGTCGGCGAGCAGGTGCGTCACGTGCTGAGCGAATTGCTCGCGCGCGGCGAGGTCCATGACGACGTCCTTCAGTCGCACCTCGTCAGCGTGACCGAGGTGCGCATGTCGCCCGACCTCCGCCACGCAACGGTCTTCGTAAAGCCCTTGCTCGGGCAGGACGAGGAGGCCGTGCTGAAGGCGCTTCGCCAGAACACCGCCTTCCTCCAGCGCGAGGTCGCGCACCGGGTCCGCACCAAATATGCGGCCAAGCTCAAGTTCATCGCCGACGAGAGCTTCGACGAAGGGACCCACATCGACCGCCTGTTGCGCAACCCGAAGGTCGCGCAGGACCTCGATCAGGAATGATCGACCTCGCACGGCTCGCGGAGCCGATGACCGGCGATGGATGCCGGGCCGAACCATTCTCTGAGGAATATCGCGCAGCGCTGAAAGCCGCCTGCGCCGAGGACCCCGACATCTGGGAAATCTACGCCAACAATTTCGGCCCCGACGGCTTCGACCAGACGATCGCTTTCTATACCTCCAACCCGCGCAACCGCACCTTCGTGCTGTTTGACGAAGACGAGCTTGCGGGCATGTCGAGCTTCCTCGGCATCGACGAAGGCCGCCAGACGCTGGAGATCGGCGGCACCTACTACCGCCCGAAATTCCGCGGCACCGGCTTCAACCGGCGCGCCAAGGACATGATGCTGAAGCGCGCCTTCGCTTGCGGAATCCGCCGCATCGAGTTCCGCGTCGATGCTCGTAACACTCGGAGCCAGGCGGCGATGAAGAAGCTCGGCGCGGTTCGCGAAGGCGTGCTCCGCGCCGACCGCATCACCTGGACCGGCCACGTCCGTGACACGGTACTGTTCGCAATCCTGAAGGACGAATACGAGGGTTAAGCGCCCCGACGGACTAGCCTTGCGGATTCATCCTCGCGGCGAGCGCCCTTGACCGGTCTATCAGCGCCGACACGTCTCGGGCATCGAGCTCGGCGTCGAAGCAGAGGCCGAACAGGTCGCCATTCCGCCACCTGACCGCCGCAGAACGGCGAAGCGTTCCGCAGTCCAGGATCACCGACGTTCCGGCGGACAAAGCGATCGAGCAATTCACTTTCGCTCCGCCCGGCGAGAGGTCGAGCAGCCGCACCGAATGACGCTCGCCATTAACCTCGAGGAACGCCGGCAACGCCACCTCGACCCGCGGATAGAGCCGCCGGTCGGCATAAGGATCTTGCTCCTGAGGAGTAGGTGCGGTGCTTGCCATCAGGTCTTGCCAGTGACGACGCGTAGCATGGCGATGCTGCCAGATTAGTAAACGCGTTGTGGCTCGCCTGAAGCGACCGCGCTAAGCCAACAGCAATGGCCAAGCTCTATTTCTACTATGCGGCGATGAATGCGGGGAAATCGACCACCCTCCTGCAGGCCGACTTCAATTACCGCGAGCGCGGCATGCAGACGATGCTGTGGACGGCGGCGTTCGATGACCGATCGGGAGCCGGGACGATCGGCTCGCGCATCGCTTTGTCCGCTCCCGCCCGCGCCTATGACGAGAATGTCGACCTGTTCACCGCCGTGGGCGAGGAGCTCAAGAAGCGAGAGATCGACTGCATTCTCGTCGACGAGGCGCAGTTCCTGTCCCAGCGCCATGTCCTCGAGCTTTGCGAGGTCGCCGACCGGCTCGGAATCCCGGTGCTCTGCTACGGCCTTCGAACCGATTTTCAGGGCAAGCTCTTCCCCGGCTCCGCCGCCCTTCTCGCGCTCGCGGACTCGCTGATCGAGCTGAAGGCGGTGTGCGAGTGCGGGCGAAAGGCGACGATGAACCTTCGCGTCGACGAGGAAGGCCATGCGGTCGCGTCGGGCGCGCAGACCGAGATCGGCGGAAACGATCGCTATGTCGCCCTCTGCAGGCGTCATTTCTTCGAACGGCTGCGCGAGAGCGAATCGCGCCAGCTGAGTTTGGGCCTTGCGAGACGATAGGAAATCTAATGAGCCAGAATATCGTCTTCGAGATCGCCGTCTGGCTCGTCCCGCTGGTGATCGCCATCGTGTTCCACGAGGTCGCGCACGGTCTCGTGGCCAGGCGCCTCGGCGATCCGACCGCTGAATCGAAGGGCCGGCTGTCGCTGAATCCGATCAAACATATCGACCCGTTCGGAACGGTGATCCTTCCGATGCTCCTCGCGCTCAGCCACGCGCCGATGTTCGGCTGGGCGAAGCCCGTCCCGGTCAATTACAGCCGTCTCAACAGTCCTCGGCGCGACATGGTGTTGGTGGCGCTTGCGGGACCAGGTATGAACCTGATCCTCGCACTGGTCGGAACAGCCATCCTCGCGGCGACGGTCGAGGCCAAGACCGGCGTCGGCGCGTTCATCGCCGCGAATGCGCTCAACTTCGTGGCGATCAACATCTTCCTCGCTATTTTCAACCTGCTTCCAGTCCCGCCGTTCGACGGTGGTCACGTCGTCGAAGGCCTGCTGCCGCCGGGGCCAGCCCAATCATTCCGCAAGCTTGGCCGCTACTCGCTCCTTGTGCTCGTCCTGTTGCTGTTGGTCCTTCCAACGCTCTCGCCCCGCGCCAATGTCGTGGCCCGGATCGTTTCGCCGATCGTCGACCAGGTGACGCGCATCATCCTCGCGATATTCGGGTTGCAGCTGAAGTGAGATGCTCAACGGCTGGATCATCCTCGACAAGCCGGTCGGGCTCGGCTCGACCACGGCGGTAAGCGCCGTCAAGCGAATCCTGCGCGAGGCCGGCGAACCGAAGACGAAGGTCGGCCACGGCGGCACGCTCGATCCGCTCGCCAGCGGCGTCCTCCCTATCGCGCTGGGGGAAGCGACCAAGGTCTGCGGGCGAATGCTGAACGCGACGAAGGGCTACGATTTCACGATTACCTTTGGCGAGGAGACCGACACGCTCGACCTCGAAGGCGAAGTCGTCGCCGGAAGCGACGTGCGCCCGACGCGGGAGCAAGTCGAAGCCGCCCTCCCGCGCTTCACTGGCGAGATCGAGCAGATTCCTCCGGCATATTCAGCGCTGAAAGTCGGCGGACAGGCCGCTTACGCGAGGGCAAGAGCGGGCGAAGACATCGAGCTGAAGCCGCGGACGGTGATGGTGCACAAACTTGAAATCCTCCCCGGAACGGGGAGGTGGCAGCCGAAGGCTGACGGAGGGGTCGGCCCCTCCACCACCGAGCTGGCGCTCGGCGGTTCCCCTCCCCGTTCCGGGGAGGAGCTTCACGAAATCACCCTCTCCGCCACTGTCTCCAAGGGCACCTACATCCGCTCGCTCGCCCGAGACATCGCTTACGCGCTTGGAACGGTCGGCCACGTTTCCTATCTAAGGCGTACGCGCGCCGGACCGTTCGGCCTCACATCAGCCATTTCGCTGGACTTTCTGGAAGAAGCCGCTAAGGCGCGCCGACTGACGGAGACGGTACTGCCGCTAACCGCGGCGCTGGACGACATCCCGGCCCTCCCCGTCACTCCCGATCAGGCCCGTCTGCTCCATCACGGACAGAAGCTTGTCGGGTTCCCCGCACAGCCGGGGCTTCAACTGGCGATCCTGGAGGAAACTCCGGTCGCTCTGGTGGAAGCTTCGGCCGACGGCCTCCGGGTCGTCAGGGGGTTCAACCTTTGAAAAGAACAGGAGTGACACGATGTCGATTACCGCGGAGCGCAAGCAGGCGCTCATCAAGGAACATGCGCGCGCCAAGACCGACACCGGTTCGCCCGAAGTCCAGGTCGCAATCCTCACGGAGCGCATCAACAACCTGACCCAGCACTTCAAGTCCCACGCGAAGGACAACCATTCGCGCCGCGGGCTTCTGATGCTGGTCAACCAGCGCCGCTCATTGCTCGATTATCTTCGCCGCAATGACGAGCAGCGCTACACCGACCTGATCGCCAAGCTCGGCCTCAGGAAATAACGGAAACGGCCCGTTTCGGGCCGTTTCGCTTATCTGAAGTCCCGCAATTCGGCGGGGCGCAGTGGGGCCTTAGAAGCGCCCCGACCCGATCGCAGACCGGATTGTCTGCCACTGCTGTCCCGCCGGCGATACGGCCCGCGGGGTGAAGGAAAAAACATGTTCAATACGAAAACAGTCGAAATCGAGTGGGGCGGAAAGACCCTCAAGCTCGAAACGGGCCGCGTTGCCCGCCAGGCCGACGGCGCGGTTCTCGCGACGCTCGGCGAAACCGTGGTGCTGTGCGCCGTCACCGCCGCAAAGTCGGTCAAGCAGGGCCAGGATTTCTTCCCGCTGACCGTCCACTACCAGGAGAAATTCTCCGCCGCCGGCCGAATCCCCGGCGGCTTCTTCAAGCGTGAGCGTGGAGCAACCGAGAAGGAAACGCTGACCAGCCGCCTGATCGACCGCCCGATCCGCCCGCTCTTCCCCGAAGGCTTCTACAACGAGATCCTCGTGATCGCGCACGTCCTCTCCTACGATGGAGAGAACGAGCCCGACATCCTCGCGATGATCGCGGCCAGCGCCGCCCTCACCCTCTCCGGAGTCCCCTTCATGGGCCCGATCGGCGCCGCCCGCGTCGGCTTCTCCAACGAGGGCGAGTACATCCTCAACCCGACCCAGGCCGAGGTCAGCGAGGGCAAGCTGGACCTCGTCGTCGCCGGCACCCGCGACGCGGTGATGATGGTCGAGTCCGAGGCGAAGGAGCTGTCCGAAGAGGAGATGCTCGGCGCCGTCATGTTCGCCCACAAGTCGATGCAGCCGGTGATCGAGGCGATCATCAAGCTCGCCGAGCAGGCCGCCAAGGAACCTTGGGAGCTCGCCCAGTCCGCCGACAAGGCGTCGATCAAGAAGCAGCTCAAGGACCTCATCGGCAAGGACGTCGAGGCCGCGTACAAGCTCACCAGCAAGCAGGACCGCCAGACGGCACTCGCCGAGGCCCGCACCAAGGCCGCCGAAGCGTTCGCCGAGGCCGACCCGCAGGAGCAGCTCGTCGCCGCCAAGCTGGTGAAGAGCATCGAAGCCGATGTCGTCCGCGGCGCGATCCTCAAGGACGGCCGCCGCATCGACGGCCGCGACACGAAGACCGTGCGCCCGATCGAGGCGATCGTCGGCTTCCTCCCCCGCACCCACGGCTCGGCGCTGTTCACCCGTGGCGAGACGCAGGCGATCTGCACCACCACGCTCGGCACCAAGGAATCGGAGCAGATGATCGATGGGCTGGAGGGCCTCTCCTACCAGCGCTTCATGCTGCACTATAACTTCCCGCCCTATTCGGTCGGTGAAGTCGGCCGCTTCGGCGCTCCGGGACGGCGTGAGGTCGGCCACGGCAAGCTCGCCTGGCGCGCTCTGCGCCCAATGCTCCCGAGCCTCGAGGAGTTCCCGTACACGATCCGAGTCCTCTCCGACATCACCGAGTCCAACGGCTCGAGCTCGATGGCGACGGTGTGCGGCGGCTCGCTGTCGATGATGGACGCGGGCGTTCCCCTGAAGCGCCCGGTCTCGGGCATCGCCATGGGCCTGATCCTCGAAGGCAAGGACTTCGCGGTGATCAGTGACATCCTCGGCGACGAGGACCATCTGGGCGACATGGACTTCAAGGTCGCCGGCACCAGCGAGGGCATCACGAGCCTTCAGATGGACATCAAGATCGCGGGAATCACCGAGGAGATCATGAAGACCGCGCTCAGCCAGGCGAAGGAAGGCCGCGCGCACATCCTCGGCGAAATGTCGAAGGCGCTCGACCACACCCGTGAAGAGCTCTCCGCCCACGCGCCGCGTATCGAGACGATGCAGATCCCCAAGGACAAGATCCGCGAAGTCATCGGCACCGGCGGCAAGGTCATCCGCGAGATCGTCGCGGAGACCGGCGCCAAGGTCGACATCGACGACGACGGCACGATCAAGATCGCGTCGTCGGACCTGTCGCAGATCGAGGCCGCCCGGAACTGGATCAAGGGCATCGTCGCGGAGCCGGAGCCCGGCACCATCTACACCGGCAAGGTGGCGAGCATCGTCGATTTCGGCGCGTTCGTGACCTTCATGCCCGGCAAGGACGGGCTGGTTCACGTCTCCGAGATCAAGAACGAGCGGGTCGAGAACGTCCGCGACGTCTTGAGCGAAGGCCAGGAAGTGAAGGTCAAGCTGCTCGAGGTCGACCAGCGCGGCAAGGTCCGCCTGTCGATGCGCCTCGTCGACCAGGAGACCGGCGAAGAGCTTCCGGACACCCGTCCGCCGCGCGAGCCGCGCGAGGGTGGCGACCGTGGGCCGAGAGGCGACCGCGGCCGGCATGGCCGTGGCGGAGGCCGTGACGATCGCGGCCCGCGCCGCGACCGGGGCGACCGCGACCATCGCGGCCCGCGCGGAGACCGTGGCGAGGGTCGTGGTGATCGGGGCCCCCGCGGCCCCCGCCCCGAGCGCGAAGGCGACGACCACGGCCCCGCGCCCGAGTTCGCCCCCGCGTTCCTGACCGGCGACGGCGAGGAGTGACGCAGACTCCTCCCTGCGAGCGGAGCTCGTGGGGAGGGGGACCATTCACCGAAGACTGAATGGCGGAGGGGTCATCCCGGCCTTGAGCCGAGACCCGCCTGACTGAAAACACGAAGGCCCCGCGAGCAATCGCGGGGCCTTTTGCTTTACGGCTTCCCGGCCCGGCCGAGGCTGGCGCGAGGCTTGCCGAGCTTCACCAGGAAGTCCCAGCCCATGATCAGCGCGCCCACGGAAAACACCACGTCGCCCGGGAGCCGCATCCACTGCCAGAAGCGCGTCTGATCGTAGAATGCCTGGCTGCGCGCCCAGGCAAGGCCATGCTCGTAAACGGCGTTGAGCTGCGGCCAGCCGATCGGGAAGAAGTGCAGGAAAATCCACATCAACAGGCCGACATTATAGCACCAGAAGGCAATGCGGCCGGGCCGCTCGTTAAACTCCACGTCCGGCCCCGCACGGTAGCGGAGGCAGAAATAGATGAGGCCGAGCGCCAGTAGCCCGAACGCCCCGAACAGGGACGTATGTGCGTGGTTCAGCGTCAGGAAGGTCCCATGCTCGTAATAATTGACGAGCGGCGCGTTCAGAGTTCCGCCGCCGAAGACGCCCGCGCCGACAAAGTTCCAGAAGGCCGAGCCGAGGATGTAGAGATAGGCGAGCCCGTAATCGAAACCCTCCGATCCCTTCGCGGCCTTGATCGCGCGATGCTGCGAAATGGCCTCGAGGATGAGCAGCACGAGCGGCAGCACCTCGATGAAGGAGAACATCGATCCGAGCGGCACCCACATGCTTGGTCCGCCGGCCCAGTAGAGGTGGTGCCCGGTGCCGAGCACGCCGCCCATGAAGATGAGGATGAGCTCGAGATAGACCGAGCGCTCCGCCAGCTTCCGCGAGACGAGCCCGAGCGACATCAGGAGATAGGCGCTCATCGCCACCGCGAAGAATTCGAACGACTGCTCGACCCACAGGTGGACCACCCACCAGCGCCAGAAGTCGGTGAGCGTGAAGCTCTTCTCGATGCCCGTCAGCGGGATCATTCCGAAAACATAGAGGACTGCGACGTTGATGGTGGCGGCCCAGATGAGGTGCTCCAGCCGGATTCGCCCGCTCCAGAACTGCTTCGTCGCCTCGACGACCGTGTCGCGGCTCGGCCACAAGGCGCGGAACATGAGCCCGCTCCAGCTCAACAGCGCGACGAAGAAGAGGATCTGCCAGAAGCGGCCGAGCTGGATGTAGGACAGGCCCTGGTTGCCGAACCAGAACCAGCCTTTGTCAATCACGCCCTGGATGCCGAGATAATTGCCGGTCAGCGCCGCGGCGACGACGAACAGCGAGACCCAGAACAGGAGGTCGACAAGGAACCCCTGCCCCTTCGCCTCACGTCCTCCTGCGATTGCCGGCGCAATGAACAGTCCGCTCGCGATCCAGCCGAGGCCGATCCAGATGATCGGTGCCTGCAGGTGGAAGCTCCTCAGGAAATTGAACGGCAAGATGTAATTGAGCTGGATTCCGTAGAAGGTCTCACGCTCATAATATGAGTGCGCCATGATCGCCCCCGCGCCCTGCGAGGCGAGGAACACCAAGGCGACGACGATGAAATATTTGCCTGTCTTGATCTGGCTGGGAGTCAGTGGGCGATAGGTCGCCAGCCCGCGTTCCATTGGCTCATCGTCAGGATGGTCGAGATAGGCCCGATAGAGCCACAGCACGAACCCCATCGCGAAGAAGGTGAAGCAGAAGCTGATCCACGTCCACTGGAAGGTGTTCGTCGTGGGCGTGTTGCCGACCGTTGGCTCATAGGGCCAGTTCTCGGTCCAGGATGTGTTCGGATGATCAGGACGCCGCGCAACCGTGGTGATCGCCGAATAGATGATGAAGTCGGCGGTCTGCTGCCGAAGCGTCGGGTTCAGGCTCTTCGCCGGCACCCAGCCGGCGGCGAGGTTCACCGTGTTGAGCTTGGTGCTGAGCTCGCCCTGCAACTGGCGTACCGCCTGGGCGACGGGGTCCGGAAGGACGACCGTCTGCAGGGTGAGATCGATCCCCTGAAGCTGCTTCTGCATCGTCGCCGTCGCTGAGGCGTCGGCGAGGGCTTCGGCGGGCGAGGCTGCGGCCGGCGTCGTCGGCTCGGGCGGAGTACCGGCCGGCCCGGTTGTTGCGAGCGATTTATTGCCGGGCGCCTTCGTGCCGGGCGGCGTCGCGTCGGTTCCGGCCAGGCCTTGCTTCGTCAGCACGCCCAACCGGACCAGCGTCGACGCGGTGTAATCCTCGCCGAAATAGGACCCCATGCCGTAGATGCTGCCGTAATCCATCAGGTCGGCTTTCTGGAAACCGCCTTTGCCGGCGACGATGTCGTCGGCGGACATGATCACGTTCCCGGCCTGGTCGGTGAACGCCTGCGGGTGCGGCGGCGCCTTCTCGTAAGTTAGCACCGTCGCCCATCCGAGAAGCGCGAAGCAAAGGATGGCGGTGACCAGCAACACCCATTTCAGAATGTCGCTGACGGGATCGATGGAAGGCTGGCGTAGATTTGCGTCCTGCATGCATGCTCCCCCTCAGCCGGCACTTTCAGCAGTAGCTTTCCTAAGCTGGTTCGGGCCGCCGGTTCAAGCTAAGGCACATTGACCCCGGCGGGCGACAGGGCGAACCCTGCGCCGGCGAGTCTCTGCAGGGAGTCCGCAATGGAAAAGGACGCCATTCAGATCGTCGATTCGAACCGCATCATGTCCATTGCGACCGTGCGGCCCGACGGATGGCCGCAGGCGACCATCGTCGGTTACGCCAACAGCGGCTTCAGCCTCTATTTCCTGATTTATCGGACCAGCCAAAAGTTCCGGAACATCGCGTCCGACAGCAGGGTCGCGGTGACGATCGGGAAAGAGCCTTCCGAAATCGGGAAGATCAGGGCCGTCTATGCCGGCTGCACCGCGTCGGAAGTCTCCAACCTCACCGAACGATGCCGCGCCTGGGACCTGCTGGCGGAGCGCCACCCCAACCTCACCGACCTCGCCCCTCCCCAAAACGACGAGGTCGCGACGATGGTCGCCCGGTGCCGGTATGTGTCCGTACTCGACTACACCAAAGGGCTGGGACACAGTGAGGAATTCGAGGTCTCGTGAGAGCTTGCGAATGTACAACTTCCTGCTGTCCTACAGCCCCCGAGATGAGATAGCTGCTTCGCCTCCATCTCGCCGGAGGCACGATGTCACCCGCTCATCTCCATAGTTCGCGGCCCTTCGACGCCGCTTTCCGCCGCGTGGATCGTCCTCGTCACCTCGCACGCGTAGGGTTGCTGCAATCGCTGCGTTTCGCGGCCTCGCGTATGCGCGCCCGCGCCCGCGCAGGACTGTCAACTTCAGCAACTTTCGCACCGCCGCGCGGGACCTTTGCGCTCAATGAAATGGCTGCGCCGCCGAGCCTTCTTGCCACACCAGCTCCTCGCCCGGCTTGGCCTGCTTCATCGCGCCGAGGACCCAGGCGCGGTAATAAGCGACGTCCGTGTAGGCGCCCGGGGTGTTTTCGATTCCGCATCCCGGCCCGAACGAGACGATCCCGACCAGCCTCGCACCCTTCTTGCCGTAGTAGATCAGCGGGCCGCCGCTGTCCCCCTGGCAGGAATCGGCGCCGTTCGCTCCGACCGCGCAGACCTGGCCGTCCTGCAACTTGAAGCCCGCCTTCTTGTAATTGGGATCGTCGTTGCAGCGGCCGAGCGGCACCTTCTTGAGCTTGGTTTCGAGCAAATAGGTCGACGGCGCCTTGCCCAACTTCTGCTCGGCGAGACTGCCGATGCCGGTGCGGCCGGTCGCGCCCCAGCCGCTGACGACCAAGGTCGCTCCATCCGGTACCTTTTTGGCCGGGAGCGCGATCGGATGCGCTTGCTTGTTGTGGGCAAGTTTCGTCTGACCATCGGCCGCTATCTTCAGCAGCGCGATGTCGTTCTTCTTCGGGCCGTTGTATCCGGCGTGCCTGACGAGGGCCGTGATGCGCCACGTCGTTCCGCCGCCATCGATGAGGCTTTCCGTGCCCGTGCGCACGCGGCGCTCGTCGATGAAGCGCCCGAACCGCGGGTCGTCCCAGATGCAATGCGCCGCAGTCAGGACCCAGTTGCCGGGGATCAGGATGCCGCCGCACGTATGCTGGCGCTGCTGGTCGGACAGCGTCATGCCGTAGATCTTATATTCCTGGGCGACCTCCTGGTTCGTGTAGGGCGCGCCCGCCTTGTCCGACATGTAGATCTGGACCTGCCAGGGCGTGTCCCTGGCGAATTCTCCTCCAGTGACCGCCGGGGCGGGAGGACCGAAATTCCAATCGCATTTCGCCGGATCGAACTTCGTCAGGCAAGTTTCGAAGTCACCCGGGCCGAGTTGCTTCGGGGTTGCCCAGATCCACTGCATCATGGCCGGGGGCGGCGGCTGCGGGGATTGAGGGCCGATGAGCATCGGCACGAAGATTTTCCCGATCGCCTCATCCGGCGAGACGGAACCGACGAAAGCAAAGAAGTTCGGCCATTGCCGCTGGTCGTCCATTTCCGGCTGAAGGATCAGGCCAGCGATCTCGGAGCGCCGCGCGGCATCGAGCCGCGCGAGGAAGGCGAGGATGTTGGCGCGCTGCTGCGGCGTCTGGTCGAGGAGCGTGGAAATGAATGCGCCGCGGGGGCCGACCGGCATATGGTCGAGGAGGTCGAACAAAGCGGCGTCGGTGCCGGCGTCGATCGAACCGCGCAGCTGGGCGAAAGCCGCGGCTTCGCCGTCGCTAAGCTCGGTGGCGATCTCCTGCCGGGCGGGCGGCGCCGGCGGATCGTCCTGCGCCTCGGCCGGCGGGCATGCGAACAGGAGCGGCAGGGCCAGCGCGGCCGCCGCGGAAATCTTGCCTCGAACGAAACCCACCGCGCGTCTCCTGCTGGTGGCTGGAGCGACGGCGCACCGCCGCTCCGGTCAGTCGAAATCAGCCGTTCGGATTGCCGCGCGGCCCGGTGTCCGTACGCTCTCCACCGTTTGGCTTGGCCTTGGTCGACGCGTTCCCGAGCGCGGCATTGTCGGCTGCAACATTGGCGGCAGCGGCATTCGCGGCGGCGGCTTCATTCGCCTGAGGCGCCGCGGCATTTACCGAATTCTCGTCGGCAGCATTATTGTTGGTTGGTTTCTTCGGACACGCCGAAAGGCAGAAGGCGATTCCGACGATCGCAACGATTGCTTTGACGTTTTTCATCTTGGCCCCCCAATGTGAAAACGACTCAGATATAGCCGAGATTGCGCTCGACGGCGGCGAACCTGACAGTTTTTCGAATGGGATCAAGTAGGGGATCGCTCTTCGACCGGACGACGCCCGCGTCGGATGAAGCCACCGCTTTCTCCAGGCAGGTCAGGGCTTCGTCGGTTTCGCCCCACTGCGCAAGCACCTGCGCCTGCTGGTAATAAGTGATGTCGCCATATTTGGCCTTGAGCTCATTCATGCTCGCCTGGGCTTTTTCATGCTGCCCAAGCTTGTTGTAGGCGATGGCGAGGCCGCGAAGCCGACCGACCGTATCCGGCTCCTTCCGGTACTGGTCGAGCGCCGCATTGGCGTCGCCGTTCAGAAGCGCGATGTCGCCGAGCGCGAGGTGGATCGTGTTGGCGTTGGGGTTGAGTGACAGCGCCGTGTGGAGCGCCGTCAGCGCCGCATCATATTGGCGCGCATCGAGCTCCAGCAATCCCGCGGTCCGAAACACGGTGGGATTGAGCGGATCGAGGCGCTGCGCCCGGGCGATGGCCACCCTCCCCTCGGGGAATCTGCCCGTCCGCGCCGCGAAGCTCGCATAGGAAGCGAGGATGTCGGCGTTGCCGTAGCCGAGCTCGGAACTACGCTGGTAGGCCGCCGCCGCGCCACCCGGATCGAGCTCGCCGTTGAGGAGCACGAAGCCGAGCGCGGAATAACCGTCGGCAAGCCGCGGCGCGACGCGGATCGCGGCATGCGCGGCGTCGACCGCTTTCTGGTGGTAGGCCTTGACCTCGCGCGCCTTCGCGTAGCCGTTCGCAATGACCGTATAGGCCCGCGACAGGGCCGCCTGCGCGACAGCGTAATTCGGATCGAGCGTAACGGCCCGCTGGAATTGCTTCAGCGCGGCGAAATCGGAATCTTCGCCCGCGGCCAGCTTGTACAGCGCCATCCCGCGCAAATAAGCGTCGAACGCCTGGTTGTTGCGGGTTCCACCCAGCCGGTCTCGCGGACGTTTCGCCGCTGCGATTCCGGAAAGCAGAGCATCGGTGACGAAGGCAGCAATCTCGCTTTGCGCGGCGAGGATGTCGTCGAGCTTTCGGTCGAACGTCTGCGACCATTTGTCGTACCCCGTCGATCCGTCGACGATCTGCGTCGCGATCCGGACCATGTTCGCTTCGCGGCGAATGCTTCCTTCGAGCAGAAAGTCGACGTGGAGAGCGGACGCAATCGCACGCAGCTCGGAAGATCTCTTCTCCGCAGCCTCGGAGGAAGTCTCCGCCGCCACCGCGAGATCGCTGTTCTGGCTGAGCGTCGCGCGCAGCTCCTCCGCAATTCCATCCGAGAAATATTGCTCGGCGGAATCTCCGCTGAGGTTGCGGAACGGAATGACGCCGATGCTGGTCTCGCGCGATGAACCGCGCCCGAGCTTGCTGAAACCGAGGATTGCACCGCCAACCAGGACGACGCCAGCCGCGGCGCCAACCATGATGTTCCGCCTCGAAAATTCGATCGAGGATGCCCGCCGCGGCTGCCTGAAGTCGCCATGCTCCTCCGCGGACACTGCACAGATTGCACGATAGAGCTGCTCTATCTCGCGACTGCCGCGTGCGCCGCGCCATCTGGTGAGGTCGATGTGATGGATTTGCCGGAAGCCCAGCGGCGGTTCCGCGCCACCGATGGTGACCGGGACCATGCGACCGCGATCGCGGCCCGCCGCCGCTTCGTCGCGGACCCAGTGCGAATGGACCGATGCCGGCGACCATAGCACCACGACGACGTCCGCGGAGTTCAGCGCCTCCTCTATCTTGTCGGCGAATTCGTGGCCGCCTTCGACGAGGCCGTCCCACCAGATCCTGAGCCCCTGGGCCTCGAGCGCCGAAACGATCGCCCGTGCCTTGGTGCGATCGGCGCGCGCATAGCTCAGGAAGACATAGGGAGCGTGCGGCGGCCGCTCTTCACTCATGGGCGCGCCAAAAGGCGTGCCGAACGCCGGACCAGACTGAATCGCCAGCCGCGCATGACCGCCCCCTTCACGCTCGCGCCAAACTGCGCTTCCACGGCGAGGCTGGCAATCGGATTTCTCAGTCGCGGTAAGGTTACCGCGTAAAAAGGGTGCCCGGCCCTTTCGAACCGGACACCCTCCTTACTCACTCACTCTTGCTTACTTGCCGTCCGGGCAATCCGGACAGCCAGGGCAGGAGCAATCGGCCATCGCCTTGGCGACTGCCGGAGCAGCGGCGAACGCGGCCGTGCTCGCGGACAGCAGCACGATGGCTGCAATCAGCTTTTTCATGTCATTCTCCAATGATTGTGTTGATCTTGAATTGGGTTCGTCACGCGGCGCGCGGAGGCGGCGGATCGAGCCCCGGATCGACACCGGAGAGCGGCCGGAGTCGGGAGATTGCGGGAGCTACCGGCGGCGGCGCGTTCGCGGCGATCTGCATCGGGAGCGGAAGAATCGCGATGCACGCCGCGCACAGCTGGACCGGATGGCCCGGAAGCTGCGGCTTGGCCGGCGCCGGCGAATGATCGCAGCCATCGCCATGCGCGCTTGCGACCGTGTCCAGCGGGCAGGCCATCGCCGTCGCGTCCCACCCGAGCGTCGACACGAGGCCGATCACGGCGAGGAGCGACAGGAGCATGCGGCGAATGCGCGGCATATGGGGTTTGTACGCGCTCCCGGGCGGGGAGGCTACAATCTGCTGATGTCGCGCGCGGTTCCGCCTTGACGAACATTAATATTGGTCCGCCTATCGAACGATAGCTTTGCACTCGTTCGCGAGCCGCAATAGTTCGTTCGGTCTCCTTTCGTCCCCCGACACTGGAGGCGGAGGCTCGTCCCGACCCCCCGTCTGGACGGGCCTTTTCTCCCCCTGGAACTCGAAACCGGATCGGCGCGCCTGTCGGAACAGCGCGTTCCCGGGCTCAGACGCCCGGCCAGCCACGCAAGTCAATTTTGCGGCCCTTCACCGAGAAGAAATTCTCGTGGCGGCGAGAGCAATTGGTTCGACTTATTAACTAGTAATTCCGAGCGTTTTTCCGAACAGCAATGCAACCGATCTGTGACTTCGATGCAACAGTTTATCCCCGGATGCCCCTCTTTACGAACTTGTATGAAACCTCCGCGACGCCTGCATGTTCGATACGGGGGAATTGAACAGCAAAAGGGAATTAGCATGCGCAAATACTTACTCGCGGGTGCCGCCGCATTCGTGGTGGCCGTCCCGGCGGCCGCGACCACCGACCATGCGCCATATGTCGGAGTAGAAGGCGGGGTAATGTGGCCGAAGTCCCAGACGATCTCCGGGACCATCGATTTCACGGATCCGACGTTCACCGATGTGGCGAGCACAACCGTTGCTCGCCAGCGCTACAAAATGGGCTGGGACGTCGACCTCATCGGCGGGTTTGACCTCGGAATGTTCCGGCTCGAGGGTGAGCTCGGCTACAAGCGCGCGAAGAACAAGAACGTCACGGTCAACGACGCGTTCGTGACAGCGCTGAACACCGGCGCCGGCACCGACTTCGTCGCGACCGACTTCGACCTCGGCGGGCATACCAGCGTCTATTCGGCAATGCTTAACGGCCTCGTCGACTTCGGTGGCAACGGGAGCTTTGGCGCCTATGCCGGCGGCGGCGTGGGCTACGCCAACGTCAAGCAGTTCGGCAGCAGCGATGGCAAATTGGCCTGGCAGCTGATTGCCGGCGCGTACATGCCGATCAGCAGCAATCTCGATCTCGGCCTCAAATATCGTTACTTCCACGCCGGCAATAACCATCGCAGCGAGGACTTCGCGTTCGATGGCGTTGGAACATGCGGACAGGTCGCTTGTTCGGGCGGCGTCGCGACGTTCGATGAGCACAGCAAGTTCACCTCGCACAGCCTGTTGGCCAGCCTGGTGTACAGCTTCGGCGCTTCCGCTCCGCCTCCGCCCCCGCCTCCACCGCCCCCGCCGCCTCCGCCGCCCGCTCCGGCGACGCAGACATGCCCGGACGGAACGGTGATCGACGCGACGGCGACTTGCCCGGCGCCGCCGCCTCCACCCCCGCCTCCGCCCGCTCCCGTCGAGCGCGGCGAACGCGGATAAGCATTCGCTCAGTGGCGATCGGAAGGGCGGGCTTCGGTCCGCCCTTCTTTTTTCTTTAGCCATTGAAGAAATGCGTGGCAGTCGTCACCGGGGCATCAACATCGGGCTGACGTCGAACTCCAATGAAGTTGGAACCTAGGTACGTAGCGAAACCGTGGGGCCAAACCGCGCTTCCCGCACCCTTCAACGTGGTGTTCGATCAGCCGATTGGAGAAATATGGTTCCAGGCCGGTGGCGGGTCCCCGCTACTCGCAAAATATCTGTTCACGAGTGAGCCGCTCTCGATTCAGGTCCATCCGGATGACGCGCAGGCTCGCCTGCGCGGCGCTCCTGCTGGAAAGGCGGAGTGCTGGTATGTACTCGGCGCCGCCGAGGGGGCGACAATCGGTCTTGGGCTTCGGCGTCCCCTCACCCAAGAGCAACTCCGCCTCGCCGCGCTTGACGGCTCGATCGTCGAAGCCATTGAATGGCGGCCCGTCCGGACAGGCGATTTTTTCTATGTCCCGCCAGGCACGATCCATGCGATCGGCGGCGGAATCTCGCTCCTCGAGTTTCAGCAAAACTCCGATATGACGTACCGGCTTTACGATTACGGCCGGCCCCGCGAGTTGCATCTGGAGGATGCCCTCGCGGTTTGCACTCTCGGCGAATACCCCGCGACCTTTTTCCAACGCGTCGAGGAGAGCGACGAACGGGTGCTGATCGACGGGCCGAAGTTCACCTTCGCGCACTGCCATTCCGACGCATTGCAGAGCCGTAAGCGATGGGTGCTGCCGCTTGAGGGTACGGTGCATTGCGACGGAGAGAAGGTGGGGGCCGGGGATTGTCTGTTGGTGGAGGCGGGCAAGAGCATTGAGACGACCGATGCCCGTCTGTTTGTAGGTGCAGAATACTGACGGAAGGCTTTCCCTTCGTGCGACAAAGCCCGGCATGCCCTCGGCATGCCTCCGCTTAGGCTGGTGGAGCTGAGGGGAATCGAACCCCTGACCTCTGCAGTGCGATTGCAGCGCTCTCCCATCTGAGCTACAGCCCCGCGCCTTCAGCCGGCCGCCA